>Ga0213824_1001145_pt1 | contig 16460 bp, 16 predicted proteins | sample MC6MC0906MG_FD_179892 | JGI IMG/M metagenome (GOLD analysis project Ga0213824, IMG submission 179892) | Enriched soil aggregate microbial communities from Iowa State University, Ames, United States - MC6-MC0906-MG | ecosystem: Environmental > Terrestrial > Soil > Unclassified | place: USA: Iowa...
GTTTCAAATTTGCACTACGACAAGGCGTAATTGAATAAAACATTGAGACAGTGGTTGCACATAGCCAAATAAATGCATTTCCTTTATATTATCACGCAGTTACTCTAAAATAAAGAAAAGCCCTTCAAATAATGAAGGGCAAATGTTAGGCAATTGATTTTTTTCCGAGTATGCCGCGAAGTTGCTTCAACAATTTACGTTTTAGTTTCTTCAGCATGGCACATCACTCCTTAGGATCATTATAACGAAAAATTATGCATGTGTAAAGTTATTAACCTTTGCAGAATACATACGAAAGGGACTATTATGATGAAGAAAATTTTATTTTTTGACGTTGATGGAACGCTTTATAACAGTGAAAAAATATTGCCAACTTCTGCGAAAGAGGCGCTTTTTGAAGCTCGTCGTAAAGGATACGAGCTTGCAATTGCAACAGGACGAGCACCTTTTATGATTCAATCCTTATTAGAGGAGCTAGATATTAATACGTATATTACCTTTAATGGGCAATATGTCGTTTATAAAGGTGAGGTTGTCTATACAAATGGTATTAAAAAAGATGAGCTAGCCGAAATTATTGCTTTTGGTGAAGCTCGAAATGAACCGGTAGTATTTTTAGATGACAAGCAAATGATTGCATCAGTAGGAAATGATCATAAGGTGGCAGAAAGCTTAAATACATTAAAATATCCGTATCCAAAGCTAGACTCATCTTATTATATGCAGAACAATGTCTATCAAACACTTATATTTATGGAAGAAAAAGATGAACTTTTGTATCGTGAAGCATTTCCAAACGTACAATTTGTACGCTGGCATCGCTATTCTTGTGACATTTTACCAAAGGGTGGCTCAAAGGCTGCTGGCATTGAAAAGGTGCTTGAAAGAATGGGACTTACATTGGAAGATGCAATCGCTTTTGGAGATGGTATCAACGATATAGAAATGCTACAGGCTGTTGGAACAGGTGTGGCGATGGGGAATGGACATGAGAGAGTGAAGGCTGTTGCTACTCATGTAGCTGATCATGTAGATGAGGACGGTATTGCAAAAATTATGCGTCAATTAAACATTATTTAACTTCTTTCAGCGTTTGTTTAATCATCTGCTGAAATAGAGGGACTCAGCCTAAGAACGTCACCGTCACGTCCTGTGGCAATGGCTGATTGACTAACATCATCTTGTTATCGCTTCGCTTTCGCAAGCGCAAAGCCGAATCCGGACGCAATTATGTAGAAGTATAAATGATTGAAGAAAATAAAAAAGCAACTAGTTGGAGAAAATAACTACAACTAGTTGCTTATTTTAATTACATAGTAAATTATTCGATGTCAATAATTTTATTCATAGTCTTTAATTAAATGGAGAGTGAAAAGAGATGGATGAAAAATCGCAACGGGTTGCGAAAAGAAAATAGACCCTGCGATGTAAAATGAACCGCATGGGTGTTTTCTTTATGTACTCTTAGTCACGCTCGTATGGTTTAGAGTCTGGAATTTCTGCAAATGGATTTTTTTCATTTATGCGATCGTAAAACATGATGCCGTTAAGGTGGTCTAATTCGTGTTGGAAGGCTATAGCAGGCAAGCCTTTAAGTCTCATTTTTTTCTCTTCACCGTTGACTGTTTTAAATTTAACTGTAACGCGAGCATGACGTGGTACATAGCCTGGGACATTGCGATCAACAGAAAGGCAACCCTCGCCTCCTGTAAGGTATGTGTTTTCAACAGAGTGACTTACAACTTTAGGGTTTATTGCTACAAAACTTAATTGTTCGCCATTCTCATCTTTTAAATGAAGAGCAAACATTCGATGTAGACTATTTATTTGATTGGCTGCTAATCCAATACCGCTACGTAAATCATATTTATCTGCAATTTCAGGATCTTGGCTGTTTATTAAATATTGAAGCATGTTTTCTGCAAGTTGTCTTGCTTCATCAGTTAGAGGGAATTTAACCTCCTCGGCTTTAGTGCGTAAAGTCGGATGACCTTCGCGAATAATATCATCCATTAAAATCATATGTGAATCTTCCTTTCAACTTTGTAGTGCTTTACTTATAAGTATACATCACGTATTAATACAATCACATGAAAAAAGACCTTATTTGAATATACTTAAAAAATTTTTCTATAGCTATTAGATTGTCTAGAACTGGGGCATTCTACTATTGGTGATCAAGTAGGGAAACCTAATAATTGTGCGCTCTAACTATATTGTTATAATACAGTCGGTGTCATTTTGTGATACAGAATAAGACAGGGGTCTTAAATAGTTATTTCAGAAAAAATCTTTATTTGTACGCGTAATATATGATTGACCGACCGTATTTTATTCAGTATACTGAGTGCAAAGAATAAGTTGTACTAGTTAAAAAGGTGATTTATTTTAATACAGTTGAAAGGGAGATGTGACAAATGAGCAAGAAAAACAACAATATTTTTGATGCTAAACAAACGCTAACTGAAATCGAAGATAAGTTTGAAATGTTTCAAATTTTGAATGAAGAAGGCGAAATTATAAATGACGGGGCAGATCCAAAATTATCTGACGAGGAGCTAGTTGAATTAATGACGCGTATGGTTTATACACGTATTTTAGACCAACGCTCTATTTCACTTAACCGTCAAGGTCGATTAGGCTTCTATGCACCAACAGCTGGTCAGGAAGCTTCACAACTCGCTTCACAATTTGCATTAGAGAAAGAAGATTGGATTTTACCAGGTTACCGTGATGTACCGCAAATCGTATGGCATGGCTTACCTTTAGAAAAAGCATTTTTATTCTCACGTGGTCATTTCTTGGGGAATCAGGTTCCGGAAGGCGTAAATGTATTACCTCCTCAAATCATTATCGGTGCTCAATATGTGCAAGCAGCAGGCGTAGCACTTGGTATTCAAAAACGTGGTAAAAAAGCAGTAGCTGTAACTTATACAGGTGATGGTGGTTCATCGCAAGGGGATTTCTATGAAGGCATTAACTTTGCAGGTGCGTTTAAATCACCAGCAATCTTCATTGTACAAAATAACCAATATGCGATTTCAACACCTCGTGAATTACAAACAGCGGCGAAAACAATCGCTCAAAAAGGTGTAGCAGCAGGCTTACCAAGTATTTTAGTAGATGGAATGGATGCACTTGCAGTTTACGTAGCAACACGTGATGCACGTGAGCGCGCAGTGAATGGCGAAGGTCCAACTTTAATTGAAACACTATGCTATCGCTATGGCCCTCATACAATGGCAGGTGATGATCCAACGCGTTACCGTACATCTGATACAGATAGCGAATGGGCACAAAAAGACCCGCTTGTACGCTTCCGTAAATACCTAGAGGCGAAAGGTCTATGGGATGAGAAAAAAGAAGAGGCTGTAATCGAGCGTGCAAAAGAAGAAATTAAAGAGGCGATCAAAAAAGCCGATGCAGCTCCAAAACAAAAAGTAACAGAGTTAATGGAAAACATGTATAAAGGCGAAATGCCATCTAATTTAAAAGAACAGTATGAAATCTACAAAGAGAAGGAGTCGAAATAACCTATGGCACAAATGACGATGATTCAAGCAATTACAGATGCACTTCGCACGGAATTAAAGAATGATGAAAATGTTCTTGTATTCGGGGAAGATGTAGGTGTCAACGGTGGGGTATTCCGCGCAACTGAAGGCCTACAAAAAGAATTTGGTGTTGACCGTGTATTCGATACACCATTAGCAGAATCAGGTATTGGTGGCTTAGCAGTCGGTCTTTCTCTAGAAGGTTTCCGTCCAGTTCCTGAAATTCAGTTCTTTGGCTTCGTTTTTGAAGTAATGGATTCAATTAGTGGTCAATTAGCACGTATGAGCTATCGTAGCGGTGGCGTCTATAATGCACCAGTGACAATCCGTTCTCCATTTGGTGGTGGTGTGCATACACCAGAAATGCACTCTGATAGCTTAGAGAGCTTAATGACAGCACAACCAGGTTTAACGGTTGTTGTACCTTCAACACCATACGATGCTAAAGGTTTACTGATTTCATCTATTCGAAATGATAATCCAGTCATTTTCTTAGAGCATTTAAAATTATACCGTTCATTCCGTGAAGAGGTACCTGAGGAAGCATACGAAATTCCACTAGGTAAAGCGGATGTAAAACGTGAAGGTAAAGATTTAACAATTGTTGCCTATGGGTTAATGGTTCATGAAAGCTTAAAGGCTGCAGAAGAGCTAGAAAAAGAAGGTCACTCTGTTGAAGTTATTGATTTACGTACAATTCAACCGATTGATATTGAAACAATTATTGCATCAGTTGAAAAAACAGGTCGTGCAATCGTTGTACAAGAAGCTCAAAAACAAGCAGGTATTGCTGCAAATGTAGTGGCTGAAATTACAGAGCGTGCAATTTTAAGCTTAGAAGCACCTGTACTTCGTGTGGCTGCACCAGATACTGTGTACCCATTCCCACAAGCTGAAGGTGTTTGGTTACCGAACTATAAAGATGTAATGGCAACAGCGAAAAAAGTTTTAACATTCTAATGTAGCTTCTTTAATGTAGCTCCTAAAACAGTAAATAGAAAGGATGGGTACACATGGCATTTGAATTCAGATTACCGGATATTGGCGAGGGCATTCACGAAGGCGAAATCGTGAAATGGTTCGTTAAAGCTGGAGATACAGTAAAAGAAGACGATATTCTTTGTGAAGTACAAAACGATAAAGCAGTAGTAGAAATACCTTCTCCAGTTGAAGGAACAGTAGAGGAAGTTTTAGTAGGAGAAGGCACTGTAGCCGTTGTTGGTGATGTCTTAATCCGCTTTGATGCACCTGGCTATGAAGACTTAAAGCTAAAAGGCGATGAGCATGCTGAAGCGAAAACAGAAGCTCAAGTTCAAGCAACAGCTGAGTCTGGCCAAGCAGTAGCAAAAGCACCTGTCGAGGAAGAAAAAGCTCCAGAAAAAACGGCAGTAAAGACTGAAGATGTAGTTGTCGATACAAAACGTATCATTGCAATGCCTTCAGTACGTAAATTTGCACGAGACAATGATGTCAATATTCGTGAAGTTAAAGGTACAGGTAAAAATGGCCGTATTTTAAAACTGGATATTGAGAATTTCCTAAATGGTGGAGGCGCTGTAGAGGCTGAAGCAGCACCAGTTGCTAACGAAGAAGCTGTTCAACAAGAAACAACTACACAAGCAGCACCAGTTGTTCTTGAGGGAGAATTCCCAGAAACACGTGAGAAAATGTCTGGTATTCGAAAAGCGATTGCAAAAGCAATGGTTCACTCGAAACAAACAGCTCCACATGTTACACTAATGGATGAAGTCGATGTAACTGCTCTTGTAGCACATCGCAAAAAATTCAAAGATATCGCTGCTGAGAAGGGTGTCAAATTAACGTACTTACCATACGTAGTTAAAGCGCTTATTTCAACTTTGCGCGAATTCCCAGAATTTAACCGCTCATTAGATGATGCAACACAAGAAATTATTCAGAAGCATTACTACAATATTGGTATTGCAGCAGATACAGAAAAAGGCTTACTAGTACCTGTTATTAAGCACGCAGATCGTAAATCTGTGTTTGCAGTATCTAATGAAATTAATGAGTTAGCGACAAAAGCACGTGAAGGCAAGCTTGCACCACATGAAATGAAGGGTGCATCGATGTCGATTACGAATATCGGCTCAGCAGGGGGACAATGGTTTACTCCGGTAATTAATCACCCTGAAGTAGCGATTTTAGGTATTGGTCGAATTTCAGAAAAACCTGTAATAAAAAATGGTGAAATTGTAGCCGCACCTGTGTTAGCATTATCATTGAGCTTTGATCATCGTATGATTGATGGAGCCACTGCGCAAAATGCTTTAAATCACTTAAAGCGTTTGTTAAGTGAACCAGAATTATTATTAATGGAGGCGTAACAAAAATGGTAGTAGGAGATTTTCCAATCGAAACAGATACTCTTGTCATTGGTTCAGGTCCTGGAGGATATGTAGCAGCAATCCGTGCAGCTCAAACTGGCCAAAAAGTAACAATCGTTGAAAAAAATGTACTTGGTGGTGTGTGCTTAAACGTAGGTTGTATCCCATCAAAAGCATTAATTTCAGTAGGTCACCGTTTTGAGCATGCTAAACATTCAGATGACATGGGTATCATCGCTTCTGACGTGAAATTAGACTTCTCAAAAGCACAAGCATTTAAAGACAGCGTTGTTAAAAAATTAACTGGCGGTGTTGAAGGCTTACTTAAAGGTAATAAAGTTGAAATTGTACAAGGTGAGGCTTATTTCGTTGACGCTCATTCAGTGCGTATCATCAATGGTGAATCTGCTCAAACTTACACATTTAACAATGTAATTATCGCAACGGGTTCACGCCCAGTTGAAATTCCAACATTTAAATTCTCTGATCGCGTACTAAACTCTACTGGCGCACTTTCTTTACAAGAAGTTCCTGGTAAATTAGTTGTTATCGGTGGAGGCTATATTGGTACAGAGTTAGGCTCAGCTTATGCAAATCTTGGCTCACAAGTAACAATTATCGAAGGCGGAAAAGATATCTTAGCTGGCTTTGAAAAGCAAATGACACAAATCGTGAAAAAAGGCCTTAAAAAGAAAGGCGTTGAAATGGAAGTAAACGCATCTGCAAAAGGCGTTGAAGAAACAGAAAACGGCGTAGTAGTAACTTATGAAGTTGGCGGAGAAGAGAAAAAAGTTGAAGCTGACTATGTATTAGTGACTGTAGGTCGTCGTCCAAATACAGATGAAATGGGCCTTGCTGAAATCGGTGTTGAATTCGGTGAACGTGGTCTAATCAATGTTGACAAACAATGTCGTACAAATATTCCAAACATCTATGCAATTGGTGATATTGTAGCAGGTCCTCAGCTTGCTCATAAAGCATCTTACGAAGGTAAAGTTGCTGCTGAAGCAATCGCTGGTGAAAAATCAATCGTTGATTATTTAGCTATTCCTGCTGTATGCTTCACAGATCCAGAAATGGCAACAGTTGGTTATAACGAAGATGAAGCGAAAGCTGAAGGCATTGAATACACTGCAGCGAAATTCCCATTCGCAGCAAATGGTCGTGCACTTGCATTAAACCAAACAGAAGGTTTCGTGAAGCTTGTTGCTCGTAAAGAAGATGGCTTATTAATCGGTGCTCAAATTGTAGGTGCTGGTGCATCAGATATGATCGCTGAAATGGGCTTAGCAATTGAAGGCGGCATGACTGCGGAAGATATTGCGTTAACAATCCATGCTCACCCAACTTTAGGTGAAATTACAATGGAAGCTGCTGAAGTATTACTTGGCAATCCTATCCATATTGTAGCAAAAAAATAATAAAGTTCATGAAGACGGCTATAAAGCATTTGCTTTGTAGCCGTTTTTTTGTATATTACTTGTAATTTTGATAAAGTAATTATATCGAATGAATATTTCGAAAAATATTATTTGGTTAGGAATCTATTAAATGCTGGATAGACTTAGTGAAGGTGTCAGATAGAACTTGTGAAGTGCCAAATAAATCTCTGATTGACTGTTAGATGTCCGAAAATGATAACGATGTTTATGAAAAAAGAGAAGTTGAACAAAAAACTGAGGTGATATCAATGGAACTAGGCTTAAAGGGGAAAGTAGCAGTTATTACAGGTTCAAGTAAGGGAATTGGTTATTATACAGCGATGCAGCTTGTGAAAGAGGGGGCAAAGGTTGTACTTTGTGCCCGTGGTGAAAAACAGCTACAAGTGGCTGCTGGCTGTATTAAAAACGAAACAGGCGAGGACGTATTAATTGTACCGACTGATATTACAAAGGAAAAAGATTGTAAGTACTTAATTGAACGAGCAGTAGCGCATTTTGGTCGCCTTGATATTCTTATTAATAATGCAGGTACATCTTCAGCTAATCCTTTTGAAGCGGTTAGTAGTGAGCTATGGCAAGCTGATTTAGATTTAAAAGTGTTTGGGGCTGTCAATTGTTCAAAATATGCTGCACCTCATTTACGTAAGGTTGGTGGCGGTGCAATAGTTAATGTGACTGCGGTAATGGCTAAAACACCACCTGCAAACTCACTCCCTACTACTGTAAGTCGTGCTGCCGGGCTTGCATTAACGAAAGCTATGAGCAAAGACTTAGGTAAAGATAATATTCGTGTGAATTCTGTTTGTATTGGGCTTATTCGAAGTGATCAAATAGAGAAGAAATGGAAAGAACATGAACCAGAGCTTTCGTGGGAGGATTATTCTCGTAAAGTTGGTCAAACGATTCCACTTGGACGTGTAGGGGATACTCAAGAAGCGGCAAATGTCATTACATTTTTAGTATCAGATGCTGCGAGCTATGTGACTGGCACTTCTGTCAATATTGATGGTGGTTCAGGACATGCATTATAAAAGTTAATTAAAATAGTAATATTCTTTGAGAAAAGGAATATTTAGTGCTCATCACCGAAAGTTGTGGATGACATTTGTTAAAACGTATGCCTTTTATCTTCATTCAGTAGAAGACTCCCACCTCTGAAGGTAGTGAGATAAATACGGATGTGGTTCCCTGTCAATAGGTTCCATACCCCCTACTGAATGAAGATAAAGCCTCTGGCGGATGTCACGGATTTTCAAAGGAATGAATTTAGGATGTCAGCCTAAAATCTTCGCATCCTGCGAAAACGGCTAACTGACCTGCATCGGTGCTGCTGTCGCTACGCTTTCGCGCAAAAAACATCTGTTGCTGCCGCTACGTTAGCACTACGCTTTCGCGCAAAAAACATCTGTTGCTGCCGCTACGTTAGCACTACGCTTTCGCACAAAAAACATCTGTTGCTGCCGCTACGTTAGCACTACGCTTTCGCACATAAAACATTTGCAGGCCTGGGTACAATTCAAAATCCGGACGCAATTACGCCAAGGCGAAATTGATATGGGTTGATTGGAGTAGAGACTGGGCGACTCCTTGGGGATCAGTGGCTCATCGGACGCCCCCAGGAAGCTTTGCTTTGTGCGAAAGCGAAGCGTCAGCGACAATGTTTTATCTGTGCGAAAGCGAAGCGTCAGCAACAATGTTTTATCTGTGCGAAAGCGAAGCGTCAGCAACAATGTTTTATCTGTGCGAAAGCGAAGCGTCAGCAACAATGTTTTATCTGTGCGAAAGCGAAGTGTCAGCAACAATGTTTTATCTGTGCGAAAGCGAAGTGTCAGCAACAATGTTTTATCTGTGCGAAAGCGAAGCGTCAGCAACAATGTTTTATCTGTGCGAAAGCGAAGCGTCAGCAACAATGTTTTATCTGTGCGAAAGCGAAGCGTCAGCAACAAAGCGCCCAGTCGGAACGGAAATCAACTACACGTTATGATGATGAGCCATATTTAGTGTGTTTCTATAGACAACCTATTGATCGTTTGAATAAAAAGAAGGTCGCTTAAAGTGTTTTTGAGCTATCTTCTTTTTCTATTTTATCTTAAAATTATAATAGACAGAAAATTCCTACAGATGTAGAATGAACGTAATAGGGGGTGAAATGTGGCGAAATGTTGAACGAAAATTTTGCTGCGATGTTACAGAGAGTTGTTCGTATTATTGTTCAGATTGGAATACTCAATATTTATTATTACATTGGCGAAGGTATTGTGTCTTTAGTACATGTACCTCTGCCTGGAAGTATAATTGGATTATTATTATTAGCACTTTCACTCATCTTTAAAATAATTAAAGTAGAATACATTCAAGATGGAGCAGGCTTTTTAATTGGCGTATTAACATTGTTTTTCATTCCTGCAACAGTGGGAGTGATTGACTATCCTGAACTTTTGTCAACGACTGGTCTGTTAATCATTTTAGCTGTTATAGCCAGCACGTTAATCTCTATTTATATTACAGGATTACTTACCCAAATGATTGAGAAAAAGGAGCAGGCTAAAAAAGAAACAGAGGCTATTGTAGAGGATGGAGAGGGGGAATTAACTATTGATTGAAATGATTGTTGTAATCGGCACAATTGTGTTGTTCCTATTATTTACAAAACTTTATCAGCGTTTTCCACATCCTTTAATGATTCCACTAGTGACGACAACGATCGTCAGTGTCATCATTTTATTAGTCTTTAATGTTCCATATTCTACTTATATGGAGGGAGGCGAGTGGCTTCAAAAAATGCTAGGTCCAGCAGTTGTAGCACTTGCGTATCCTCTTTATAATCAGCGTGCGATTATTATAAAGTATAAGTATTCTATTTTGTCAGGTATTTTTATCGCCATGATTACGGGCTTAGTGACAATATTTGTTATGTTGAAATGGATCGGTGTCAACGATAGCTGGATGCTGACAGCCTTACCGAAATCATTAACGACACCTGTTGGTATGCAGGTGAGTGAAACAATTGGCGGCATTCCACCATTAACAGCTGTGTTTGTAATGCTAGCAGGATTTGTAGGCGCTATTATCGGACCGTTAGTCATTAAATACGGCAACATTGACTCAGCTGTTAGCAGAGGGGTTGCGGTAGGTAGTGCTTCGCATGGCGTTGGACTTGTTAAATTAAGAGAATACGGAGAGCAAGAATTATCAGTAGGCTCGTTATCTATGGGCTTATCAGCAATTATTGGCGCATTTCTATGCCCGCTATTTGTATATTTATTCATGTAAAAAAATGACAAAAATCGATTGTGTACAAACTATTAATCGTTCTTTTTCGTTGAAAGGAACTAATCGTTGCGAATCTGCAAATAATAGCTTCTAGAGTACTATTTAATAACCGATTTGCAAGCACAAAGCGGATTCCGGATGCAATTATCATAAAACAATCGGGGATTTTTTGTGGCATTATTGGCGGCTTATCTTTCCTGTATTAGCCATGTTCTATAGTTTGTGGTAGTTTTTGTTAAGAAAAGCTACCCCATTTTATAGAGGTAGCTTAGCATTTAAAAGATCGGTTTGCGTTCTTTTATGACGCGAATCGTTTTTAATGTTGTATCTTCTGGTCCTTGAACAGGTAAACCAGCTTCAATATTCATTTGAATATAACGAATATTTTCTTGGGTAATTATTTCCCCGGGAATAAAAATCGGAATACCAGGAGGATATACCATTATAAATTCTGCACAAATGCAATTATCCGCTTCTGCAAGAGGAACAACCTCAGTATCCGCATAAAATGCATCACGTGGTGACATGGCAAGTGCTGGGATATCCGGAACATTAACAACTGCTTCTGTAATAGCAGCCTCTGAATCAAATGTTTTAGACATACGACTAAGGGCATTAACTAGAAGATTAATTTCCTTTTTCGTATCAGCTAATGTCACTAAACATAAAATATTATATAGATCAGATAATTCTACTTCGATATTAGCATTATGACGAAGCCATTCTTCGGCTTGATGGCCAGAAATGCCCAAATCCTTAACACTAATCAAGAGTTTTAACGGATCCATATCATAAGTTGCAGAGGAGTGTAATTTTTCTTTACCAGCACATTTTAAATGCGGAATTTGGTTAATACGTTTACGAGCATCCTTAGCCAAACGAAGTGCATCATCGATTAAATCATAGCCATGAATTGCTAGCTGACGTCGAGCTGTGTCAAGCGAAGCGAGTAATGGATAAGATGTCGATGTTGTTGTTAACATTGAAAAAACAGCTTGTACGCGTTTTGCAGAGACAAGGCCTTCACGAACATTTAGAATCGATGTTTGTGTCATGGAGCCACCAAGCTTATGTACGCTTGTAGCTGCCATATCGGCACCTGCTTCCATCGCTGAATAAGGAAGATCATCATGGAATTTAATGTGTACACCATGGGCTTCATCAACAACTACTGGGATATTACGGCTATGAACTATTTCGACAATACGCTTTAAATCAGCTGTGAAGCCGTAATACGTTGGGTTGATGACAAGGACTGCTTTTGTATCCGGATAAGCAATTAAAGCCTTTTCGACAGCTTCAGGCGTTATTCCATGAGAAATACCATACTCGCTATCTACTTCAGGATGAATAAAAATCGGGATTGCACCAGCGAAAACAATCGCCGACATAATTGATTTATGAACATTCCGTGGCACTAAAATCTTATCACCTGGACCGACGACGGTCAGAATCATCGTCATAATGGCGCCACTAGTACCTTGAACGGAAAAGAATGTATGATCAGCACCAAAGGCTTCGGCAGCAAGTGCTTGCGCTTCCTTAATCGCGCCTTTTGGTGAATGTAAATCGTCTAGTGGAGCAATATTAATTAAATCAATTGATAAAACGTTGTCGCCGACGAATTCGCGGAAAGCAGGATCCATACCTTGCCCTTTCTTATGGCCTGGAATATGGAACTGAATTGGATGTCTGTTCCGATGTTTTAGTAATACGTCGAACAATGGAGTCTCTAATTGTGACAACGCAGGTACCACCTCACTTTATAATATCTAAGAAAACAAATGAATTATAGCACCTAATGACACGAAAGAATAGACTTTACATAAAAAAATAAAAGGATTTTTTGATGATTTCGAGAAGTTAGTATTGTACGAAAGGGGAGGTACTATGAATTGGAATACACGTGTAACGGAACTTTTAAATGTTAAATACCCAATTATTCAAGGGGGATTAGCCTATTTAGCATATGCTGATTTAGCAGCAGCGGTGTCGAATGCTGGAGGGCTGGGACAAATAACAGCAATGAGTTTACGAGATCCTGACTTATTGCGCGCAGAGATTCATAAAGTACGTACATTAACAGATAAGCCTTTTGGTGTAAACTTTGCAATTGGTATGTATGGCACTGGTTATGAGGATATGGTGCGTGTTGCAGTGGAAGAAAAGGTACCGGTTGTTACGATGACTGGAGGTAATCCTGCGCCTATTTTTGATATATTGGCCGGAACGGATATTAAGAAATTAGTACTTGTAGCTGCACGTAGGCAAGCTCAGAAGGCTGAAGAACTTGGGGCAGATGCTGTGATGGTAGTTGGCCAAGAGGGTGGTGGCCATCTTGGTCGTGATGATGTAGGAACGATGGTGCTTGTGCCACAAGTTGTAGATAGTGTGAAAATTCCTGTTATTGCTTCTGGTGGGATAGGTGATGGTCGAGGATGGATGGCAGCGCATGCACTAGGAGCCGAGGGAATTGAAATGGGTACACGTTTTATTGCAACGAAGGAATGTGTCGATGCATCAGAGGCTTATAAAGAGGCATTACTTGCAAGTTCGGAAGCAGATACCACAATTATTAAGCGTTCTATTGGAGCTCCAGCAAGAGCGTTACGCAATGGTTTTACCGAAAAGATTTTAGAAATTGAACAAATGACACCAACGTATGAGGCGTTGAAAAATTATATTAGTGGCACTGCCAATAAACGATTTATTTATAATGGTGAGAAAGATGAAGGGTTTGGTTGGGCCGGACAAGTTACAGGGATGATTCATGATATTCCAACAGTTGAGGAGCTAATCACTCGAATGGTTGCAGAAGCAGAAAGTATCCGGGTAAAATGGAGGCAGTAACAAAAAGGTGGTTATATCCAATGGAATATTCTTATCCGTTTTCAATCGATTGGTCGACTGAGGAAATTGTCGATGTTGTTCAATTTTTTGAAGGGATTGAACAAGCTTATGATAAAGGCATTAAGCGTGAAGTAATGATGGCGAAATATCGTCGTTTTAAAGAAATTGTTCCTTCACAAGCTGGGGAAAAATCAATTTTTCGTGAGTTTGAAGAGGCAAGTGGTTATGTCAGTTACCCTGTTGTTAAACAAACAAAAGAAGCAGCTGATGGTACGATTATTAAAGTTGTACCAAAGCAACGCCGTTAAAAAATGTGGACGTGAGTATTTCTCACGTCCACATTTTTTTATCTTATGGTTTAACGTGTTAAAAATAAGTACTGTGCATACACTACATACAATTAACGTTATGGTGATGAAGCACAACAACTTTATTTTCCAACAATGATGTTATAAATAGGGAGTAAGCTACTGAAAGTTTCTTCCGTAATTTGATGAAGTTCACTAGCTGACAGTTGGATGGCTTGTTCTCTTGGAATATGTCGGCCGACTAAAAACTCACCTTTTTTAACATCACGCAAACGAATAAGCAATTCATCTAGCTTATCTTCCTTTGCGGCTTGCAAGGAGATTGCTGTAGGAGACATATGATCCCCAGAAACAATAAAATCATTAGGAAGCTGCTGAAGCAATGCTTTATTGGCAATTAAACGTTCTGCCATCACATTTTTTTGAGGAGCTTCATAAATAATAGCTAAGACGATGAATAAATGCGTGCTCCAAAGACCAATCTGAAAGTGAGGTAATGATTTATAACCTCTTTTGTAAGGAGCAAAGGCAACCCAGCTGTCGTCTGGGGGATTTACTGTTCTTCGTGCATGCTTCGCAACATGAGGATAAAATTCTTCTCCAAGATGACTTGAAAGGAAGGAAGAAAAATCCTCTCCAAGCAGTTGGAATTTTGGTCGTACAGATGAAATTAATGCATCCATTCTCTGGTCTAATCCATCTATTTGAAAAACATTGAAGTCATTGTTAGTCCATTTAGTTTTCGGCAATTTTATTTAACTCCTTTCGATTTATAAGGTTTATTTTATTAGAAAATTGGGAAAAAATCTTATAACAAGAACTTTATCAAGTTTGATAAGTTTTTGTAAAAAAATTTTAAAAAAGGATGTGATTTTTATGAAACCAATCGTAAAAATTATACGTAAAGTTGACATTGAAAAGCAATATGAATACATTCTACAATTAGAATTAGATTATGAATTGGCCTCTTTATTCTCTGCAATGAATGAAAAAAATGAGATTGAAATTAAAAAAAGTAAAAAACGTCTAGCTGAAATTCAACTGGAACTTGAAAGTTTGCACGCCTATGCGTAATAAAACTTTCATACCAATTTGAAAAATCACTTGCTGAATATTCCGACAGCAGGTGATTTTTATTGTTATAAAGGTTAAAATAGACAATATATCATAATAGAAAGAAAAGATTATGTGCTGTGTTTAACATCATCATGAGGAATGAGAACCTTTTAGCACATCTTTAAATGAAGATAAGTTGCAAGTATTTTTAAGAAGGGCTAGAAGCATAGTGCCTATTCGAAGGGTGGGTTTTTATGGATTTACAACAAATTGATCAATTTGCGAAAAGTATTATATTTGAAGCAGGGAGCCGTATTCGAGATGCCTTTTCATACAATTTAGTGATCGAGACAAAATCAAGCGCAAATGACCTTGTCACAAATATTGACCGTGAAACAGAATTATTTTTTATCGAAAAGATACGCGCTTTTGATCCAACCCATAAAATTTTAGGGGAAGAAGGTATGGGAGAAAAAGTAGAGTCGTTAGAAGGTGTTGTATGGATTATTGATCCAATAGATGGCACGATGAATTTTGTTAAACAACATCGGCATTTTATGATTTCTATCGGTATTTTTATTAATGGGGTGGGCAAGCTAGGTTACATATTTGATGTAATGCGTGAAGACTTATTTTATGCAATTGCAGGCGAAGGGGCATGGTACAATGACTCACCATTACGTAAATTGCAATCAGTCAAAATGGAGGAATCGGTCATTGGTATAAACGCACACTGGGTAGCACCAAACCGACATATTCACAATGAAAAAGTCATTGAAATGGTTCGGAAAGTACGTGGTACACGGTCGTATGGTTCAGCTGCGATGGAAATAGCGTTTGTTGTTAGTGGTAAACTAGATGCTTATGTATCTATGCGACTGTCGCCGTGGGATATTGCTGGAGGTACCATTATTGCTAAGGAAGTTGGGGCTATCGCCACTAATTTACATGGGGAGAGCTTTGATTTCCTACATCAGGATACTTTCATCATTGCCAATCCTTCTATTCACAAGGAGCTATTAGAAAAATATATTGTGCCCTATGAATAAAAAAGGAGCCGTCTATTTTTAGACAGGCTCCTACTTACTTATTAAAGTAATCCTTGCTCACGCAGTTTACGTTTCAATTTAAAGGCTGTCATAAAAATGACACAAGTAGCCACAATGCCTGCTATTATACCAAAAACACTACCAGCTGCTACAGAATAGCCAATAGAACACATTGCTAAAACAGCTGCTAATGCGAAAATGCCCATTACGAATTTTGCACGATTCATAGCCGAGCCTCCTATATTAAAAATTTATAATGCAATTATATTTTTTTAGAATGATGTAAATTCTAATAAGGACATTTCTATCCTTCTTGTGCTATAATATCACAGTTAAACATTCGAAAAAAGAATATGGAGTGGAATAATGACAAACTTACGTCAAGATCTTCGCAATATCGCAATTATCGCACACGTTGACCATGGTAAAACTACTTTAGTCGACCAATTATTAAAACAATCGGGTACATTCCGTTCAAACGAACGTGTTGAAGAACGTGCAATGGACTCTAATGATATTGAACGCGAACGTGGTATTACGATTTTAGCTAAAAATACAGCAGTAAACTATGAAGGAACTC
>Ga0213824_1001155_pt1 | contig 16319 bp, 16 predicted proteins | sample MC6MC0906MG_FD_179892 | JGI IMG/M metagenome (GOLD analysis project Ga0213824, IMG submission 179892) | Enriched soil aggregate microbial communities from Iowa State University, Ames, United States - MC6-MC0906-MG | ecosystem: Environmental > Terrestrial > Soil > Unclassified | place: USA: Iowa...
TTGTGCTGCTCCTGGGCATCGATCGGTTCCTCAACGAAGCGCGGGCGGTGACCAACCTGATCGGTAATGGCATCGGCACCATCGCGATCGCCAAGTGGGACAACTCGTTTGATGTCGAAGCTTGTGAGCGAGAAATCGCATCCATGAAACAGGAAAAGGCGGCAAGGAAGGCCTTGCTGGCGCATAAGTGACTCGCCCTCACTTCCGATCATCGCGCTTGAAGGTCGGCGATGATCGGTCGTGATCTGATTTCTTTAGCCTCGCAAAGCGTGCTCTGCACCAGCTGAATGAATTTAATGGAGCCGAATATGATCGAGCGATCCCATCATGAATTGCGCAAGGCCTTTGGTGATCTGCTTCAAGGACATGTCTGTAAATTTGCTGCTTCTGTATTCGATCCCATCTCGGTGCGTATGGCATCCGATCTCGGTTTCGAGGTGGGCATACAGGGAGGCTCTGTCGCCTCGCTTCAAGTGCTTGGGGCACCGGACATTGCACTCCTGACGCTTGATGAATACGTCGAGCAGGTCACCAGAGTTGGGCGTGCGAGCCAAATCCCTGTCATCGCAGACGCCGACCATGGGTTTGGGAATGCGCTGAATGTCATGCGCACAGTCAGTGAGTTGCAGAAAGCCGGCGTTGCCGCGTTAACCTTGGAAGACACCTATCTGCCGGCCAAATACGAAGAGCAATCGCCGATGCTGATCGGAGAGGGCGAGGCAGCAGCCAAGATCTACGCTGCTCGATTTTCCCGCTCGGATGATAGCCTCAGCATCATCGCCAGAACGAACGTGGCCGCTACCTCTCTAGAAGACTCCATCGCTCGTACCAAGGCCTATGAGAAAGCGGGTGCAGATGCTATCTGCTTGGTTGGGGTCAAAGATTTCCATCACCTGGCGGCACTCACGGAACACCTCACCACTCCGATCATGCTTATCAACTACGGTAATCCGGCGCTCAGCGATGTTGAGAAACTTAGCGCGGCCAATGTGCGCATCGTGGTAAATGGGCATGCCCCTTATTATTCTGCGATCGAGTCGATCTACCAAGCGCTGCGTGAGCAAAGCGGTTCTCAGGGGCGCGAACTCTCCCTCCCTGAGCTGATTTCGAAATACACGCGCGTTGAGAGTTATCGGGAGTGGACAAAGACGTATCTGAAGGTGGGGCACGATTAGCACTATCGGCTGGAAGTTAATTCTATGTCTCAGTCTCTATGGCTGATTCCTCGTCACCAACGATGAAGTCATCTATTAAAGCGCCTGCTGAATGCACATCTCGACCCGCAAGAACAGCCCGTAGTCGGCGAATGGCGGCGGCTAGCCACTCAGATTCGGGCATACCGCTCTCTCGAAGCATATCATTCGCGTTATGGAGGACAGTATCAGTCTCAAACATCGAATCCAAAGTACTGTGATCGCAAAGTATACCAGGCGGCATCATCAACCCAGCGAGTGTTTTGAATGCTTCCATGCTATCAATTTGCGCTGTGAAGCAGCGTCTTAATTCCTCATCCCAAGCACTGCTATTTAGTATGCAGAATATGGCTTCGGTATCGGGAAGCTTTCTTAATACGACTCCATCAATAGCAGCCTGCCTGTAGCGTGGGATTTCAGTCTGACGCAATGCTATCGTTTCAGCCTCGTCGAGTAAGTAGCCACCGATGTTGTTATTACGGTAGGGTGTTAACCCATGTGCAAACAGGTGTTTTCTGAGCATCCATGGTGATATCAGTAAGTCGCCATCTTGAATCAATGAATGTAATATGTTCTTGAGCCACGAATGTCCGCCAGTAGAATTATGGGCCAGGCGCCAGAGCAGTGCGCCAACGTCATCTACCATACTGCGCGTAGCTTCCTCACCTAAGATCCAGTCATTTTCGCGAACTAGCACTCGACTGACGGCGACCCAAAAAATATTCGAACTCTGTTGAGGCAGGCTTGCCGAAAAGTCCCCGATTCGGTCAAGTAAGGGCCCAAGCTTGCCCTCGACTAAAAGAGTTTTAAGTGCAATCTCCAACGCCTCAACACTAGTAAGCCCCCAAATTTTTTCGATTTCAGCCCTAGGAAACTGCCCAGGAGGATTCCCGAGGTAAAGCAAGCGGATGAGGTTTCGCCGCTTCGCAAGCCGCTGCCCGTCGATTTGCTCTACAGAGCGCTGACTCCCTTCAGCAAATCTCGGGAAGAGCAGCTGCAGGATTTTCATGTGGCTCTGAGCGGAACTGCCAAAAATTTCGAGGAGTATTTGCTCTTCACTGATAGCAACTTGTTGTGGGCGATGGCGGGCCAGCATTTCCGGCAAACCAGGATCATCTACCAGTTGATGAACGTTCTCGGAAATACGCCCTCGGATACTAGGTGCCTTAGCCATCAACCAGCTGTAAGCCAACACATCGAAAGGACAGACCTCTCCGCGAACAATTTCTTCTAAAACCGAAAACGCGCCTATCAGCCGTTTGATCTCACGTGGTGTCCGGATGTCCAACAATAGCTGATCGAAAATTTCCTGTTGATACGGTTGAGTGGGGGAGGGCATCGGAACACCGTTATTACGAAGCGCATGTTTCAGTAGGTCCTGAGTATCTTCTTTGAAAAGCGGGCGTAAGGGGATCGGAAACTGAATAATCTTTTCAAGATAACTTTCGCCTGTTCGCTGCTTTTCCTCAGCGGTAGAACCCTTACCTAAAGCTTGGGCTACCCGTTCAGGATCATATGCGACAAGATAGGATATGCCTTTAATATCCCCGACTGCCTTGACAAGCTGCGCTACCGCCCGGACTTCATCATCTTCAATACGATCGAGCTCATCAATCAATACCACCACGGCAATATTGGCATCTGCTAACTTTTCTTCAAGCGTCTTTCTTTCTTGGCTTGCAGATAAGGCTTTAGGTTTGCTGATTGCGCGAAGTAATTTCAAAAGCAACTTATTATAGAATGTGGTCGCAGCACCAGTACCAACAAGCACATCTACTAAACTAGCGGTGGTGGCGCCGACGAATTCGATCGACGCTTTGTATCTGTCTAGCTGCTCTCGAACCTTAAAGAGCTTCTCGCCAACACTTGAGCCCAGTGCTTCTCGCAGCGCATTGAAGTAGGCTTCGACAAGCTCATCACGGCCTTTGAATAGCCATGGATTTAAATTTGCTACGACAACACCTTCCATCTGCTTGAGTTCATGACTAAGCAGGTTCAGTACGCTAGATTTTCCGAGCCCCCATTCACCCGTCAGACCAACCACGAATCCGGTAGCTCGACGGCAAATCTTTGAGTTCTCACCAGGACCATGGTCGGTGTGCACCAGCGTCTTAACGAGACTGGCCACGAAAGGTGACCGGTCTAGAGCGTCAGAATCAGCATCTTCTATCGCGCGGTCCTGCCGCTGGATATGGTCGATGTTTTGGGGTTCCAAACCGATTCCTCTCGTTCGTCAGTGCATGACGAGCATAACAGGGTGAGCGGACGTAAGCAGATACAGACGTGTCAGGCACGCTGGGTGTTAAGCCTGAGCGATCCCGTGACTCAAGCCTGCAGGAGCATGGTGGCACCCTGATACAATCGCCGCCCCGTGACTAGAGACGCTGAAATGAAACGGATCGTCGCAACATTCGCTATCGCCTTAACCCTCGGAGGATGCGCTTCTGAGCAGCAGATCTGGAAGGCTACTGCCACAACCGACGAATTCACCGACAAGACCACCATGATGGTTACTACCGGCGACCTGGGCACGCAGAGCTGGATCGTCACCCAGCCTCTCCACTTCTACCCGGTAGTCCGGAAGGAAGGCAGCGAGATTTACGTCGGCATCATGTCCGGTGGCCGCTTCAAGGTGCCAGTTGGTACCGTCCAGTTGCGCATTGATCAGAACGATGCATGGACGATCACCCCGCAGGAGACACCGGTTAGCATGGCCCCGTCGATCCCGATGGCGCCGCTCGTTACACTTCAGGGCGAACAGGCCGCGCTGGTTAACAACGCGCAGGAACAGGCGATGAAGTCCACATCGCAACTGCTGAGCCCATATACCGTGACCGGCGGCGACAAAGCCAAGCAGATCCTGAAGCAGATGGTCTCCGGTCACCTGATCAAGTACCGGACCGTGGGTATTAATCAGGCCGCGTCGACAACCGGAGAGGCCGTCATCGACCCTTCGCTGGCCAGGTCGCTGCGGGAGATCGGCATTGAGCCGAACAGTTTTTGAGTCGTTGATGAAATCGTAGAAAGCTCGCGATGTACGGGGGAGCGCTTGCTAGTACCCAGTCCCGACGAATTCGCAGTTGCAGTCCTCAACAAGAAGACTATCCAAGGTAACACGCGATTCAATCACAGTTGATGTACGACCGTGGTCTCACGCACGTTACCTCGGGGCATGTCACTGGCCCTCGGTCCTGCTTAAAATCAGAGGGCGTGGGGCCCCGCTGGATTATTTCAAACGATTGGTCGGGTGGAATGCGATTGTCCGTTGGGCGGCCTCTCCTTGACATCATCGTCATTTCTGACGATGCTTGCATGCATGAGATATCCAGGCGGAAAAGGCAAGTGCTATCAGCGCTTGATCAACCTGATGCCACCGCATCAGACCTACATCGAATCCCACCTAGGTGGGGGGGCCGTCATGCGCAACAAGAAAGCAGCGCAGCGGAACATCGGGCTCGATTTGGACGGGCAAGTCATTGAGCTGTGGCAGGCAGCTCACCCCGGCATCTGTGAGCTCCACCAGGTGGATGCCGTGAGCTTTTTGGAAAGCTACGCATTCGACGGTCAGGAGCTGGTGTATGTCGATCCGCCCTATTTCCCGGAAACACGTCGTCGAGCAAAGGTCTATCGCTGCGATTACTCGGAGGCCGATCACCTTCGACTGCTGCGGTGCTTGGCCACACTACCTTGCAAAGTGATGCTTTCGGGCTATGACTGTGATCTCTACAACAGTGAACTTGTCGGATGGCGCAAGGTGAGTTTTCCGGCCAAGACCCATGTTGAGGTGCGTGATGAAACGGTGTGGATGAACTTCGATCCCCCTAGCCGTTTGCATGATAGCCGCTACATGGGCGAGACCTTTCGGGACCGCCAAACCATTCAGCGCCGCCAAACCAGACTCCGCAGCCGCATCGAGAGCCTGGACCCTATTGAGCGGCATGAGCTACTGCAATGGATGCAGGAACACTACGGCAATGCCGAGGAGGCCGCCTGATGCAATTAGGCGCTATTTTCTTGGACCAAGTGGTCTTTAATGTTGAGCTACCTACGGCCGACGCTGAGGTCATCCCTGGTGTGCCGTGGGGCGCTGTAGAGGCCTTCCCGTCGCCGGCCTATTGGGCATATCAGGTTTATGCTCGGCGTCTGACTGGTGATCGAATCAACTACAAGCTCGGCGCAACTTTGAAAGAGGAAGTGGGCGCCTGCCTGTTGGGTGGGCATGGTATCCCTGCAAGCGTTGGGCTGGCGGCCTTCCGTCACGTGAAGGAACTCGGCGCCTTCGACGACGAAGCCCCGTCCGAAGAAATCCTGCTTCAATGGCTCAAGGAACCGCTGACGATCGATGGTCGGCAGGTGCGGTACCGCTTTGCCAAGCAGAAGGCTCGTTACCTGAGTGCTGCTTTGCAAAAGCTGTCTGCAGAGCGCGCCCCACTTGGATCGGGCAGGGCGCTACGTGACTGGCTATTGGACGTTCCCGGAATTGGTTACAAGACAGCTTCTTGGGTCGCCCGGAACTGGTTGGATGCGGATGATGTGGCCATTCTCGACATCCACATTCTCCGCGCCGGGCTGCTGGGCAAGTTCTTTGACAGCCACCTGACCGTTGAACGTCACTACCTGGAGCTTGAAGAGCAGTTTATCCGCTTCAGCAGAGGGCTGGGCGTCCGTGCCTCCGAGCTTGATGCTCTGATGTGGTTGGAGATGATGGCCTCGCCCAGCACGGTGCACAGCATCATGGGCATGGGGCACCATGCTCCATCACCAAGCTCCCGCGGCCGTACCAAGAAGAGCAAGGCCAACTCCGGCCAGCTTTCCCTGATCACCTAAGGCGCTGGCCCAGGGCTCGCCAGTGATACCCAGGGGGCAAAAGTTCAGGCCCTGGGCCGTTGCGGTGAGCGCCATGATACCGAGGATCGCCCCCGCATCTCGCCATACCAGGCTGCATCCGTCCTGGTACTTGCTCAGTGTTTTCCCGGGCTCTGCCACAAATAGTAAGCGCGTGGCATCCGCACCTTTGAGTACCTGCCGGCTCAGTTCAAGTAGGCCGGCGAGCCTAGTGTGCGCCTGCTTGAGCTCCACTAAATGATGTGTGCTGGGTTGGTATAACCACCAGCGCGTATCGCCAGGCCGCTTCACGACGACGTGGATGGGGTGGATTGCGCCGGCGGAAGGAACTGCGCGGTGTTCTAGGTCAAAGTCCAGATTCGACGCCGCTGAGCCTCTGCTCCTGCAGGCATGCCATAGAAAAGTACCCAGCTGCTCATCATCAATCACACCGAACGTACGCTGGGTTGTGCGCGCATCCAGCACCTCGCCGAAGGGGCTATTCATCCCTGCAGCCGGCGCTGGCAGAGCGTAAAACTCCCCGAGATTCCATACCACCAGGCTGTAGCGTTCAGGCGTAGACCGGGGTACGGGGTCACCTAAGTCGATCCAGGTCATACCCAACCTCGCGAAACACTTCCATGTACTTGTTACAGCCGCGGCAATCACCGCATGCGACATGCGATTTATGGCAGCTGTGGGCCCAGGCCAAAAGGCTAGCAGGGATCCCTGATGTGCTAATCAGCTCTGCTGTTGAAAGCTCAATCGCGGGTGCCTCTACTACCATGCCGCCCTCTTGGATCGAAAGCAGGTGGCTGATGGCTGACATGAACTCCGGTGAGCCATCGCGGTGGAAACCATCCGACTTTACGGTCCCTAGCCACAGGTGGGTTACTCCATGGCTGATCGCTTTCATTGCCGCGAGCGTTACCAGCATCTGGTTCCTGTAAGGCCACCAGTCTGATGCTGGAGCCAGACTGTCAGCGGCGCTGCCTGCCATATCTCCCGATCCTAGTGAGCTGCAGTCGATCTGAATGACATGGTGAGGGATCTCCAGTTGCTGACAGACCGTGCTCGAAGTCTCGATCTCGGCACGCGCAGCCAGTTGTCCGTAGTCCAGGGTGAATGCGATGTCCGGGCGTTTCCACCAGGCAAGCGCCACGGAGTCCATGCCTCCGGATAGCAGTAGTCCCGTCTTCATAGCGCCACCGCTTCCCAAACGGTTTGATAGATTGCGGTGACGTAGTCATCGGTAATGACACAGTCTGAGCCTTCCATCATTTTCTTGTCCTGCTCGGATTCGTTCTCGGCATAGAACACCACGGGCTTGTTCAAAGCGCGTGCATAGCCGATCTCATAAATCGTTCCCGAGTCGAGGCCATCACCAATGGCGAACAATGCATCGCACTGGTGTATCCCTTCAAGATCCTTCTGGACCACGTCGTCAGCACTACCAAGGCCCACGTCGTGGTAGGGCGAAAACACATTTAGCCCCATGGCCAGTAAGTCCCGGCGGGCCTGGCCGACCATCCACAACTCTGCGAGGGTGAAGAATGGGCCTGCCAAGTAAACCTTTGGGACGTATCCATCCCGGTAGCGAGCCGATGGCTGCAGCGGCTGCGGCTTGAAGTCGGCGAGCAACGTAGGATCGGGAAAACCTTGGTTCTGGCAGTAGAAGGCGGTTGCTATGGAGGCGATTTCAGCTGCCTCATGGGCCGACAAATCGTTGTCCATCCAGCCCAGTGCGAAGTGGGCGGCGAAAGTATCCCCGGAGCCGATTTTCCAGACTTTTTCGGTACGATAGGCGGGTACTGTGGACAGCGCGCCACGGTCGTAAACCAATGCACCCAGGGGACCCATCTTGATGACGACTACTTCAGCGTTCTCTTGCTGGGCCAGGGCACCTGCAAGTTCTTCGACCTTCAGATCTGCAGCCGCAGGGACTAACAGATTGGCCTCGTGGCGGTTCAGCACCAAGGCCAGGTGCTTGGCGCGAGAGCCATTGGCTGCAAAGGACTCTGTTCCGTCCGCGTTCTGTGGATCAAAAACCGCATATTCGGCATCGACCACCGCAGTACTATCAATCATGCCGAACCGGAGTACCTTTTCGGCGCTGACCTGAAGGTCCGATTGGTTTTGTACGCACCCACGAATATCGGGTGTGGAAAGGCCGTGGATGTACTCGAAGGTAGTGCTTGAAGGCGCGGGGTGGGCAGTGAACTGGAAGCCCTCAGCGATTGCACGAGCCTCCACGATTGCCTCGATGTAGCCGTCTACACGGGCATGTAAATGCGTCTGTCCATGAAAGCGAGCAATGGCTGCCGCGGCGCGGCCTGCCGAGCCATAGATATCGTCCCAGGCCGGACGCATGCATCGCTCTCGGTAGACGCCTCCTACGATGGTGATCATGGAGCTCTCCTTGCTCTCGAATTAGATGTGATAGACCCGAACGCGAACTTGGCCGCCGCCGACGTGCAGGACGCGGGCTTCGTACATTTCTCCCTGGCTCATGCAGCTGCGCAGCTGGATGAGGTGTGGATCGACGATGCTGCCGGCTTCAGCACCTTGCCACAGGGCGACGACAACCTGCTGATTGCCAGGCTGTGCGAAATCGACGGTGAGGATGTCGTGCTGCTTCAACTGAGCGACAACCGCTGCCTTAGGGGAGGCGAGCTGTGTATCGAATTGGAGCGCGGCACAGGTAGTGGTCGGAGTCGATGACCCCAGATAGCTAACGCCGGAACCAGACATTTGCATTTCCCTTTGCTTGTCAGACGAAACCAGATAAATAGCACACGTGCGCGGCAAATTGCCATCTATCTTTTGGCCCATTGCTGAAGTGGTTTTTCTACGATCACGCTTCTAGTTTTTTGTGTCGATGAAACCATTACAAATTTATTCAAAGACGAATTCCATAAGAGGAACTTTCGCAATTAGTAATGTTAATTCTTAACGACGCACAGAACGAACGAGTTTTGTAGGAAGTTGGCTATTGACGGTGATCGGTGATGTCTGCCAAAACTAAATGGCGGGCTTGGTTTCACCGAGTGGTCTCATCAGCAGGCGCCCAGCATTGATCCACGTCTGCGCAGTACTGAGGATGTACAGATGCCGTTGCACGTCATGCTTTCCCTGGATTTTGCAGATGCCAAGGACAACCGCTACCACTTCAACAATTTCCTTGAGGCCAAAGGGTGGAAAAAGTTGACTGAAGTGGATACGGTCTGGCACCGGGAATACGCCTACAGCCAATCGAATGCCTTCCAGGTGGTCTACGGGTTGGAGCAGGAACTGACCGAAGCTGCCAATGAGTTCAAGCCAAATGGCATTGAGTATGTTGCGCAAATCGGTAACGCCGAACCCATCAAGTGTGGCGTTGTGAAAACGCGTTACGGCTATGAGCACGTGACTCGTTGATAGCCTGCGAATGCTTGGCTGTCGTCCTCTGGCGTACCTAGAAGGCGACAGCAGTCCTCCCTAGTCGCTGGCAGCCACTTATCCTCTAAATCCCGAATACCGCTTTTCACCCCCTTACCCCCGCCAGCGATTGAGCAGTGAGTTGTGGCCTAGGTTTACCTGGACGGCTGTCAGCACAGCAGCGCAGCGGATTGGCTGTTACGTCAATCATGATCTCGATACCGTTCCCCCGATGATGAGCAGCGTCCCTAGCTTGGTGTTGCCACCGGCCTTCATTGGAGTGTTCTGCAAGCGCTTATCTGAGGCATAGCGGTCTATTTTTGGATCGCGCGGGGTCAGGGGCTGATTCAGTCCTTGCGGGGGGTGAGATCAGACAGGGCGTTCGCAAGACCCATCTGCTCAGCTTCTTGGGCGATTTGATTCAGCAACTCTGCCACTGATCGATTCTCTTTCAGGGCATAGCTGCCCACCAACAGTGTGACCGGATGAACTCCCAACACTGGCGCTATGGTGTCCAATTTTTCGATGGTCGGAACGTATCGTCCCCTTTCCAGCGTGCTGATGTAGGTGCGGCTGCTCACCGTTGAGAAGTCTTCCTGGGTGAGCTTCTGCTTGACTCTCATCCACTGCAGAATCTTGCCGAAGGCGCTTTTCAATTCCACTTTGCATCTTCCGCAAAAGGAAAGATGAGGCGCTTCTGAACAGTATATGACTACAATGTATGCTGTTCATTTGAGGGGGGCTTGTGATGTTTATCACCAACCGATGGGCAGAGGTGGATCGCTCCTACGCCTGGCTAGCTGAGGATCAGCAGGCTTGGCACTTCGTAGAGCAACGGCTTTCATCGCCCTGGTTCCACATCACGGTAACGAGAGCCCGTGGAGAGGACACGTGTGTAGAAGTTTTCTTCCTGGAGGACATGCGGGGGCTTGAGCATTTCACTCGAATGACTACAGACGGAACAGCTGAGCTATCCCTTCAAATTGTCACACCTGGATGGATGAATGGTAGCGGGGGGTGGTCGATGGAGCCCCTCGAGGCTATCCATGAGAGCGAGGATGGCTTGCACCGGTGTTACACGGTTCAAAACGGCCGGCAGTATTACCAGCCTAACAGCACCGATTGCTTGGGCCGATGCTTTTTCAAAGAGCTTTACCGACGAGAATAGGCCCCTCGCTAGTTGTGGCGTCGTCGAAGTACCGCCTTGGGTCAATTGCGTCCTCTGTCATAAGTTGGGCGGCTTTGACGATCGTCTGAATCAACCGATTGTTCTCATTCTTCGCCTTTTCGAGTTGCGTTTCGAGAGCGAAAATCCTGGCATCGCCATCCCTTCGTCCTGACTTTTTTACATTGGAAAGATAAGCGTGGGTAGCAGCATATAAAGACCGGATCTCCTGATCTCTCCACAGCGTTTGGCGACTGACAGCGGTTTTCTGAGCGAGTCCACTTTGTGTGAGAGGCCCCGTAATCCGACCCTCCTTATAATCGGCAAGAATAGACCTCGCAAGCTCCTTCCATTTCTTATTCTGCTTCACGATGACACCTGCTTAGACTTGGAATATGCGTTTAAAGCTGCCTTGCAACTCCTAACCATATCGCAAACAAATAATACGTGCTGATCGAATTCATGTGTGCTATCAAGTTCCGACTCGATGCTGGCTGTTATACCCATTCGGTTGTCAACAACCACCTTCATAATTCGCTCATACTCTGTGAGTAAGGCCTCAATGGCGGCCCTTGCCTCTAGATCATCAGGGTTCAGATGAAAGGATTTGCACCCTGCTTCCGTACCGAACCCTCTTACGCACATGAGGCCTCGATCACAAGGACTAATGTACAACTCACGTGAGCATCCGCCCCATGGCGTTAGATTTAAAATGCTCAACTTCTGGATGATCATTTCTTCAATTAGATTATCAGCGACATCATCCTCGCGCCATCGGATGACTAATTTTCCCAAAAAATCTTGGGGTGGATCCTCGGTCAAATATAAAGACCTCACATATTCTGCCCGTTCTTTAGCGGTACGATAGTCATATTGACGGCTCTGGCGTGGCGTACGCCCCATCCAGAGGTCCACGGCTGTCTCAGAGGGCCCGGCCCGTAGGATGGCCGTGGTCACCCAGCGGCGGATCTGGTGGGGGGTGATGGAAAATATCTTCCCGTTTCGGTCTCTCAGATTAAGGCGTTGAAAAATCGTAATTTTGGACGAATTGTTAGAAAGATAGTTATAAAGGTCCGCCCTGAAAAGCGGGCGCGGGATAATTCCTTGCTGAGAAACCGAATTAAATTGGTTCTCCCAAATAACAATTAGGTTGTCGCTCAGTTTATTAGGGTAGCCCTTAGTCGTAAATTTTGCATGATAAGGCGCTTGTTCGTCATCATCGGGCATCGCAAATTGTTCGTCAAAATGGCGTTGCAAATGGAATCGGTACTTTTTTTCTAGAGCCCGCTTGAGCAATCTGATATCTATGGCCAGAGAGGGAACCCCCGCCCCCATTCCTCTTCTAGACAGCATGAGCTCTCTAATGCGAGCCCACTCTCTTTTAATGTCGAACAGCTGCACGTATGAGGGGAGGGCGCCAGGCTTGAAGAGCCCGCTTTTGACCATCCCCTTAAGAAATATTCGAAGTTCGTCATTAAACCATTTGCATTTGTTTACTGATGAGCGAGATGAGTTGGTGTGTACCCCGATATCAAGCACCGAAACACTGTAGCAATTCTTTTTGTACTTATTAAGGTATTCCGACCAGTCCCACTTCAGCATTCGGTCGTCTATCCAGACCGCAAAGCGTGCAGCTGTAATTCTAGGAAGTTCAATGGCAGAGCTGTAAAGCCGCCCGCCGCTGCAAAGCTCTTTAGCTGATATCGCAAAGCAGCTCGTTAATTCCTCCACAAAATAGTGGTGCTCTACAGATAGTTTCAGCGATGTGAGCTGATCTATAGCTCCTGGCTCTAGTGGGTTTTTTTCGCGGTAGGTGGAGAGTATTTTATCTACAAAGGAAAAACCATTTGCTTCGATATCAAGGGCTCGCTTTCTAGCATCATTGCAAAAAGCTAGTAAATACTCATAAGCCTCTGTGAGTGGGGTGCTCCATAAGTCTGCGACTGGTACGGCGGCTGGTATAAGATTTTTTTCAACAGGCACCCGTACGAAAGTTGTATGAGTATCACGGTCTTGGAAAAGGCAATTCGCCGGCAAATTTGTGATTTCACCAACCCTCAAGCCAAGCGCCATGCCGAAGCAAATCGCTTCCAGGCGTACCCTGTCGAAGCCATGGCTTGGCTCAAGGGTTGGATCGTTTTTTATAAGCCATCGAGCTTTCGCGATTCCCTCGTGCAAGTCAGGAGAGAACAGGGTTTCTTCTCGGTGTCTGAATTGTTCTGACGTGAGCTCAAGGTTGCTGTGGGTTGGGTTTGGTACGCCAGTTTTCCACTTAATGAATCTATCAAGGAACCGAAGCGGAACGCCACTATTGGTTATGCTGAAGTTGTTGAGGAAATTTAGAAAAGCCTTTAGGGCGTTCGCTCGGTGATATACCGTGGCCTCCGAATGGTCTTGCCTAATTGAGTCCACAGTGGTATCAAAAATATTGCGTGTTATGTCGCTCCATTTAACGCCATAGTTATCCATCACGGCTGAGAGGCGTCTGACCGCTGCCATTCGCCCGATGACCAGGGTAGCCGACGGGCGCCTAAGCATTTCATGAGCTATGAAACAGCGAGCCAGCTTTCCGGTCACTGTCGGAAGAGCAGGCTGATCTTCATGTCGTTTTTGAACAGAGCCGAGTGACGTAAATGGGATATTACTCGACCTATATTGCCATACCTTATCTTCGAAATCTCCGGACACTAGCCCACTTGATTTAAGCTCATTGAACTGTTGGCGTGCAAGTTCATACCGCTCATCGAGAACAGCCATTGATACGCTCAATTGTCCAGCTCCTTCGCGGCGATTAGAACAGACTTGGCGCCGTGTATTGCTGCTTCGACTTGTTGGACCATGGCGCCACTAGAAGACCCTTCCAGCATTCGTTGAAATCTAGTAATGTCAGCTAGAGCGGCTTCATGATTTGCGTGGCGGCTGGGCCTGAACTTGGGGCACGCATAACATGTAACAGTAGGGTGAAAAGGGCATGGTTTTTTCGAGCTGCATAATCCTAAGCTGCTAATAGGTGACAAGACAGCTCTGTCAGCTGTTTCTTCCATGAATTTCCCGCGCCACATCTCAACAGCTGCATTGATTTCCGGACTCGCCATGTGAGTAGTGTTAATAAACTCTTGAAGCTCCAGGTTGTAACGAAAATAATGCTTTATTGAGTTTAGATTTATATGGTCCAAAGCTTCCGCGACTTCTTCAGGAGAAGCCCCAGATAGCACCATAGAGGTACCTTTGGTTCTGCGAAGCCTGTATGCGGAAATACGCATGTAAGGCGCGGTTTCTCCAGGGATTTTGTGCGGATCAAGCAACTGGAGCTCCCAAGTGAGCGATGTTAGCTCATAGCTCAATCGGCGATTATCTTGATGTAGAGTGAACGGGGTAAGTCTGGGGTTGGTTAGAAATCGCAGGAGACGAGTTTCAGTTCTGAAATGTGCTGGGAACAATGGTATGGGCAGTTGCGGGACGCTGATACCATGCGTTAAGCATAGCTTTTCAATTAACCCAGATGCAGCTTTGCATTGGTGCTCAGCTAAGGCGCACTGTTGCTGAACAGCTTCCGCCGTATCGTTGGAAATGTAGCGTTTCCTCAAGTTACTGGGGTGTCTCCTAAGTCTTGAGCGTCGAATTCCTTTCACACTTGGCACCATGACAAAAGGGCCGTTCTCGTCAACACCAAAATCTGTGACCTGCATGAGGGCTAGCTGAATTGGGCGTATTCCCCAATCGCGGCAAAGGAGAAACATCGTGCGCTGTAAATGCGATACATGCTCGCTGGTGAAAATATGCATTTCAATGTGCGTTAGCTGTACTCGAGTAAAAGGTCCGACGTCATCGTCTCGCATCGTGACCAGGTGCTTGTTATCAAATGCCTTTACAGTTAACTGAGAAAGCTCAAGGCTATCATGCTCGTTGAATCCTGACACATCCTCGTCTAGGCACCATCGATAGAACACTCGTAGGGCAACTAAGTCGTCGTTGCGGCCGGATGTTTTTAGGCGGATACATTCGCGTACAGCAAAGGATGATAGCCGATCTCCAATAGTCTCTGCATCGTCGCCCGGAAACTCATGAGCGACTAAAATTCGCTGCACGAGGATCAGCGGTCTAAGGTCGATGTGGGTTTGAATTCGATCTATGAACCATCCTCTGAGAAGCCACTCCACTAACAAATTCTCGTGAAGTTTGTGGCCCCAGGCAATATTCATCGGGGCGCACCCGATGATTTCGATGGTCAGCTTTTCGTTCCATGCGTAATCGTTGCGAATCGTTATAGTCTGGCCGAAGGTAGATTGCACGCTGAAAGGGAAATTGTCAGTCTCCAGGCCAAATCTACGTTCAACTTCTGATGTCAGTTCAGTCGGCGAATTAATCATCAGTTCTCTCCGGCGGAAGTGTTCTTTCAGATATCCTAAGTATTTCTCCAAGGCGATCTGATATAGCTTGTCGAGAGTATTCCTGAATGCTAGCGCTATTCGGGCTCCAGCCTCCCAGATACGCCAGGGCATCTCTGATGTTGAGGCTGGGTGCACCGCTTTTTTCAAGCCTTTTGCGGGCGTCGTTTGCACCTGTTGTTCTTAACCCATGTGGGTGAAGGCGGGTTGAGAAGTTTGGTAGGCCAAGGCTGCTAGCGACGGTTCGGAGAATCGTGTTCACCGTTCGTGCTGACATTCGTCTTCCGTCACGGGAGCTGACAAAGAGTGCGGTACAAGGCCGTTTCGGCTTGAGCAGATTCGGTCGATAGTCGCAAATATACTCATTCAGAATCGCGGCCAGCGACACAGGTATTGGAACTATACGTCCGCGTGTCTTCAGGCTAGCGCCGTCTCTTCTTCGCTCCCTGTTGATATCATTTGGCTGCTTAATCCGAATGGTTGGTGAGTGGCCTAGATCAAGGTCGTTCAACTCGATAAGTACAACTTCTCCGCGTCTGGCAAGTGTTTCTAGCATGACCAAAAAAAGGCAATGGTTACGGACCTGGATTTTTACGCTCTTGAAGGGATTCTTTGAGCTGCTCGGATATAAAACGTTTTTGAGTAGAGCTTCTTCGTCTCCACTGAGTGGGGTGGAAGGTCGGGAGGGTTCAGACCGTTGCGCGATTTTAATAACTTTTTTACTAAGGTTTTGGAGGTTTTTATTTTTGTTTTTTTCAGCTTGGCGCTGCTCCAGCAGGCCTAGCCGATTGAGCTCGATGTAATGATCAAACGAAAAATCTATGAATGATTTGATGGATTCGAGCCGTCGCGTGCAGGTCGATTGGCTCGCTTCCGCACCGCGCCTGGTTGAGCATAGGCGCTCAGCCAGCGATGCCAGCTCCGTTGAGTTAAAAACGGCCAAGCGTTCAAGCTTCCGCTCTAGGGGAGAGTCTCGGCTTAGGGCCCACTCGTACGCCACACCGACGTCACGAAGGTAGCTCTCAACGGTGTTGAGGCGAGATTTGTGAAGCAAATCCTCGGCCCAGAGGTTTGCTAAGATCACCGGAACTCCGTCCACCAGTAGGTACGGCCTGAGGCCGCTGGAAGCAGTCCGGATCATTCGGATTTCGCAGCAAGGTACGTCGGGCATCGGAAGCTCCACGTCTGCAACGTTTCCGAACATATACCATAATTGTCACAACCACCCTTCGGGGAACAGCGAGCCGAGCCAGGAAGATGTGCACATGACGCTATCGTTGAAGCGCGCGTTGGCGCTGATCGATGTGCGGGTACTCGATCACATCATTGTCG
>Ga0213824_1001156_pt1 | contig 16311 bp, 14 predicted proteins | sample MC6MC0906MG_FD_179892 | JGI IMG/M metagenome (GOLD analysis project Ga0213824, IMG submission 179892) | Enriched soil aggregate microbial communities from Iowa State University, Ames, United States - MC6-MC0906-MG | ecosystem: Environmental > Terrestrial > Soil > Unclassified | place: USA: Iowa...
AAAGTCCATGGTGGAAGCATTAGATGAATTCTTTCCGGAGAAAGAGAAGATCCTGTGGGGAATTACCCATGCCCATCGGACCGATTTCCAGATTATTAAAACTGCGCTCGATCTGGGGGCCTCCACGGTGCGGATCGGATTTGAAGACAGCAGGTATTTAAGCCGGGAAACCATGGCCTGCACGAATCTTCAGCTGGTTGAGGCAGCAGCAGGCATCGTGAGAGAGAAGAAAATGCTGCCTGCCTCCCCTGATGAAATCAGGGCCATGCTGAATATTCGCCCACTATAATAACAGGTAATTTATAAGTACTTAATCATCAGGCACGTGCCTTACTTTGATTTCATTGTAAGACAAAGAGAAATCCATATACCGGAAAATGATATAAAAGTCATTAGATGTATCAGGAGATTAAGGCTTTGGCGGAGTAAATATGCTCTCTTCCAGGTTGACAAGTGAAATAATTAAGCTTGTCACTTAGAAGAGAGCATATTTTTGTGCCTGTAGTAATTATACTCACTAAGGCAGGTGCTTTACATATTATAAGATAATTGATATGTTACTACATTGCTACTAAATGAAAGGAGTTGTCTTATACGTGTTTCCTTATCACCAAGAAATTCATCAATTTCCTTATTACGATGATAGGGTTATGCCTTATGATTATTATAATCATTGCAAGATTACTGGAAAAATTGAAAGGGCCTTAGGGTGCTGATATAATAGAAATAAAATCAAAGAGAAGAAAAGGAGCCAAAATATGAAAAAACTTAAAATAACACTTGCCTGTGCCGGCGGTATGTCAAGCAGTATGCTGTGTAAGAAAATTATCACAGCATCAGAAAAGAAAGGCTATGCAGGTACAGAGTGCGAAGCCTATTCTGTCCATAGTTTGCAGTCGGCAGCTCCGGGGAGTGATGTAATTTTACTTGGGCCTCAGGTAGGATATATGAAGGATTCAATCGTGAAAAAGTACCCGGATATTCCTGTTGAGGTTATTTATATGAAAGACTATGGGATGATGAACGGTGAAAAAATATTTAATGACATGGCAGAAAAGTTTGGTTGGTAAATTTGGCTATTAAATCATTAAAATTATTGACTTGATGGATAATTGTGCTATAATTTAATTGTTAAACAATTAGATTAATAAACTTATGAGCTTTAATAGTACATTGAATTCTGGAGGTCATATGAAAAAGGAAATAAAAATACTGGCACCCTGTGGAATCCTAGGTTACGGATATCCCAAGTCCTCTTTTTTAAAAGGAATGTCTTATAAACCGGATGCGATTGTTGTTGATGCGGGAAGTACTGATGCAGGACCGCATAAATTAGGTGCCGGAGTGGCAATTGTAAGTGAAAAAGCCTGTAAAAAAGACTTGGAAATCATGATCACGGAGGGAGCAAAAGCCGGGATTCCGGTAATCATCGGGTCAGCCGGAGGAAGCGGGGGAAGGGTTCATGTTGAATGGACCTGGAATATTATAAAAGAAATTCTTAAGGAACAAGCATTGCAATCACAAAAAGTAGCAATCATATGGGCGGATATTCCTAAGGAAGTGGTAAAAGAAAAATTACATAATGGCAAAGTTCAGCCGTTGGGTCTTTCTGTAAAAGAATTGACGGAAGAACGGCTTAAATTAACCAATGGTATTGTGGCTCAGATGGGGCATGAGCCGATTGTAAATGCATTGGAATCAGGAGCTGATATCATAATCTGTGGAAGGGCTTATGACCCATCTCCCTTTGCGGCAGTAGCCGTGTATCACGGATTACCGTTAAGCTATGGATATCATGCTGGTAAGATTCTTGAGTGTGCAGCCCTTTGTGCCGTACCGGGTACTACAAAAGATTGCATGCTTGGAACCATAACTGAGGAAGGTTTTATGATTACACCATTATCTGATGAAAGAATCTGCACGCCTCTTTCCGTGGCAGCACATACATTTTATGAAAAAGATCATCCATATATCCTTCATGGTCCGGGAGTAACCTTAAATTTAAAAGATTGTGAATTTAAACAGGTTGATGAAAAGAGTGTATTTGTAACCGGAAGCAGGATTGAACAATCGAATCCTTACTGTATTAAATTAGAGGGAGCCATGAAGGTTGCCTACAGAACCTTTGTGGTAGCTGGTGTAAGAGATTCTCTTATGATATCACAGTTAGAGGAAATCGAAAGATTTGCAGAAGAACAGGTCAGAACGTATTATTCAGATATACCGGAGGAAGATTATACGATTCACTTTATTAATTATGGAATAAATGGGGTAATGGGAGAGTTGGAACCGTCTAAAGAATTACCTCATGAGGTCGGAATTGTTTTTGAAGTAATTGCAAAGTCTCAGGAACTTGCCGATTCAGTATGCGGTTCGCTTCGATCCAGTTTACTTCATTATGGTTATATCGGAAGAAAGTCAACGGCCGGAAATCTGGCTTTCCCTTTCGCCCCAAGTGATATTTCATTTGGTGCTGTATATGAATTCTCCGTTTACCACTTAATGGAAGTGGAAGATAGCTGCCAGATGTTTCCTATTGAATATCCGGATATGTAATGGAAAGGAGGAGATAAAAATGGCGGAATGCAGGTTATATGATTGTGCGAAAGTAATACGTTCAAAAAACAGCGGACCTTTTGAGATTACTCTGGACGTACTTTTTGATGATCCGGTGATATATCAAAAAATAAAAGACAGTAATATGATTAATAAAACTACGATTTGTAATCTATACCGTTTGACTGAGGATAAGATTACACAAATAGTTTTTTATGACAAGGCGTTGGGGTTTAAAATTACATTTGCGAGAAAAATATCTTCAGGTACTTGTTACGATACTGATGTTTATGGGGCACAACAACATGCACCTTTAAGTGAATTAATAGTTACTATTTAGAAAGGGAGTGTCGGGTGATGGCAAAACGAAAAGCCGGGGGGGCACAATCAAAGTTAAAGCGTATCTGGCGGGACAGGGTTTTATATCTTACCTTACTGCCCACATTACTATATTTCTTTGTATTCCATGTGATTCCGATCATTGGTATGAAATTGGCCTTTTATGATTACCGTATCAAAGGTGACAATGTATTTGTAGGATTTACATATTTTATAAAGTTATTTTCGACTCCGGTATTTTTACAGATATTAGAAAACACTTTGATTATCAGTGCGATGAAGATATTCCTGTTTTTTCCGATGCCTATCATTTTTGCAATTATGCTAAATGAATTCAAGGCTGGTCCTTTTCGAAAGAGTGTGCAGGTAATTTCTTATCTGCCGCATTTCCTATCCTGGGTTGTAATTGCGGGAATATGGTTTGAATTTTTATCTCCTTCTACCGGAATTTTAAACAGCGTCTTGTCCAATCTTGGTTTTGGAAAAGTAAATTTGTTAACAAGTAAAGGATCGATCAGATGGGTTCTGCTGGCATCAGAATCCTGGAGATCCATTGGGTGGGATTCTATTGTATATCTAACGGCAATCATGGGGATTGACCCAACTCTATATGAAGCAGCAAAAATAGATGGGGCTAACCGTTTTCAGATTGTTGGAAATATCGTTTTGCCGGCTTTGGCTGTAACAATGGTTACCGTTTTAATTCTGAATATCGGCTTCTTTATGAATGCAGGTCTGGATCAGGTGCTGAACTTTACCAATGCTGCGGTTAATTCTAAGATTGATATCATAGACACCTATGTTTATCGGATCGGCCTGCAAAATTCCCAGTATTCTTTAGCAACAGCAGCGAATTTATTTAAAGGTGTAATCGGTACACTCTTAATTGTTTCTACCCATCTGTTTTCTAAAAAGCTGACTGGTAAGGGTGCATGGTAGGAGGAAAAGTATGAAAAGAAGAAAGAAAATATCAATTGGCAAACTTCTATGCGGCTTTATTATGATGCTTTTAGCTTTATGTATGTTAGTTCCATTATTGAATATCCTGGCAAGATCTCTTTCACAACCGGATTTAGTTCATGGCCTGAAAGGATATGATATACTGCCCAAAGGATTTTCCACGGTTAATTATCAGGTTATTTTAGGACAGCCTATTGTAATCAGGAGTATCCTGAACTCTTTATTTATTACAGTTACCGGCGTGTGTTTAAATATTATACTGACATCCAGTGCGGCTTATGTTCTAACAAGGCCGGGACTGGTTGGTAAAAAAGTCTTTATGTATTTCTTTATTATAATGATGATATTTGAGCCGGGTATTGTGCAGGAATATTTTTTGATGAAAAACATTCATTTATTGGATAACCTGTTTTCCATGGTCATTTACAGAAGCGTAAATGTCTATTACCTGATCATATTAATGAGATTTATGGAAGAAGTTCCGGCTTCCATTCAGGAAGCTGCAAGAATTGATGGAGCCGGGCATTTTGATGTCTTATTTAAGATCATGATTCCTTTAAGCAGAATCCCTTTAATTACGGTAGGAATGTTTTATGCGGTGTTCCGCTGGAATGAATTTTTTAAATCCAGTATCTTTTTAACCAGCAAAAATCACACTGTTTTACAGGTGCTTTTAAGGCAGTTTGTTGTTAATTCCGATTCACAGGTAATTGTGGGTGCAGCCAATATTTTAGCGAATAATAATATTGCCCAACTGGATAACGGTTCTTTAAAAGCTGCAACCATTGTAGTGGCTGTTGTACCAATTTTATTATTATATCCTGTTATTCTAAAATACTATACCAATGGTGTTATGTCAGGAGGTGTGAAAGAGTAGATAATCGTTTGCTTGTGGGAAGGCATAGAAAAAATCATATTATTTAATGGAGGGTATGTAATGAAAAAAACTATTTCGTATTTATTAGTTATGGGAATGGCAGTACTGTCCCTGGCAGGCTGCGGAAAAAAGATAGATTCCGGTTCTAATGTACAGAGCACTCAGGATACCACGAATGATTCATCATCAGTAACAATTAAGGCAGTAATAAAGGATTTGTCAGCAGATGATGAAGTTTCCGTAAAATTTCTGGAGGCGGTAAGCAGCGGTGTATCAAAAGAGCTTGGCAGGGAAGTGCATATTGAACTGGCGCCGATCTCTGATGGAACTTATTCGGAAAGTATGAGTCTGTTGCTGCAAAGCGGTGAAATTCCAGATCTGATGTATTTCCAGGGCGGCGATTATCAATTTGCCATTACCCAAGGAATCCTGGAAGACTTGAACCCATATGTTAATAATTCAACGAATATTAAAGCATTAATGCAGCCATTTAACAATCAAAGATTAGAGAACTATCCCTATCTTCTATGGTTGTCACCGGATAGAATAAAAGTCCCGGTTGTGAGACAAGACTGGTTTGATGCAGCAAAATCAAGTAAGGCACTTTTAGATAATCCATCTGCAGAAAATTATAAAGCATTCTTTAAGGAGTTAAAAGAGAACAACAATTTAAAAGCTGCATTTACCGTCCCCGGAGATATATCTGAGTTGGATACTGTATTCAATGTGGCCTTTGGGGTTAAAGCAACCTGGATAAAAGAAGGCGATAAATACATTTATGCGAAAGTTTCAAATGCAGAAAAAGAAAAATTAGCATTTTATGCAGAGCTTTATAAAGAGGGCTTATTGGATAATGAATGGTTAACAAAAAAGTGGGATACAAAAGAAAGTGCTTTTTATAATGGAGAAGTTGGAGTTGTAAGCGGAACCCAAGGCAGTGTCATTAATATTTATAATAATAAGATGGTCACACAAAATGGTGAAAATGCAAAGTTAGTTATTCTTCCGCCGGCAAAAGGTGCAGCACAAGGATATACTCCCGGTGATGTCAGCAAGGAATCCCGCGGCTGGGCAATCAGCAAATATTCGGATCATAAGGATGTTGCGTTTGCAGTCTTAGAGTATATGGCCGGTAAGGAAGGTCAGCTTCTTGATAAACTGGGTTACGAAGGCGAAGAATACAAGATAGAGAACAATGAAATTGTATTAACTGATAAAATATCGGAATGGTGGCCTCGTTTCCATGAATCAATTGCAAATTTTGATGCGCCTATATCAAGTAAGACTCCGTATTTTAGCGAAGCAGCCCTTAAATCCTTAGAAATGGTCAACACCTATTCTTCTTTTGACAATGCATTTGTTATACCCGATGAATATGCAACAAACTGGGATGCAAGCCAGGCACTTTACATAGAATTTGCAGCCGATGTAATAAGCGGTAACCGTTCCATTGATGAATTCGATCAATTTGTAACAGATTGGAATGCATTAGGCGGAGCAGAAATTACAGAATACGCGAACACAATACTGAAATAGCCGGGGAAAGAAAGGAACGTATGATGGTAACAAGAGAATATCTGATTCAAAATAAAGAAATTGCGCTGGATAAAGCAATCGGTTCACTCTGTGGTCTGGCGATCGGTGACTCCTTTGGTGATGCTGCAAGAAGTCCGGAAAACCAAAGAGATTATGGAATCACTACGGATTTTAATAAAGGTTCTTCCTGGAGTACGGATGATACGGAATTTGCACTTTTGACGACTGAAACAATGATTAAAGCCGGTGGTGACTTTACTTCAGAAGATGTAGTTAATATGTGGCTAAAACATGTAGCAACAGAAGATGAACTGAAACGCGGCGGTGTCAGCGAGGTGGAAGCATGCAATAATCTGCGGAGAGGTATGCGTCCGCCGGAATCAGGAAGATTTAATGCTTATTATTTAAGCGATGGAGCAGCCATGAGAAGCGGTCCAATTGGGATTCTATGCGCTGGTGATCCCGAAAGAGCAGCCAGATTGGCAGAAATTGATGCCAGCATAAGCCATCATATGGATGGTGTCTGGGGAGCACAGGCCGTTGCCGTTGCAGTTTCCCTTGCAATGGTTGATGCTTCCATGGACGAAATATTAGATGCTGTTTTAAAAACAGCACCGGAAGATTCCTGGTTTAAGGAAACATTATTACGTGCCTTTCGGATCGTGGATGATGCAAAGGGTGATATTGCAGATGCCTGGATGCCATTGCATTATGAATTATTCTCCACACACCGTTCTACGGTGGCGGAGGCGTTGCCAGAAGTATTTGGATGCTTAAAATTAGAACATAGCAGTTTCAAATCAGGTTTGATTCTCGCAGGCAATTTCGGACGGGATGCAGATACCATTGGAGCGGTAGCAGGAGCCGTTCTTGGAGCAAAATACGGTGCAAAGGGGATACCGGAGAAGTGGCTGCAGAAAACCAGATATCCATCCGGAACCTGTTTAGGTTTCACAAAAGGAATTGATATCTTTGACCGGGCAGCAAAATTAGCAGCCTTAATTAAATAATATCGTATGACCTGTCTGTCTGATTGACAGACAGGTCATAGTTATCAAAGGAGAATGAGAATATGATACCTGATAAATATTTGGAAAAGGTATATTCCGGATTTTTGGGGATGAATATTGGTATTCGGTTAGGGGCGCCTGTAGAGCCAACGATATGGACGTATGAGCGTATTTTAAATACATACGGTGAAATCACGGATTATGTAAAAGACTTTAAAAATTTTGCCGCAGATGATGATGTAAATGGGCCAGTCTATTTTCTTCGTGCTTTATACGATGATGCAAAAGACGGTAATTTAAAACCTCAGGATGTTGCCAGGGCATGGCTGAATTATGCCCGTGAGGGTGTGGGCATGTTCTGGTGGGGCGGTTATGGCATCAGTACGGAGCATACCGCTTATTTAAACTTAAAGCATGGGATTCCGGCTCCGCAGTCCGGGTCGATGAATCAAAATGGTCAAGTACTTGCAGAACAGATTGGAGGCCAGATATTTATTGATACCTGGGGACTGGTTAATCCGTGCCAGCCGGCCAAAGCAGCCGTATTCGGGCAGTGTGCCGCCAGTGTTTCCCATGACGGAGAAGGAATTTACGGTGCCCGTTTCTTCTGTGCATGCATTGCCCATGCTTTTCAATGCCAGGATATTCATGAAATTATTCAAGTAGGCCTATCTCAAATCCCTGATCATAGCTTATACGCAAAGGTTGTAAATGCAGTACTTGATTTTCATAAAGAAAATGATCATTGGCGTGACTGTTATGACATGCTGGTACGTGATTGGGGTTACGATAAATACGGCGGAGTCTGCCATATTATACCGAACGCAGGTGTATGTGCATTATCCATGGTATATGGGAATGGAGATTTAGCAAAAACCGTTGAAATTGCGACTATGTGCGGCTGGGATACAGACTGTAATGCAGGAAACGTAGGAACCGTGCTGGGTGTTATGCGTGGGATCGAAGGACTGCCGGAAAGGTATCGCAAGCCAATAAATGATGGTATTATTCTATCTGGAATATCCGGTTATTTAAACAATCTGGATGTACCTACTTACGCAAAGGAGGTTGCTCTGCTGGGATACAGACTGGCTGAGGAGGAAGCCCCGGCATCCCTTCTAGATAGTATAAAAGAAGGAGAAGTGCATTTTGATTTTGAACTGCCGGGATCCACTCATAATATGCGGATATCAGATTCATTTTACTGTACTGCAACCCATTCCACCGATGTAGCGTATAAAGGAAGCGGGTCTTTAAAGATATTAGTCGATCGGATGACACGCGGGAATCAATGTAAGCTGTATTATAAACCTTTTTACCGCCGGGATGAATTTTCTGATGAGCGTTATATGCCGGTATTTACACCTACGGTATACCCAGGGCAGATAGTATCCATGAAGCTTTATCTGGATCAATGGAACGGCTGGGAAACACTTGGGATAGCACCTTATGTTCGGTCTATGAGCGATAAGAAAGAGCATTTACAGGGATATATTAAATTAGTGCAGGAAGAATGGATTGACGTAACCTTTGTGATACCGGAGGTAGACGGGGATTTAATTGATGAAGTAGGTATTGTAATCGAAGGTTATTCCATTGCAAAAGCCAAAACCCTGGGACTCTTATACTTAGATGAATTTTCTATTACAGGTAAAAGCAAGTATACGGTTAAAATCGCAAAGCAGCGAAAGGAATTTGGTACAATTACCCCATTTTCTGTTGATCATGGAGCCTGGGGGAAAGATGGAGATGCGCTGTCTCTCATGAGGTGCGAGCCAGCCTTTGCTTATGCCGGTAATTATTTTTCAAAAGATGTAAGGGTGACAGTGCCGGTTACTCCGATCAATGGGGAAAGCCACTTATTACAAATCCGTGCGCAAGGTGCAATGCGTGGATATATTGCCGGATTTTCTGAAGAGGGGAAAGCAGCAATTTATAAAAATGATTTTGGCTTTAAGAAACTGATAGAAACTGATTTTACCTGGAAACATGGTACTGCTTATAAGCTTACTCTGGAAGCAGTTGGTGATTGGATTACCTTATCCATAGATGATAAGAAAATATTGGATATTAAAGATGACAGTTTCCGGTACGGCATGTTTGGCTGTGGTTCCATAGGCATGGGGAGAACTTTATTCGGTGATTTTGAAATTATGGAAATCTAGTGGTCGACGCAATTCGTTGACTTATCGATCAATTCAGGTATAATTAGTGTGTTAGACCTTTTTAATGTTAAGTATAGATGAAGCGAGGGATCAATATGGGTTTTGCTCCAATTGAGAATGAAAGACTATCAGATAAAGTTGTACGGGTTATAATGGAACAGATAAAAGACGGTACTTTAAAACCTGGAGATAAATTACCAAATGAACTTGATCTGGCTGATGAATTCTGCGTAAGCAGAGGAATTCTAAGGGAAGCCCTGACGATATTACAAGCAAGAAATTATATCTGTAGAAAGCCGAAAGAGGGTACTTTTGTTAATCCGAATATTTCGGAAGTTTTGAATGTTTCTGCGGGAATTACACTAAAAGAAGGTACTTATAGCGATTTAATTGAAATGCGTATTTGTTTAGAACAAAGGACCGTGGAGAAGATCATTGATACTGCATCGGATGAAGAGATTGTAGAATTATATGATTTAATTTCAGAAACAGACAAGAAAAAAGGAGCACGTTCCATCGATCACTATTTTCACTATCGTCTTGCAGAGCTTTCCCATAATGCGATATTTATGAATTTTATTGATTCCTATTATGATATCATTGATGAGGTTGTTGCCCATACAACTAAGAATACGAAACGCAGACCAGAGATATATAAAGAGCATTGTGAGATTATTAAGGCTCTTAAAGAAAGAGATAAAGATAAGGCAAAAGCAGCAGTGGTAAGCCATCTTGAAAATGTTTTACAAAATATTAAAAACGATTGAGAGTAAAATGGGCTCGTCGGGTATCCGTTCATAATAAATGATCTTATTGAATAAAGTTACGATTGTAGTTGAGTTTTTAAAGTGCTTATGTTATTATAATAAAAAATAAATTTTTAGATATTAGGCACAAGCCTTGATCCACGTTTGCTAGGGAAAATCTTAGCAAACGTGTTTTTTTTTGGAGGATAGGATGAAAAAAGGAAGATTAGCACTGGAAATTTTAACGATCATGTTAGGGAACTTTATTTATGCGGTAGGAATTGTGTTTTTTATTATGCCTTCGGGATTAATTACCGGAGGAACGACGGGGATTGCAATTGCCGTTAATCATTATACAAAATTACCTATATCAAGTATTGTATTAGCTTTTAATGTAATTATGTTTGTGATTGGATTGTTTGTTCTGGGGAAAAAGTTCGCTTTAACTACATTGATTAGTACATTATTTTTTCCGTTTTCTTTGGAAGTATTGCAGAAGTTATTCGCAAATATTGTAATTACAGATGATATCTTTTTGTGCACAATATTTGGAGGCGTTTGTATAGGAAGTGCGATTGCTCTTGTGATCCGAGTTGGGGCAAGTACTGGAGGTATGAGTATACCGCCTTTGATTTTGAACAAATATATGCATATTCCAGTATCAGTCAGTTTATATGTAGGCGACTGTATCATACTCGCTCTGCAGGTGGCTTTTAGTGATAAAAATAAAATCCTTTATGGAATTATTTTAGTTATGATTTATTCCATTGTTTTAGATAAACTTCTTTTAGTTGGCACAAATAAAATACAGATAAAAGTAATAAGTGTCAAATCTTTGGAGATGAAAGATGCAATCATTTCGAGATTTGATCGAGGAGTCACACTTTTGCATGGTAAATCAGGATATCTAGAACGGGAGATGGATATTTTACTGACTGTTATTTCTAATAGTGATTTATCTAAATTTGAAAAGCTGGTTCATGAAATAGACGATGAGGCCTTTGTTATTATTAGTCATGTTAATGAGGTAAGAGGCCGAGGATTTAGTATAGGGAAAAAATACTTATGATTTGTTAAACGGTACCGTTCGGGTATCATTTATATTGATTTTACAATGAGGGGAGATTTAATATGGAATTGAAAATTATTCAGGGAAATGTTTCGGAAGAAATCTTAGAACTGTATGTAAAGTCTTTTCGAATGGAACCCTGGAATGAAGAGTGGACGTTGGATATGGCTGGTATGAGGATCAATGATTATCTTCAAAATCCCATGGCAATAGGATATGAAGCTCGCCAGGATGGAACTATAGTTGGGTTTTTAATGGGATATATGACCTCCTATTTAGGGGTGAAAGAATTTCATATACAGGATTTTGTGATTTCTGTTGATTTTAGCAGAATGGGCCTGGGAAGCAAAATGCTGTCTTTGGTTCAACAGGATGTGAAACGAAGAGGGATAGAAGCTATTAACTTACTCACTTTGAGAGATCCAAGGACTGTAGGATTCTACAATAAAAATGGATATGATATTAATTCAAACCTTGTGTTTATGAATAAAAGTATTATTAATGAGTGAATGTCATTTAGACATGGTGACCGTTCTCTAGCTTTTTGCAGAAAAAGAGAGAATAACTATTATTTTGTCATAATCGTTCTATGTACTCACATTGACAGATGGCTGCCTTTCTTATATATTAATGATAATACGATAAAGTCAGAAATGTTGCCCGGCATTATAGAATTACGTGATTTTTGCAAAAATTTTGCAGATACCATTGGAACCCAAGTTTATGAGCTAAAATTAAAAAAAGTATAAGGAGGGATTGAAATGGCTAATCAGTTAGATTTACATATGCATTCTAATATTAGCAACGATGGTGAGTACACACCCTCACAACTCATGCAGCTGTGTCAGCAACATGGTCTAAAGACCGTTGCATTAGCTGACCATAATTCCGTGCGAGGGATAGCAGAGGCTCAAAGATCAGCAAATGAATTAGGTCTTGAATTTATTTGTGCTATTGAGCTTGATTACCAATTTGAAGGAGTAAATCTGCATCTATTAGGATATGGGATTGATCCAACATTATCCGAATTTGAAAAAAATGAAATGGATATCTTAAAGAAAGAACAGGATGCTTCTTCTAAACTTATAGAATTAGTACAAGATTTAGGAATTCATTTCGAAATAGAAAAGGTTTTAGATCTTGCCATAGAAGGTGTAGTGACGGGTGAAATGATTGCTGAAGCTGCTCTTGCGGATCTAAGAAATCAAAACAATCCCCTTCTGGAGCCATATAGAAAGAACGGGAAGCGCAGCGATAATCCTTATGTAAATTTTTATTGGGACTTTTGCTCCCAAGGGAAGCCAGCATATGTACCTATTCAGTTTATGGGACTGAACGAAGCCATACAATTGATTAGAAAAGCAAGAGGCTTAGCTGTTCTTGCTCATCCGGGGATTAATATCGGGCAGAATCAGAAGATTCTAGAAGGCATTGTTGCTTGCGGTGTTGATGGGATAGAAGTATACAGTAGTTATCATGATGAAAACATGGTTACTTTTTATAAAGAGCAGGCAGAGAAATTTCATTTACTGAAAACGATAGGCAGCGATTTTCATGGAAAAACAAAGCCGGCCATCAAACTGGGCAGTATGAATTGTCATGAAGAAATAGATATTTATCATCAGTTCAAGAGAAAACTTTCTGAGATGGCTAAGTGAAAAATATTAGTAAGTAAGAATTTAAGTATATGAACCAACCGTTCCTGCCTAATAGACTGTTGAACGTTTTCTAGAAATGGAATGCCGCAAATGGCTGAATAAAAATCAGCTGTTTGCGGCAGTTTTTTATTTCGCCCCAATATATCACTTTTCCACTACCAGACATTACTATGAACCGTAAAGAAGTAAAATGAATCGATATGAATCAAAATGATTGACAATAAATCGAAATGGTGCTATAGTTTATTCATTGAATACGGCGGGGAAGTGGCACCTGAAATAGAGCAAAGGAGGTACGAACAGCAGTATTAAATGGGTGGAGCCGGAACATGATACATAGAAAGATACGAAACCGCAGACTATTATTATAATCAGGAGGATTCAAAATGGGGGATATAACAAAGTTTCTCTCGCCTAAACTGATCAAAATTGACATGCAGGCAGAGGATAAAAATGCGGCGATAGAGGAGTTGGCGGAACTTCTCTATAAGGAACATGTACTGAAAGATAAAGCCAACTATATTCAGAATGTATTGGAACGAGAGGCACAGGTGCCCACAAACCTAGAGAATGGAGTGGCACTGCCTCACGGAAAATCGGACGCAGTACTGAGACCGGCGGTGGCAATCGGTATATCTAAACGGGGAATCCGGTTTGAGGAGGGAAGCCCGGTCAGCCGTGTTATTTTCCTCATCGCAATGCCGAACAATGCGGATGACACACATATCACACTGCTCAGCGGTATTACCTCCCGCCTGTTGGATTGCGATTGCCTAGATAATCTTAAGGAGGCAAAACGACCGGAAGATATTTTGTCGTTACTTAACGCAGAAGAGGTTCGGACAGAGAACAAAGAGACAGGCCGGTTTTTAATCGGGGTTACCGGCTGTACGGTAGGAGTAGCACATACGTATCTGGCAGCGAAAGCGTTGGCAAAAGCTGCTGAAGAGATGGGCGTATCCATAAAGGTGGAAACAAACGGTTCCATCGGTACGGAAAATGTTCCCACCAGGGATGAGATCGAAAGGGCAGAGGGAATTATTATTGCCAGCGACAAGGAGACGGACATGGAACGTTTCCGCGGTAAACAGGTAATTACCACCACTGTGAAGGAAGGAATCGACCATCCGGCGGAGCTGATCAGAAGGGTTCTGGATGGAAAGGCCCCGATTTTTGGCGGGAGTTCCACAGAACGCGTTCAAGCAGCTAGCAGGAAGGAAGAGGAGCCTGCCGGTGGGTTTGGCGGAAAGATGCTGTACAAGGCGCTGATGAACGGCGTATCCTTTATGATTCCGTTTGTGGTAATCGGCGGTCTGCTGATTGCGGTCGCGCTGGCATTGGGAGGAAAACCTACACCTCAGGGCTTGGTAATTCCTGAAGGCAGCTTCTGGAATCAGATTTCAGCAGTGGGAAGTGCGGGCTTTACACTGATGATCCCGATTCTAGCCGGCTACATAGCATTTGCCATTGGTGACAGGGCGGCTCTGGCTCCTGGTATGATCGGCGGCTGGATTGCTAACAACGGATCCTTTTACGGTGCTTCAGCCGGAACCGGCTTTATCGGAGCCATTGTGGCTGGTTTTCTGACCGGATACTTTGTTAGGTGGATGAAGAAATTCCGATGGCCGGAGATGATCAGGCCGTTGGTTCCGATCATGATTATTCCGATTATTGGATCACTTTTCATCGCATTTGTATTTATATTTATTATCGGAGCGCCTATCGCCTCTCTGATGACGGCTCTTTACTCCATGCTGGAAAGCATGTCTGCCGGAAGTATGATTTTACTGGGCATTACAATCGGTCTTATGCAGGGCTTTGATATGGGCGGTCCCTTTGGTAAAGTAGCATTCATGTTTTCGGTTGGTTTAATTGCCGAGGGGCAGCCACAGTTTATGGGAGCACAGGCTATGGCGATTCCGGTTGCACCGTTGGGTATGGCGCTGGCCACATTCTTGGACCGTAAGCACCAGCTGTTTCTGCCGGAGGAGACTGCCAACGGTAAGGCGGCTCTGGCCATGGGCCTTGTGGGGATTTCCGAGGGTGCTATCCCGTTTGCAGCAGGTGACCCACTGGCCGTCATTCCAGCCAATATGATTGGCTCCGTAGTGGCCTGTACGATGGGGTTCTTATTCGGTATCACGGACTCTGTTGCTCATGGCGGCCCTATTGTGCTGATCCTGGGTGCGGTGAACAAACCGTTTATGGGACTGATCTGTATGGCCGCAGGAACTGTAGTGACTGCAATTGTATGTTTGACTTTAAAGCGTCTTAGATTAAAACAAAAATAATATAACATCTGTGGCAAAGTTAAGGTATTTACAGGTCAGGATCGATCGAAAGAATGATAGATTGACATATGATTTCCTCCTCTGATATGATAATGACGAAGGAGGTGACGTTATGCTATCACAGCAAAGGCTTTATCATATCATGAGCATTGTAAAAGAACAGTCTTTTGTAACCATAAAGGAACTGATGGAACAGCTAAATGTGTCAAAATCCACTGTGACCCGGGATTTGATTGAACTGGAGGAACAGGGGCTGGTCAGCAGGGAGCGGGGCGGGGCAATGTGCAGAGAGGTTTCTTCGACATTGACGGTATTCAACGAAGTTCCCACCGTGAACAAGGAGAGTCTGTGTGCGGAGGCAAAGGAGATCGTCTGCCAGCGGGCTGTCATGAATGTAAAGGACGGAGACTGCGTATATGTGGACTCCGGGACTACCCCTGTGTACTTGCTGCCGCAGCTGCTCGCACACCATGTAAAAATTGTAACTCCAAGCATTTACCTGATCAAGAAGATTCCCATTACGTACAAGGGGGATATCTATCTGCTGGGCGGTCGTTTTTCACCGGATTATGATCTGAGTACCGGATCCATGGCTATAGATATGATTCGAAATTTTAATTTTGACCATGCTTTTTTCAGTACCAATGGGGTTAATACAGAAAGCGGCGAGGTTTACATTTTCGACATGGAGATTGGGACGATGAAAAAGGAGATCATGAAGAAGAGCCAGAACAACCATCTTCTGATTGATGACTCCAAGTATCATATTAAGGCAATGTTCTCATGGGCAAGTCTGGAAGATTTTACAAACGTGTATGTCAATCGTCTCCCTGACACAGGTGAGGCACCGGATAATTTTACCGTTTGTCTCAGTTAGAATACATTGACAGAAGAGGGGACGCAGTTAAGCGCCCCTCTTTTTTAAAATAAAAGCGACAAATGATTTTTCAAGTAATATTTGATAAAGGAGGAGACTCTGCAGTGAAAAAGAAAATTAACATTGACGGCGCTCAAAACGTTGAGGTGTCAATCCCAATTCCCTGTGAAAAAACACCACAGGCGCAGTTGTCTATTATGGAAGCCTATACAGAGGCGCATAGGAAC
>Ga0213824_1001159_pt1 | contig 16300 bp, 11 predicted proteins | sample MC6MC0906MG_FD_179892 | JGI IMG/M metagenome (GOLD analysis project Ga0213824, IMG submission 179892) | Enriched soil aggregate microbial communities from Iowa State University, Ames, United States - MC6-MC0906-MG | ecosystem: Environmental > Terrestrial > Soil > Unclassified | place: USA: Iowa...
ATGACGTGTATCAAACCAGTTATTTCCACTTCCAAGAGGAGTTCCATCTTCTTTTAATAACTGAACATTAAAAAATGCACCAGCGTGAGTTAATGATGTTTTCATCATCCCACTTAATGTGTATGTTGTATTTGGTTCTACTACCACATCTTGAATCGCACTATGGTATCCCCAACCAGCATTTTGCGCCTTTACTATCATTTGTAAAGATGAAGATCCACCCAATCCACCTGGCGCGAATATTTCATCTTTTTTCAATGATCCATGACTATTAGTCTTCTCTTCATTCCATCTCTCAGTGTTATTCATTTCAAAGCTTGGATTTTGAATCAGGTTTTCTCCTGTTCCCAGCTCTCTAGTTGTTGCAATTGGATTTCCAAACTGATCATACTGCATGAAAGATGATGTATTTGCTGCTTGGTCAGTTTCAGACACTTCTGTATTTGCTGCTTTATAAGCAACTGTTGTTTCACGATTTTCGTTATCTGTCGCTTTTATAAGCCCGTTGTCTTTATTGTACTCAAACTTTTCTGTCCCCATTTCATCAGTAACAGAAGTTACATTCCCATTACCATCATAGGTCGCTGTTTCTGTTTGATTTTTAGGAGTTGTTGTTTTTACTAGGTTATTTGCACTATATTCATACGTTGTCGTTAAATTTAGACGTCCAGAATCTTCAACTGTTTTGACTGGGTTTCCAGCATCGTTATACGTATAAATAGTTTTACGTCCTTTTGGATTCGTTAACGTAACTTCTTTCGCATCTGTATTATATGCTAATGTCGTAACTTTCCCTAATGGGTCCGTTACTTTTACTAATCTATTATTCTCATATGCATATGATGTTTTATATGGTTTGGCATCTGTATGTTGCGGATCATAAATAGATGTTAGCAAACCATTATCATATCCATATTTATATACTTTTCCTTCTGGTGTTGTAGAAGAAATGAGTAAATCTCCATCATATTTAAATGTAATCGTCTTGTTATCTGGGCCGATTACTCTTGCTGCTTTTTTATTATTTCCATCATATTGTACGACTAACTCTTTACCAGAAGCGTTCTTTACTTTTGATAAACGTGATTCACCATCATACTCATATGTCGTCGTATTTCCGTACTTATCTTTTGTATACTGGATACGCCCCTGCGCATCTCCAGATTTATAGAAAGTAACCGTTTGGTCTTTATCTTTTATTTCATATCCGCCTGATACTTGCTTAATTTCTAAATATATACCAGTAGGAGCTTGATACGTATTATCTCCCGTTCTAGTAAATGTGATATTTGCGCCATCGGCAGAAATTAAAAGTAAGTTTCCATTTCCTTCAGCCAAAATTCTTTCTTCTAATCCACTAGACCAAGCTGTACCAAATAAACCTACTTTTTTACTTTGGCTATTATACGTTCTTTCCACTGATACATCTGGTCCGCGCCCTGATAACGTAATATCTTTCTCACTCATGATAAAGTTACCATTTGTAGCATTCACTTTACCATTTAGTACCGGAACTGATGCCCAATAATCAAACATCCCTATAAACCCAAAGTCTTGAGCAAATTTAGGTACAAATTCATGCGAAATTTCACTTTCAGCATGTCCGGCTTTACTATACGCTGTTACACGGAACCAATAATTTTTAAAACCAGCATAGATTCCGCCAGAATTCTTATACACAGGTGATGGATCAACTGCTAATTCTGCACCTTTTTTATCGTGATGAAGTAAATATTGGCCTTTCGTTATTTCATCTTTCGTTGGCCAAATTTTCTCATTTTGCGTTGTCCAATTTGTTTTATTTCCTACATCGAACGCTTCGTAATCTTTTCCGTTATAAATCCAAACTTTATAGCCTGCAGCCGCTGGAACTGCATCCCACTTTAATGTGACATACCCAGTTGTTTGATCTGTCGCATTGATATAGGCCGATCCGTCTGGCTTTTTCACTTGTTCTAATGGAATAAATGGAACTATTTCATCTGAAAGTGGACTATCCTCAAACGGATACTCTGCTACAATACGAATCCAGTAGCTACTTCTTCCGCTATAATCCCCGTACGGACCTCCTGCCTCGTAAGCATTTTTGTATATTTGTCCTGGATTAGTAGGCGCTTCTGCACCTTTTCCGTCATCATGTATCCAGTAGCGTCCTTGTGCAATTTCTTCTGGCGTCGGGAATATTTTTTTATCTTTCGTCGTCCAGCTTGTCACATTCCCAACTGGAATATATTCATAGTCATATCCATTAAAAATGGCAACTTTATAACCTGTTGCTCCTGGAACTGGGTCCCATTGTACATTGAAATGACCTGAACCACTCCCACTGCCATTTGAGTAAGCTTGTACTCTTGGCTTATTCGGTTTTGCGTAGGAATATTTCACTTCCAAGAATGGTGCATTCGTTCCATTTTCAGCTGCAATGAATTTCTTCCAATGGTTTTGACCATTACCATTTGCATGTAGCTTAAAGCCATTGTTTGGTCTCGCGCCTTCTACCCATGCTTTTACTGTGTTAGTTACATTAAACTTCGCCAATTGTCCTCTTGTTACATCAGCATGTGCAATATTATTTGAACCAGGTTTATTATTCCAATTTAAACTACCTTCATTCCAGGCACCCGTTACTTCATCTAACCAAACACCATTTGGTTGATTCGCATAATAATGCCAAATGGTATGTACATTGAATGTTGCACTCTCAATATTTGCACCTTTAAAACTTGAAACGTCTGGCTTAATAAATGAAAAGTTTGTCCCAGATGCCCCATCATAATATCCTACTTTTAACGTATAAGCATTTTGACCGGCATCCCAAAGTTTTCCTCCTGAATAATTTACAGTTGGATATGCACTTGAAGCATATGCATTATCAAAATCCTTCAACTGAACCGAAGGATCCACATATACCGGGTATTTTCGTTCCGGTGCTTGTAACCACTGTGGGTCTGCTGTAACAGTTAATGTATATGTTTTTTCATCTGTCTTCTCAATATTGTAACGAACAGCATCTGATGTTACAGCCTCACCTGATTGTTGATCCACATTTGAATCGTTCATATACGGTTTCGGCAATGTGAATACTTTTTCTTTTTTCTCATCTTGGAAGTCGATTGAACCATCTTCCTGTATATTCGGTGTTAAATCTGTTTCTAATGTAAAAGTAAAAATATGATGTCCTGTATATTCACGTAATACAAAATCTTCTTTTACATTTTCGTTAAACGTCGTGCTCTTCAAATCAATATTTGGAAAAATCCCTTTATACCATACAGTATTATTTTCATGTGTTGCATTGACTGGTGACGGCTTCACTTCACCGTTTTCACCATTTGCACTCATTAATTTGTACTGAATAGTATGATCTTTCACTTTAAATTGAACGTACTTTCCATCTTGTGTTGCTTTCTCGAACTCTGGTTCTAATTTTGTATTTTCCGTTACAATTTTTTCATTTGGTGCTTCTACTAATTTCGGTGAAACCTCTTCTAACTTTCCATCTTTCTCGATATGAATCGGTTCCGTATATACCTTTTTCGTAAACGTACCATCATTGTTATCGAAAACTTTTTCTGTTTCCGTTCTTTCTTCCACAATCTCATTCGGACTCGTCTGCGCTCTAGCCTTATCCTTCTTTAACTGATCTGGATGTGGAGCTGGTAACTCCTTTTCCTTTTCCTCTTTCTTTTCTGTTTCTGGACTTTGTTCTGAATTTGGAGATGGGGTAAACGGTGGTGCCGTTTCTGCCAATCCATTCAGTGGTATGGAGGTAACAATTAACGCAACTACCATAAGTTGGATTAAATACCTATACCAATTCTTTAGTTTCTTTTCTTCCATAAACTCACCTCGCGAAATTTTTTAACATGATAACGTTACATATCACAATGTAAATAAATGAAAGAGTAAAGTAAATATAGTTTTTAAGTTTTGAATATTTCGTGCACAAAATCCGACAATTTAGCAACAATTTTATAAATATTATTACAGATAATCATTTTTATCGTATAATATAATAAATACAACAATTATATCTGTTTTTCTTATTATTAAATTATATAGTTTGAAAAAACTCTTTTGCATCAGGGGCGTCAAGCGGTTTGAAATAAAAAATTGAATGATTCACCAAAATCTCGCGAGATTTTTTTGTGATAGAAATATACTTTAAATAACCTGTTATATTTTCATTCCATTTTTATTAGGCTAGCAGCCCCCCCTCCATTTGTTATCTTTTTCACTTTTCAGGCGAAAATACATACATTAATGTGATCTGTACGTGTATTAAGCTTACAAATTGGATATTATGTGCTATCATCTCTTTATTTGAAAACGAATAAAGATTATGTTCAAAATTTGAACATAATCTAAAAACAAGCACAAATTATAATCGCTGATAGCTTTTCGTTTTTTCGATATGAGTCTTAATAAAAGAGCGCTTCCCATGCGCTCTTGTTTAATTTCTATTGTAAATACATTTTGTTCCTCGGCTCTGTGTATCCTTTAATGCATTCCCGCATTCTCTTCATGAATTCCTTGCTCGGGACATGTGCTATCATATGCACTTTCTTCCCACCTTTCACATGTTCAGGGTATTTTTCATCGCTTTTTTCACCCGTTGTAATCACCGCAGCTGTAATGATACGTTCTTCATTCATCGCCATATGTGTTTTATAACCAAAGAAAGAGGAATCCACTGTTTCAATCACTTTTTGGCGGGAATTTCTCCTTCACTCCTTCATCAATTTGATATACAGCTTTGCGAAGTAATTTTGATTGAAGCGTGCTTTTGTATGCATCGCATCAACAATAATAGATTTACTGGTAATTAAGTCTTTTTCAAGTGCGTTTTCCACTGTTTTCTGGATGAGTATATCAAGTAATCCAATATTCTTTAAGCGAGGTTTACTTAATTTTGTTAGTGAACTTGGGTCAATTCCCATATCTTCTGGTTCCATATCTAAGAAACATTTAAAGGACCTATCATATTTTGAGCGTTCTACAACATCTACATCTGATAAATTTAAAATAAGATTTTAGCAATAAATATTTGAACATACGAACAGGTGACACTGCATTGCGACCATTATCGAGACAATATTTATCTTGTAATTCTTCTAAAATAAAAGAAAAGTCTACCAGTTCATTACATTGATGAAGCATATTATCCGTAAATCGCGATAAACGGACTAAGGTTAAGCAATTGTTGATTTGAAATCATCCGAGACATCACCCAAAATTGATATAACTATTATACATAAAAATAGCGAAGGCTTCCTCGATAATAGAGACTTTTTCAGTGGCCTCGCTTACTCACGGCTCTTTCATATCTATTAAACACCTTTATATGCTTCCATATAGATTTCTTTCAGCTCTGAAATGAGCGGTAATTTTGGATTAGCTGTTGTACATTGATCTTCAAAAGCTCTTTCTGCTAATAATCCAACAACCCCTTCAAATTGGTCTTTAGCAACTCCTTGTCCTGCAATACTCATATTTATATTTAAGCTTTTCCCAAGCTCAATAATTGCTTGGACGAGTGATTCCACACCTTCCGCTGTTGAGCTTGCTGGAAGCCCGAGCATTCTCGCAATATGTGCATAGCGTTCATCAGCCACAAAGTGCTCATATTTTGGGAACAATGCGTGTTTTCTTGGCTTAATAGCATTATAGCGAACTACGTGCGGCATAAGAATTGCATTCGCACGTCCATGCGGAATATGGAATTCCGGTCCAATTTTATGCGCTAAACTATGATTAATACCTAGGAAAGCATTTGCAAATGCCATCCCTGCGATTGCGGAAGCATTATGCATTTTTTCTCGTGCTTCTTCATCATTTCCATCTTTATATGCTCTCGGTAAATATTTAAATACGAGATCAATTGCTTTTAATGCTAAACCATCAGTATAGTCATTTGCCAGAACAGACACATACGCTTCAATTGCATGTGTTAATACGTCCATACCAGTATCTGCCGTCACATGAGGTGGTACTGTCATTACAAATTGCGGATCAACAATCGCTACATCTGGTGTTAATTCATAATCCGCAAGCGGGTATTTAATATTATTTTTCTTATCTGTAATAACCGCAAATGGCGTCACTTCTGATCCCGTCCCTGATGTTGTTGGAATGGCAACAAATTGTGCTTTATTTCCCAAGTTCGGATACTTACATGTACGTTTTCTTATATCTAAAAACTTCTGTTTTATTCCATAGAATGTCGTTTCTGGGTGCTCATAGAATAGCCACATCCCTTTTGCTGCATCCATAGCTGAACCGCCACCAAGCGCGATAATTACATCTGGTTTAAAGCTTTTCATCATGTCCGCACCTTTAAATACAGTTTCATCTGATGGATCTGGCTCAACTTCAAAGAAAACTTCAACTTTCACATCATTTGCATGCTTACGCAAATAGTGCGTAACTGTATCTACATAACCGTGCTCAACCATCCCTGGATCCGTTACAATAAATGCTCGGGAAATGTTAGGCATGTTTGCTAAATATGCCGTAGCATGTTTTTCAAAATAAATTTTTGGTGGTAATTTGAACCACTGCATATTCTTTTTTCTGTTTGCCAACCTTTTTATATTTAATAAATGAGTAGCTGTTACATTTTGAGAAACCGAGTTTTTCCCGTAGGAGCCACAACCAAGCGTAAGTGATGGAATAAATCCATTATATATATCACCAATTCCCCCTTGTGATGAAGGTGCATTTACAATGAGACGGCAGGCTTTCATACGTAACCCAAATTGTTTTTGTACTTCTTTATTTGTAGAATGGATAACCGCTGAATGCCCTAGACCACCAAGGTCTAACATTTCTTCACAATATGTAAATCCTTCTTCTAACGAATTTGCCTTTACACAAGCTAACACCGGGCTTAGCTTCTCACGAGACAGTGGATATAATGCCCCGATACCTTTAATTTCAGCTACAAGCATTTTTGTATGTTCAGGTACAGTAATCCCTACTAATTCAGCAATATACTGTGCTGATTTCCCGACAATATCACTATTTACTGCACATGTATTTTCATTAATAACAAGATTTTCTAATTTTTTTCTCTCTTCCTCTGTTACAAAGTAACAATTATTTGCAATCATTTCTGTTTTAACATCATCATAAATTTCCTTGTCTACAATGATAGCTTGTTCCGATGCACAAATCATACCGTTATCAAATGTTTTCGATAAAATTAAATCATTAACAGCGCGTTTTACATGCGCCGACTTCTCTATATAACATGGTACATTACCAGGGCCTACACCTAGCGCCGGTTTGCCAGTAGAATAAGCTGATTTGACCATACCAGCTCCTCCAGTCGCTAGAACGAGCGCAACGCCTTCATGGTTCATTAATTGTTTCGTTGCTTCCACAGAAGGTCTTTCAATCCATTGAATACAGTGCTTTGGTGCACCGGCCTTCACTGCTGCATCATATACTGTTTTCGCCGCTGCAATGGAACAGTTTTGTGCAGAAGGATGGAATGCGAAAACAATTGGATTTCTCGTTTTTATCGCGATTAACGCTTTAAACATTGTTGTCGACGTTGGGTTAGTTACTGGCGTTACCCCAGCTACTACACCGACAGGTTCTGCAATTTCTATTACTTCTTCATGAGGATCTTCATGAAGAATTCCTACCGTTTTATCTTTCTTTATACTATGCCAAATATATTCAGTGGCAAAAATATTTTTTATACATTTGTCTTCATAGACACCACGGCCCGTTTCTTCAACAGCCAACTTCGCAAGCGGCATATGTTGATCGACACCCGCAAGTGCCATTTCATGAACAATGTTGTCAATTTGCTCTTGTGTAAAACTTTCTAATGCTTGTAAAGCTTGCTGACCGTTCTTTACTAACGTATCAATCATCTCTTTTACCTCTTGCATTTCATTTACAACTTTCTCTTTGACTACCATGTAAATTTCCTCCTATTCTGTTATCACGGTCTTTATAAGTCCCTATAGGTCATAATAAGTCCCGATTAGCGAAAAAAAATAGAGTTACCGTCCTACATGAATCCCATTGTTTGTGAAACATTTCACAAGTTTGTTCGTGAATAACATTTCATGAATTCAATATACATGAAATCATTTCATTTGTGTATGTCTAATTTGTGAAATATTTCACAAATTAATATAATAAAAATGCACTGCTCTGTATTAGCAGTGCATTTTTATTATGCTAGTGCTTGTGCCAAATCTTCAATTAAATCTTCTCCATCTTCAATACCAACAGAAATCCGAATTAATGTATCTGTAATTCCTAATTCTTTACGGCGATCTGCTGGGATGGATGCATGTGTCATTTGAGACGGGATAGAAATTAAACTTTCTACTGCTCCTAAACTTTCAGCAAGTGTGAAGTACTGTAACTTCTCAAGTACTCTATTTAACGTTTCCTCACTATCTACATCAAATGAGATGATTGCACCAAATCCATTCGCCTGTTCTGTTGCTAATTCGTGATTTTGATGTGATTCAAGACCTGGATAATATACTTTATTTACTTTTGGATGGTTATTTAAAAACTCAGCAATTGCGCGTGAATTTATTTCATGCTCTTCCATACGAATTCCTAACGTTTTTAAACCGCGAAGTAGTAGGAAGCTATCTTGTGGTCCAAGAATACCTCCTGTTGAGTTTTGCACGAAATGAAGGTCTTCTGCTAGCTGTGGGCTATTTACAACGACTAGGCCTGCAACTACGTCACTATGTCCTCCTAAATATTTCGTTGCACTATGAAGTACAATGTCTGCTCCTAAAGAAATTGGCGACTGCCAATATGGCGTCATGAATGTGTTATCAATAATTGTTAATAAATCGTTTTCTTTAGCAAGAGTAGATATTTTCTTAATATCAGTAATTTTTAGTAATGGATTCGTTGGTGTTTCTACATAAATTGCTTTCGTATTTGGACGAATCGCTTCTACAACTTCCTCTAGGTTTGTTGTATCTACAAATGTATGCTCAATACCGAAGCGGTTTAATACTTTCGTAATAACACGGTACGTTCCGCCATAAACATCATCTGTTAAAATGACATGATCACCTTTTGAGAACAACATAATTGTCGCTGTAATAGCAGCCATTCCTGAGCCAAATGCAAATCCAGCATGACCGTTTTCTAATACAGCAATCATTTCTTCTAAAGCTGCACGTGTTGGGTTGCCTGTACGTGAATATTCATATCCTTGATGCTTACCAACTGCTTCTTGTTTGTACGTACTTGTTTGATAGATCGGTACGTTTACAGATCCAGTTGAAGGTTCTCCTATGCGAATACCATGAATTAACTTTGTCTTTGCTCTCATTTTTTATTCCCATCCTTTGTATATGTCTTTGCTTAAATAGCGCTCACTACTATCAGGAAAAATCGTTACAATATTTGTACCTGGTGTTGCTTTCTCTGCCTCAAGTAAGCTCGCATGAAATGCTGCTCCTGAAGAGCTTCCAACGAGAAGTCCTTCTTTTTGCGCTAATTCTTTCACTCGTAAAAATGCATTTCGATCAGAAATCGTATGAATTTCATCAAAATAAGATGTTTTCAAAAATGGTGGAATGAATTCAAGACCAATACCTTCTGTTTCATGTGAACCAGCTTTACCACCATTTAAAATAGAGCCTTCTGGTTCTACAATAACCGTTTTAATATCAATATTTTTCTCTTTCAAATAAGATGCAGTTCCCATAAACGTACCGCCAGTTCCTGCCCCTGCAACAAATATGTTAATCTCTCCATTCAGTGCCGACCAAAGTTCAGGTCCTAGCGTTTTAAAATAAGCGCGAGGGTTTGCTTCATTCGCAAACTGACTTGGAGAGTATGAATTCGGTATTTCATTTACTAACTCTTTCGCTTTTGCAATTGCGCCGGTCATTCCTTTCTCAGTCGGTGTATGCACAACCGTTGCACCTAGCGCTTTCATTAATTCTTGCTTTTCAACACTAAATTTCTCTGGTACACAAACGATGACGCGTAAATCATGTTGTAACGCTGCAAGTGCCAGTCCAATGCCAGTATTTCCAGCCGTCGGTTCAATAATTGTTCCGCCCTGGGTAACAAGCCCTTTTTCTAACGCATCTTCGATTAATTCTCTTCCTAAACGATCCTTAACGCTTCCGCCTGGGTTATAAAATTCAAGCTTTGCAAATAAACGGACCCCTTCGGGAAGTGAAAAACGAGTAATTTCTACAATTGGTGTATGACCAATCAACTCATGAACTCCACGATATACATTCATCGTGTTCTCCCCCTTATTTGCCAATAAAGAAAAGGCAACTGTATGTATTTTCTTTATATGAGACAGTTGCCTTTTTGTTACATTACTTTAACTCTTCTAGTACTTTTACAATAAAGTTTGTAGAATGAAGAGCTGCTTGATCTAAAAATTGATCAAATGAAACATTTGATTCTTTACCAGCAATATCAGAAAGTGCACGAATAATAACAAACGGAACTTCATATTGGTGGCATACTTGTGCAACAGCTGCTGCTTCCATTTCTACTGCATAAAGATCTTCAAATTTATCACGAATTGCCGCAACGCGGTTCGGATCACTCATAAATGAATCGCCTGTTGCAATCATACCTTTTACAACTTGAATATTTTCTTCTGCCTGCATACATTTCTCAGCTAATGCAACTAATGCGTCATCAGCTTTAAATCCAGGCGGCATTCCTGGCACTTGACCATATTCATAGTTAAATGCTGTTACATCTACGTCATGGTGACGAACTTCTGTTGAAATAACCACATCTCCAACATTTAAAGAGTGATGGAATCCACCAGCTGAACCAGTATTAATTACTTTTTCAGGCTTATATCTTTCTAATAAAATCGTCGTTGACATCGCTGCGTTTACTTTACCAATACCAGACTTTAACAAGATTACTTCATGTCCTGCTAATAGCCCTTTCGTAAATTCACAACCTGCAACAGTTTCTGTTTCTGCTTGTTCTAGTTTGTCACGTAAAATACGTACTTCTTCTTCCATTGCTCCAATTACAGCAATTCTCAATCTAATCCCTCTTTCTATTGCTTAGTTGCCTCCATTACCCAAACGAAATGATTTAATCTCGTGAACGTTACATGGAAGCCATTGTTTTCAAAAATAGATTGCATGATAGGAATACGTGTATAGTATTCTGTTTGCAAATCGTTTGCTAACTGATGAAAACCTCTTTGTTTTGCTGTTTCAACAGTTTTATCATATGCATCTTGATCTGCAAATATTGTATCAGCAAACACTATTTTACCACCTTTGTTTAGCAATTGACTATACTTCGCAATCGCTACGTCTTTTTCTTCATCTGTTAAATGATGAAATGCATAGGTGCTCACAATGGTATCAATTGAATTTGGAACTTCGAATGAAAGAAAATCACCTTCTGTAATTGAAAACTCTTGCGGCAATTTTTCTTTAGCAATCATGCGCATTTCGCGTGACGGTTCTATACCGTAAACTGTACGACCAGCAAGTAATAATTTATTTGTTAAATTGCCAGTACCAACACCAAATTCTAATACGTTACCAAATGACTTGTTAACTACATCCTCTAAAATGTCCTCATAACGGGCGAAAACTTCTTTATATTGTATATCTTCACCTTGTACGAATGAGTCGTACGTATGAGCCCACTCATCAAATAAACCATTAAATTCTGTCCCCATAAAAATTCCCCTTTTTCTTATCGGTTTTATCAGTATAATATGCCCTCTTTCTAAAAATGTCAATTGAAATGTACATGGTATTTCCTTCTTTTCTTTGTTACACTATAGGTGATTACATAGGAGAGGGGTCGTCTTCGTGTCATTTACCTTTGAAATGTTAGAAGATAAAGTAGAGTTTTTTGAAGCGGGAGACTTAGCTTCTTTAGAACGAAAAATTAGTGAACAAATCGATAATAATAAAGCACTTATGCTTGAGGTTCATCACATCTCGCATCAAATGGTTATGGATCTGGAAAGCAAAAGACCATATTATAGCGCGGTTGTTCATTTTAAATTAAAAAAATTACGCTAACTAAAAAAGAGAAGCTCATAAGAGCTTCTCTTTTTTAGTTTAGAGTTTGAACAAGTACTGGTTTCCAGCCCTCATTTTCTACCCAATCAATATTCACATAATATTTTTTACCTGATTGTTTATCTTGTACGTTACCGTAAGCTTTATTCTTACCGTTATTTCCGATTCTATAAATAAGTAATTGCTCTACTGGAACGTCAATTGCAGCTGAAATCGCTTGATTCATCTCATTCCAATCTGCTGTACCTTTTTTAAACGTCATCGCAGGTGTTGCGCCTTGCTCTGTACCTACTGGCTTCCAAGAAGATTTCGTATAAGCATCGGTTGCCTTTGGCTGTGTTTTTTCAGCTGATACTTTCTCGTTAGCTTTCGCTTCTTCTTCAGCTTTTTTCTGTTCTTCTTCAGCCTTTTGCTTCTCTTCTTCCTTCTTCTTAGCTTCTGCCTTCTCTTGCTCGTTCTTCTTCGTCTCTTCTTTACCTTTAGCTTTCTCAGCTTTATTCTCTTTTGTTGTTTGCTGAGCTACTTTTTTATCACTAGAAGACGCTTGCTCTTTTGTGTCAGGAACAAACAATTGATATGCCACAATAGCTACTGCTACTAATACAATAGCAATTGCAATATTTAAAACACCGTTTTGACGACGTTTTTGTTGTTTCTGTTGGAATCTAGATCCTCCTGCCATTCTTCAAACCTCCATGCAGTTTTTCATACTTGCTATTGTAACATTAAATCTAGAAAGGTTGAACATTTACAATAATATTTTCACGAAATGAAAACATTTCATAAATAATTGCAAGATTACTTTTCATTTTCTAATCTATGAATTGCTTCTACCAGTTCTGTAAAAACGGGTGTAACTACATTTTTGTTACTATCTGTTTCTATATCAACTACAACTAAAGCATACCTTGGATTTTCATATGGAAAATAACCTGCAAACCAGCGATTCACCTTTTCTCCTTTTCCTGTTTGTGCCGTTCCAGATTTTCCGGCAACGTTTAGTGGTAACGAACGGAACACTGTTCCCGTTCCTTTCTCCGTCGTTACAACACCTCTTAATAACTCTTGTAGTTTTTTCACCGTTTCATAAGAAAGCTGTTTCCCAGTTAATTCATGATTTTCAAATGTAAAAAAGTCGGTTCCATTTTTATACACTATTTTTTTTACAGCTTTCACTTCCAACTTCTCTCCATCTCTAGCAATTGTCGCCATCATATTCGCTATAGCTAGAGGCGACACGCGTACATCTTTTTGTCCAATCATCGTTTGAGCAATGGCTTTTCTACTAACTTTATTTTCTTCACTTCTCCAAATAACAGCATTCTTTTCTTCTGGTAATTGCTCAAATTCCGATGTATGAAATACCGAACCTTTCCACCCTACCTTCTTACTTGCTCCTAAGGCCTCTAAATACGTTTCTAACACATCCCTATCCTTTTGCATTAGTTCATCACCTAATACAGCAAACGTTCGATTACAGCTTCTAGCAAAGCTTTCCTTAAAGTTTAATGACCCCATCATAACTTGTGGAAGATTTTCACCATATAAATCCGTATTACAGTTAAATACACGGTTAAATCGCACCAAATTTTGATCAATTACCGCCGCTGCAACTACTGTTTTAAAAACAGATCCAGGAAAATGAGGAGTTAACATTTGATTTTCAAGTGTTGCTTTGTATGCGCTCCTATCATTCATCTGTAAAGATGGCTTACTTACCATTGCTAAAACTTCACTATTTTTTATGTCTAGTAATACTAATCCACCTTTTTTTATTCCGTTTTCATTTATAATCTGTTCAGCTTGCCGTTGCAACGTTTTATGTAGCGTTGTTTGAATAGTAACTGGATAAAATGGATTTCCTGGTGAAGTGTATTTTGCCTGCTTCCCGAAAATCGGCTCTCCTTGCCGATCCACTTGATATAGTACTTTTGCTTCTCCATCAGTAAGTAAAAATTCATCAAATGATTGTTGCAATCCGGAAATACCAATTGGCGTTTGTTCCGAAAGTTTTTTCATTTCTCCATAGCGCTTTTGAAATTCCTGTTCATTCTCTCCCACATCACCAATTAAATGATTTACCTCTCCCGTTTTCTTCAATCGAACTTCTGCTGCTACAATGCCTAAAGGATCTAACTGATTTACCTTCTCCATCTGCTCAACCGTTAATTGAAATGGGATATTCCCCCTTTGTAATATAAATGCTTTATTCTTACTTTTCATTTGCAGTCTTATCTCTTGTCTCGACAAACCAATGATATGCGAAATTTTCTCTAACATGTCATTTTTTATTTGTAAAAATGGAAAAATAATTAGAACTGGATATTTCTCTTCAACGATTTCCTTACCATTTCGATCTGTAAAGTGCCCTCTTCCATTATCTACTGTAAGTGATTGCGTTCGCTGCGTAACACTTTTTTCAATTAAATTGATATTTTGGTCAGTGAATGATTCCGTATCTAAAATCTGTATTTGGATTAAGCGACAAAGTAGTAAAAACATTACACTCATAAAACAAATTAAAACAACTGTAATTCTCCGTTTTATTTTCATAAAAAACACCTCGTCTCATGTAGTTTAGACGAGGTGTTTCATCTTTTATACAAATAAAAAAATCACCCGTTTTTACACGAGTGATTTTTACGTTATTTTACAGAGATAATCTCTACTTGCATTTCTCCACCTGGTGTTTGAATTGCTACCTTCTCACCAATTTGCTTACCTAATAAACTTTTTGCAATTGGAGAATCGTTAGAAATTCTTCCTTCAAATGGATCTGCTTCTGCGCTACCTACGATTGTGTAAGATTCTTCATCTCCACCTGGTAACTCTTTAAATGTTACTGTTTTACCTAATGTAACAACTGTAGATTCTTCGCCGTTATCTGTGATGATAACTGCGTTACGAATCATGTTTTCTAATTGTGTAATACGTCCTTCTACGAACGCTTGCTCATCTTTTGCTGCATCGTACTCAGAGTTCTCAGAAAGATCTCCGAAGCTACGTGCAATCTTAATGCGCTCTACAACCTCTTTACGTTTTACCGTTTTTAAATCCTCAAGTTCGTTCTCTAGCTTTTGCTTACCCTCTTGCGTCATTGGGTATGTTTTTTCTGTTGCCATATTTTCCACTCCTTTTATATACCAATCCCCCGAAAAAACAGAGGAGTTCCATATGAAAACTCCCCCACTTATATGTGTAGCGGAGGTTTCTAGTACGCTTGCACTAGCGGAGTTGTCACATACAACCCCGTATTCCCAATTCTTCTTTATATAAAGAAGATATGTATGGAAAGTTGATATAAATATGCCCTCACCTATATATAGATGAGGTTGCATGTTTCATTGTATTCGATAGGAAGGGAAAAAATCCCTTCCTATCGTATATCTTTTACTATGCTATTACAAATTTACTTTTTGTTCAAGAATTGTTGCAATTTTTGTCACCATAATATCAATTGCAACATGGTTTTGTCCACCTTCAGGGATAATAATATCCGCAAACTTCTTAGAAGGCTCAATAAATTGATTGTGCATTGGACGTACAACAGTTACGTATTGATCAATAACTGAATCCATCGTACGACCACGCTCTTCAATATCACGCTGCATGCGGCGTAAAATACGAAGATCCGCGTCTGTATCAACGAATAGCTTAATGTCCATTAACTCACAAAGACGTGGGTCTTCTAAAATCAGAATTCCTTCTAAAATGATTACATCTTTCGGCTCAACTGGAATAATTTCTTCTGAACGCGTATGCAATGTATAGTCATATACAGGCTTATCAATTTGCTCATATGCAAGCAACTGCTGCAAATGTTCAATTAACAGATCATTATCAAACGCAAGCGGATGATCATAATTTGTTTTTAAACGCTCTTCCATTGGTAAATGGCTTTGATCTTTGTAATAATAATCTTGCTCCAAGATTAAAATGGAATGACCTTTAAAATGGTCAAAAATCGCTTTCGTTACACTTGTTTTTCCTGATCCTGAACCACCAGCGATTCCAATTACAACAGGCTTATTCGTCCCCATTCGACTACCACTCTTTCTTATTGAAGTATGTTTTTGCGCATCATATTATTCACATACACTGGTTGATCCACTTTGAATTTCACGATTTGCAACGGATGTCTCGCTGCATCTAATTCGTTTCCATCCTCATCCCAAATTTTCTCCACCGTCTGCGTAAAGTTTTCTATTTCTGGTCCAAAGAACTCCACTTCATGTCCTGGTTTGAAGTGATTACGTTGCTCA
>Ga0213824_1001161_pt1 | contig 16277 bp, 15 predicted proteins | sample MC6MC0906MG_FD_179892 | JGI IMG/M metagenome (GOLD analysis project Ga0213824, IMG submission 179892) | Enriched soil aggregate microbial communities from Iowa State University, Ames, United States - MC6-MC0906-MG | ecosystem: Environmental > Terrestrial > Soil > Unclassified | place: USA: Iowa...
ATAAAAGAAGTGGATGACAGCCTGGTTCTTCTGGCTCTCAGTAATAGTGAGATGCTACGGGCGGCAAAGGATACAGGGGTGTCTGCTGCCAGTGAGGTATTTGCAGACCGGGCCTATGAAAGGGATAGAAGCCTGGTTCCAAGAAGCCGGAGAGGCGCAGTGATTGAAGATGAGGAACTGGCATTAAAGCGGGTGATCCGAATGGCGAAAGAAGGGGTGGTGGAAGCCATTGACGGAAGCACAATTTCCATTGATGCGGATTCTGTGTGTGTTCATGGAGATGGAAGGAAGGCTCTGGAATTTGTAAAAAGGATAAGAGAAGGTTTTTTAGAAGCAGGAATAGAGGTAAAAGGCTTTTAGTGGCGGTTTTGATTTTTATTTCAAAACCGCCGTTAGTCTACTGATTTATCAGTATTTCTATAACTATTTGTTCTTTGATACCTGACTAATCGTAGCGTAATATACTATAATAAGCGCAGAACCCAATAATAAACCTCCTACAATATCGGTGAACCAATGCACCCCTGAAATAAAACGCCCAATCACCGTTACGGCGATGATAGCAACAGATATGACCTCCGCAAAAATTCTAATGGACCTATTTTGTATCCGGGAATGGAATTGCATAATTGCGGTAGCCATGATACATAGTACAATCATCGTATGGGAAGATGGATAGGACGGTTCTAATGTACTTACCAAGATAACCGGTCTGTAATTCACAATAAATATTTCAAACAATACATATGAAAATATCACGATGATGTAAAACACTCCAAGTAATATAATATCGCTGTCTACACACTTGATGCTTTTCCTTTTTATCAGCTGCATTAATCCCAATATAGAAAAACCCAAAGCGACAAGGATAGCTGCAACACCAATCCAGTCTGTGATATGGTACCAAAGTAAGTTTTCTCCAAGCAGTTTGAGCATAAAGCCATTTAATGTAGAGAAACCAACGTTGGATTGCTCCGGACCTATGGGGCTGACGTCAAATGTTAAAACTGCCACTGTAAATAGTATGAATAACAAGAATAGAATTCCGGCAAGAATAAAACACTTTTTATTTTTCATCATATCTTCCTCCTTTCAGAACATAGGGCGATAAACTATTGAAGTCAAGCCGTGTTCCATGTGGTTTTACTAATTTGTTTGTTTTAATGATAAATTCCATTTGTAATATCCTTTCAGTAATATTGGTATGTTTGTGTATGCCCGCCACATCATCATTGTGTGGTCAAGTATGGAAATATTCAAGAAACGAATCGTCACAACGGCAAAAACCCTCTGACACTTTTCGTGTCGAAGGGTTTTTCACAAGGCTTTACAGAACAATTTACTTTATTCAGCTGCTCTTTATCAAAAGGACCACCTTAATCATAAAAAACAGGAAAAGGAGAGAAGTTGCAGAGGGTTGACGAGTTGCAACATAAATAAGAATGCAAAAAGCCTGTAACAGAATAGAGCAGGTTCTGCTAATGCTATAACACTTTTCATTCAAAAAATGTTGAGCAATTATTTGTGCGATACCCATCATTGCCATTAGAATAGGCGAAACAAGATAAATTATCCATGTAACTGTGCTTACGTCTGGGTTCGAAAACAAACTCACTGCCCGAATCAGGTCACTATCCTGTCGTATATAAAGCGGAAGGAAATAAAAGGAGATTGTCATAACATCTAAAGTACCATAAACCAGACTGAAAATCTTATTTATATTCGTGCGGTTCTCATTTGCCGCAAGGGAAATCAACTCCTCACCTGACAACAAATCATCAATCGATACTGAGAAAAGTTTTGATATATTTTTGAGCGAATCGATATTCGGGTATCCCTTGCCACTTTCCCATTTTGATATAGCCGTTCTGGACACAAATAATTCTTCTGCAAGCTGTTCCTGCGTCCATTCCATTCCTTTTCGTAATTGTTGTAATTTTTCGCCAAATTCCATATACAATACCCCTATTAATCATCAATTTTTCTGCTGCCATCAATAGGCACTTTGTATGCGACAGGCATTGCGATACTGCAATACCCGCCTATCAGATATGCCCCTTATCATGACTGCTTCATTTGTTGCAATCATAGTGACACTTTCAAGATTGTTATACTTTAACTTGTTATTGAAGAATTATACCACAAAAAGAGATTCAAGGAGAGCCCCAAAAACAAAGAAGCAAGGCGTATGTCTTGCTTCTTTGTTAGTAGATTATGTTATATGGATAATTTGTTGCATAGATGAAATCTCATAGGTTCGCATTAATTAAAAAATGCCTCCATTTTCCATATCAGTCTTATTCACAAAATCCATATGGTATAGTTTTTCCCAATGATTAATGTTTAATGTTCCTTTCGTAAGACGGATTGCTAAAAAGCAACAGTTTTCATCCTTTTCATTATTAGCCATATCGTACCATTCGGAAAAGGCTGTACGGAGTTTGGTTCTTATTTCGGCATTTTTGGGATCAAGCACCCAACCAAGGTTTTCACCTACTCCATTAGCGGTGAACATCTCGAAACAACCAGAAACCGAAACCTCCGAATTTTGCGAGATTTGCTGCATTTTGTTTGATTTCCCATGTGTTACAACATAAAATGTGCCGTCTTCATAATAGGCGTCCACACTACGGACAACCGGGCGGGGCATTCCGTTAGCGCCCGGCTCCCGCGCAATCGTCGCGAGAGAAATAATATTGTCTTTGCCGTTTCCGAACTTTTCTTCGATTAATTTTAATCCTTCTTCGTAATTGCTCATTTGTTTGTCTCCCCCTTATCATATGAATACTAACTAATTGCTTTTTATAATTATCAATTTACCTGAGTATATATCATAAAATACAAAATTACAAATATAAAAAATTAGATAGATGGCTTTTCTTACTTTAAAATACTCCACTTCATGAATCCGCAATATGGGCACCCAGCGGCAGCGACAGTCAAAGCTGGAATGGAACTAGGAAGCTGTTACATCAACCAGCTCCGTTGGTTTAACGACTACATGCTTAGTTCTCGTTTGTACAAATTGCACATATATGCTGGGGATAGAAAATAAAATATAATAAATTATTGACATATAAACTCACGTATGTTAAGTTAAACGTAAATAAAGATATGTGAGAGATAACAGATGGCTAATAAGATACAACGGACATCGCTTCAGTTAGAGATTATTCGTTATATACAGAATTATATTGAAGAGAATGATTTAAAGGCAGGGGACAAGCTTCCTTCACAGGAACAGCTCCTGGAAATGATGGGGGTAAGCAGAACATCACTTAGAGAGGCTATGAAGACCCTGGAGGCACGCAATGTTCTGGAAGTGCGGAATGGAAAGGGCGTTTACGTAGGCAGTCAGATGGACAGTGCATTTCTGTCACTGATGGATTTTACAAGGGAAAAAGGAAAGCTTTTAGATGCTCTGGAAGTACGTAAGATTCTGGAACGGGAAATTCTCCGAATGGTGATTCATACGATTAATGAAGAAGAACTGAAAGAACTGGGCGATATTACTAAGATATTAATGGAAAAATTTCATCAGGGAGTAAGACAGACAGAAGAGGACAAACAGTTTCATTACACCATATACCGCTTGTCCCATAATGACATTATGTATCAGTTGATTTTATCCATCAGCAATGTAATGGATCAGTTCTGGGAGTTTCCGCTCAATATGGAAGATCCTTTTTTAGAGAGTTTGCCATTGCATGAGAAATTGTATGAAGCGATTTGCGAAAAAAATGTGAAAAAAGCGCAGCTGATCAATGAGCAATTGTTAGATGCAGTATACCGGGATATTAAAAAACAAATATAATGTTCTATCATAAAATGTTTAATAATAATTCAACCTATAATATAGCATATAGCATATAGGTTAAGAAATCTAAGGAGAAAAGAGGTAACATGATGTCAGATCAGAGCCAGTATTTAAAAAGTGATAAATTAATTACCGCACATTACGGAGAGGAATACGAGCATTATTATAATGCTGTGGTTCCGCCGATTTTCATGAATTCACTCAATGTATTTGAAACCATAGACGATTATTACGATTTTGACCGTACCGATAAGCATAAATATTGCTACGGCAGAGTACAGAACCCTACCGTTAGGATTCTGGAAGATAAAATTGCGGCTTTGGAGCACGGTGTCGGAGCTCTGGCATTTGCATCGGGCATGGCGGCTGCTACAACGGCGGTGTTGACCGCATGTAGGACAGGCAGCCACGTCATATGCATCCGTAATTCCTATGGTCCGTTGAAAGATTTTCTGACCGGATACTGCAAAGAACACATGGATATTACCACAACGTTTGTAAAGGGCGACTGTGTGGAGGAATTTGAAGAAAGCATAACGGATAAGACGGATCTGATCGTTCTGGAAAGTCCTTCTTCCCTTGTATTTTCCCTCCAGGATATTGAAGCGGTTTCAAAGATTGCAAAAGAACATCAGGCACTTGTCTACATTGATAACACGTTTTGCACTCCCATTTACCAGCAGCCCCTTACCTTAGGAGCAGATATCGTAATGCATACCACATCAAAATATATTGGAGGCCATAGTGACATCATAGGCGGCATGCTGGCAGTAAAAGATCCTGAATTGATGAAAAAGCTGACGGCAAACAGGGAACTGTTTGGCGGCATCGCAGGACCAATGGAAGCATGGCTGATGATCCGCGGACTTCGCACATTAGCAGTCCGCATCGCACAGCATCAGGAAACTGCAATGGAGGTTGCGAAATTCCTTGAAAAGCATCCCAAAGTAAAGAATGTGTTTTATCCTGGCCTGGAATCCCATCTCCAATACGGGTTGATGAAGAAACAGCAGTCAGGTAATACCGGATTGCTGAGCTTTGAGATTCATGGAACATTAAAAGATGCGATAAAGGTTACGGAAAGCCTTAAGATATTTAAGATTGGTGTATCATGGGGAGGTTTTGAAAGTCTGGCATTTTTACCACATGCAAGGCTGGAAGAGAATGCATGCAAAATTTTAGGAGGATCTCAGAATATTATCCGTATTCATTGCGGATTAGAAGGTACAGATGCCTTGATTTCAGATTTGGAATCGGCTCTTGCTAAAATATAAGCATTACAAATCAAAGGAGGAGAACAAATGAGGGAAAAAAGAGCAGTAGTATTGGCGTTGGCAGCGGCGGCTATTCTGTCAGGATGCAGCGGGAAGACAGCTGCAGAAGCAACATCATTAGCAAGCGGGGAAACAACAAAAACAGAAGCAGCAAAGACAGACAATGGAAAATCGGGGGATGCGATCACCATAAGCCTGGTAGAATCTCTGACCAGTCCGGAACGTACGGTTGTTTTACGTGGAATTGCGGACAAGTATGAGGCAGAGCATCCCAATATCAAGATTGATATTGTATCCCCGCCATTGGAGAATGCTGATGCGAAAATCACCCAGATGCTGATGAATGGAAGCGGTGTGGATATCGTAGAGGTAAGAGACTCCACCATCACCCAGTTTGTGACCAATGAATGGATTGCAGATCTTCAGAAATACATAGACGGCTGGTCAGAAAAAGACACTTTAACAGACTCTGCAAAAGAAGTAATCCATTATATGAAAGACGGAGCTTACATGGTTCCTTATGGATTTTATCAGAGAGGTCTTTACTACAGGGCCGACTGGTTTAATGAAAAAGGTCTAAAGCAGCCAGAAACCTGGCAGGATATCTATGACTCAGGAGTTGCTGTTACGGATCCGGCAAACAGCCGTTTTGGCTATTCTTTCCGCGGCGGTACAAGCGGTTACCAGTATGCAGATACAATTTACTGGAGCTGGATCGGTACCGATAAGCTTGCAGATCCCAATGCCGGCTATTATTTAAAAGATGGCAATGGGGCAACCATTTTCACCTTGCCTGAAGCAAAGGAAGCACTCCATTTCTATAAGGACCTTTTTAAAAATGCTTCCCCTACGGATTCCATCGCCTGGGGCTTTTCCGAAATGGTACAGGGCTTTGTGGGAGGAACTACCTCTATGCTGATTCAGGATCCGGAAGTAATTGCAACCTGTTCCGCCGATTTACAGGATGACCAGTGGGATCTGGTTCCTTTCCCTAAGGGACCGTCCGGTCAGGCCGTTTTTCCAAATGGATTTGCCGGCTGGGGTATGACATCCTTTACAGAACATCCGGATGAGGTAGCAGACTTCTTACTGTACTTATCAAATTCAGAAAACAATACAAACTTTGCAAAGAATTATTCTACAATCCCGATTCACAGTAATGCAGCAGATAAAGACAGTTATTTTTCAGAGGCACGGTTTGCTATGTATATGGATATGGCAAAAAAACCGGATGTATACCGTCATGCGGCATATCCTCAGATGTATGAAGCATTTGCCACATACAAAACAGAGGTTGATACCATGTATCAGAAGTATCTTACCGACGAGATTACGGATGAGGATCTGTTAAAGTGGCTGGACGAATTCTGGACAAAAGCATATCAGGATGAAGGACAGAAGTGGTAAGCAGGAATTAACTTATCATAAGAAGTATCTGGAAGGAGTGGATCTCCTTCCAGATTCCTTATAGATGAAAGGCAGTATAGAGGAGGGAACGGTATGAAACAAAAATCGAGACTGCAATTGAAAAGAGCCTGTTTTATCTTTCTTATGGTTCTTCCCGCCATTATCATTCCTATCATTTTTACATATTATCCCATGATCAGGGGTTCCATGATGGCTTTCCAGAGTTACAATCTGATGAATATTAAAAATATTAAATGGGTTGGATTTGATAATTTTAAAAAGTTATTTCAGCACAGTGCCAGCAATACTTTTTATTCCACCATGTGGAATACCGTCAAGTGGGTCGGGATTTCACTGTTTTTCCAGTTCGTGGTGGGATTTGCCATGGCGCTGCTCTTAAAATCGAGATTTAAGGGAAGCAGCGTGTATCAGGGCCTGATTTTTTTCCCTTGGGCAGTATCCGGATTTATTATCGGAATCATGTGGCGTTGGATGTTTAATGGTACTTCCGGTGTTATCAATGACATTCTGATGAAATTGCATCTGATCCGCTTACCGGTGGGTTGGCTGGCAGATAAGAGTACGGCACTTTATTCCTGTATTATAGCAAATATATGGTATGGGATCCCATTTTTTACGATCATGATCACGGCTGCTTTAAGAGGGGTTCCGGAGGAGTTATATGAAGCTGCTGATGTGGATGGAGCAAATCCGTTCCAGAAGTTTTCCGGAATTACAGTACCTTGTATCCGTTCCGTATTATTGCTGACCGTTTTGCTTCGGGTGATCTGGATATTTAACTTCCCGGATCTGATTTATTCCATGACACAGGGAGGCCCGGCTGGATCTTCTAATATCATCACATCCTACATGATGCAGCTCGTCCAGAGTCTGGACTACGGCATGGCTTCCGCCGTTGGGGTATTGTGCATCCTGTTTTTAGTAATATTTGCATCATTTTACTTAACGCTTACCAAATATACGGATAAGGAGGCATGACATATGACTGCAGCAAGTAAAAAACAGGTGTGGAGATTCTTTAAGTTTGCCGTACTGACTGTCTTTCTGGTGCTGACCATGTTCCCTTTTCTATGGATGCTCCTTACTTCATTAAAGGGATCTCAGGGTGAGATTTACGCATTCCCGGTTAAGTATCTGCCAAATCCGGTCTCTTTTGTTAATTATGCGGCAATGCTTTGGAAAGGTAATTTTGCCAGATACTTATGTAATTCCTTTTTTACATCTTCTGTAGCAGCAGCCTGTGCGGTCTTCATTTCCATTCTTGCCAGTTATGTCATCAGCAGATTCCGTTTCCGTTTTAAAAATGTGCTGCTGCTGTTTTTTCTGGTTACGCAGATGATACCGATGTTCATTATGCTGGCGCCATTGTATCAGATGTTAGGCAAGATGCGGATGCTGAATAATCTGTATGGTCTGGCAATGCTGTATACGAATATGATGATCCCTTTTTCTGTTGTGACTTTATGCGGCTTTTTTGACGGAGTGCCCAAATCTCTGGAAGAAGCGGCATGGATTGACGGCTGTGGCTATCTGCAGGCCTTATTTCAAGTGATTGTACCGGTCATTATGCCAGGCATCGCCGCCACTTTTATCTTTGCGTTCATCAACTCCTGGAATGAACTTTTTATGTCAGTTATGTTTATCGATGTTGACAAATTTAAGACAATACCGGTAGGGCTTAACGCTCTGATCTTAAAATATGATATAAAATGGGGAGAAATGGCAGCAGGTACCATAATGTCCTTGATCCCTACCATGTGTTTGTTTACCTTTGCCCAGAAATATATGATAGAAGGGCTTACCGCTGGATCGGTGAAAGGATGATTCCCGTATAATACCAAATAAAAAGTGAGTCTTGATCGGTTATAAAAACCGTTCTCAAGGCTCACTTTTCTATGTATCAAATGCAAGGACATGACGTCTGTTGAACAAATGGAGGCGGCTTTACGCCAAGCCTTCATCGGTTTTGCGATTATTTACATAATAACGCCTGATTAAAATAACACCAATTACATCTGCAAGAGCCCAGCCGATAGGAATCGACCACCATATCCCAACAATTCCGATCCAATTCACAGCGGACAGTATATAAGCCAGGATAACTCTGATACCAAGACTTACTACGGTAAGTATAATGGATACTCCTGGCTTCCCGATCCCACGGAACAGACCATAAAACATAAACAAATACCCAATCAGGCAATAAAAGCCTGCCACAATGGAAAGGTATTGTACTCCAATCGTTAGTATTTCTGTTTCATTTTTATTAATAAAGATATACATCAAAGGCTTTGCAGACAGTAATATTAAGGCAGATATTATAACACAGTAAATGGTTATTATTTTAACAGCGGAGCGTATTCCGGTGTAAATACGCTTTTGTTTCCTGGCCCCCATATTTTGGGCAATAAAGGTAGAAAAGGCGTTGCCAAAATCCTGCACCGGCATATAAGCAAAGCTTTCTATTTTAACGACCGCTGCAAAAGCTGCCATTGCGGAAACACCGAAGCTGTTTACCAAACCCTGTATCAGCAAAATTCCAAAATTCATAACCGAGTACTGGACGCTGGAAAGAATGGAGTAATTGGAGATTTTTTTGAAAATGCTTTTATTAAAATATAAATGTTCTCGTTTAAGACGGATTAAAGGAACGCGCAGCATGCAAAAAAGAGCAATGCCAATGGCTGAAAAACCTTGTGCAATGATAGTGGCATAGGCGGCACCGGCTATTCCCATTTTAAGGGGAACCACGAATATGATATCCAGCACGATATTAATAACGGCAGATAGAATAAGAAAAACAAGGGGCACCACCGAATTACCGATGCTCCGCATGGCAGCGCTGAAATAATTGTAAATATAAGTAAAGCTGATTCCATAAAAAATAATCTGCAAGTAAGTTTTTGCATCCCAGTAAATTTCCTCAGGAATATTGATAAAGGCTAAAATTTCATCAATAAAAATGACAGAGCCCACATTGATAATAACTGTGACGATTCCAATGAAAATAAAAGCTGTAAAAAAGCAGTTTTTTAGTTTATCAATTTCCTTTGCGCCAAAGATCAGGGAAAATACCACGCTGCTGCCCATGCAGAATCCAATGATGACTGAGGTCAATAGAACCATGACAGAAAAGGAACTGCCTACCGCAGCAAGGGCATTGGCACCAATAAACTTTCCCACAATCACTGTATCCGCAACATTATATAATTGCTGAAATATGTTACCTATGATCATTGGGATAGCGAAATTTATCATGGCCTTTGTTTCATTGCCGTTGATCAGATCTCTTGTAGTGTTCATGCTTTCTATAAAATCCTTTCAAAATATTAATTGCGGCAGATTTATGCAATGCATAAAGGGTATCATTAGAACATCCTTTTGTCAATAAGTGAGGAAATAGCGGTATAGGTAAAAAAGGGGTCTTATTGTTTTTATTTAGGATCAATGCTATGATAGTAAAAAATATAAGAGCAGAAATCAGATAAAAATTATATAAGGAGATTGCCGGATACCGTGCAAACATAAAAAAATGAATTTGGCACATATTACAGTCAATAAAATTATGGAAATGTTCATTATCATGGTGATCGGAGCAGTTACATTTAAAACAGGAATTGCCGATAACGGAACAAGTAAAAGGATGTCTTCGATCCTGTTAAATGTGATTACTCCCTGCATGATCATCGTATCCTATCAGATGGAATTTGACAGAGAACTGTTAATTGGATTGATTGTTACCTTGGGATTATCCGTGGCCAGCATTTTTTTATCGATCCTTCTTTCCCGACTTCTGATCCGTTCCAAAGAAAACCCAGATATGTCAGTGGAAAAGTTCTCCATGATTTATTCCAACTGCGGCTTTATCGGCATTCCCATAATCAATGGATTGCTGGGAGTAAAAGGCGTGTTCTTTATGACCGCTTATATCACCGCATTTAATATCATGATCTGGTCCCATGGAATCCTGTTGATGAAGGGAAAGACCGGAAATCTGATGTCTACTGTGAGAAGTTTTATCAATTCGTCTACCGTGGCAATTGTAGTAGGGATTCTTTTTTTTGTAACTGGACTTCATCTGCCGGAAGTAGTGGGTAATCCGCTATCAATGATCGGAGCCATGAACACGCCGGTTGCGATGCTGATCTCCGGTATGAATCTGGCGGAAAGCGAACTGCTTTCCTGTTTAAAAAGCCCCAGAACCTATATGATCAGCGCAGCAAAGCTCCTAGTAATCCCTCTCATTACCTTGGTACTGCTCATGGCAGTCAGGGTGGATTATGCCATTGCCGTCACGATTTTAGTAGCCTCTGCCTGTCCCAGCGGTGCAACGGGAGCCATGTTTGCTTTGCAGTATAACAAAAACAGCCAGTACGCCTCAAAGTTATTGGCTGTGACAACAGTTTTGTCATTGGTCACCATACCTGCCGTCATGTTGGTTGGAGGTATGGTTTTCTGAATGAGGACTGTTTAAAAGGGAAAACGCCCTGCAGAATGTTTTAAGCCTGCAGGGTATTTTTGTATCATGTCCTTTTAAAACAAACAAAAATTTACCGTAACATTATGCCGCTTTTCATTTACCGTTGAAGCCATTTGAGTGATAAAGTTAATATAACTTAAAAAAGCGAGGAGGAAGTGTATGAAGATTTTAGCCATCACGGCATGTACGGCGGGAATCGCCCATACGTACATTGCCAAAGAGAAGCTGGAAAATGCAGCAAAGGAACTGGGAGACCACATCAAGGTGGAGACCCAGGGCTCTATTGGGGTGGAAAATGAGCTTACCCCTGAAGATATCCGGGAGGCAGACGTAATTCTAATTTCCGCAGATATCAGGGTAAGTAAAGACCGTTTTACAGGAAAACCGGTCGTGGAGATTCCAATCAGCATGGTGATGAAATCTCCCAAAGGGGTAATTTCAAAGATACACGAAAAAATGGGGAAGTAGTCAAAACGCAGCAAAGAAAAGAATATGGAGAAAGAGGGGAATACAATGGCAAGGCAAAAACTTGATATTAAAAAACATGTTATGACTGGAATTTCTTATATGATTCCTATTGTTGTATGTGGGGGAATTCTCTGTGCACTGGCAAAGGGGTTTGGCGGATATGATATCGGCAGTGCCGTAGAGGCAGGGGCAACACCGTTTACCAATTTAAATCCCTTTTCCTGGATTGGCTTTTGGTGGGGAGTGAATAAATTAGGTTCCATAGCAATGGATTTTGCGGTAGCAGTGATGACGGCCGGTGTGGCCTATTCCATTGCAGGGCGGCCTGGAATCGTACCTGGTATTGTAATCGGCTACTGTTCGTCCCAATCTAAGGCGGGGTTTTTAGGGGGACTGCTCATGGCCTTTATCATTGGATCCTTTGTGAACTGGATGAAGACCTGGAAGCTTCCCAAATGGTGTGTAGGACTGATGCCGGTTATGTTCATACCGGTGATATCGACCGTGGTATGCGGTATGATTTTCCTCTGTGTGTTCTCAATTCCACTCTCCTTTGTTATGAATGTGTTCCAGCAGTGGATCATCTCCTTAAACGGAGGAGCAAAGGCTGTGATCGGAGGGGTTATAGGCGCCTGTATGGGATTTGATATGGGAGGTCCCATTAACAAGACTGCTTCCATGGCTGCTAATGCTCTGGGAACAGATGGGATTAACGGACCTATGGCTGCCAAGATCATCGGAGGTATGACCCCTCCTATCGGAATATTTATCGCTACCTTATTAAGGAAAAACAGATTTTCAAAAGTGGAATTGGAAACAGCTAAAACAGCGCTTCCTATGGGCCTTTGCTTTATTACGGAAGGTGTTCTTCCCTTTGCAGCAGCGGACCCTGCAAGAGTGATTCCAAGCAGTATGATCGGTTCTGCTGTGGCCGGAGCCATTGCAGTAGGTATGGGCTGTGAGTCTGTAGCAGGCCACGGAGGTATTTTCGTGGTTCCCATGATGAAGAACCCCTTGTGGTTCTTGATTGCACTGGTCATTGGGTCTGTGGTGACGGGAGTTATCTACGCATTTTTAAAGCAGCCTTTAGACGAACAGGTAGAAAAAGAAGAGGAAGAACTTGACTTTGATTTGGATATTAATATCCAGTAAGACTGAGGATAATATGGAACGCCCTGCGGGCATACCTTTATGCCCAGAAAACATGGGCATAATTAAGGAAAGGAAGAAGAAAGCATGTTAGTATCAATGAAAGCCATCCTTGATGATGCAAATAGAAATTACTACGGTGTTATGGCTATGAACAGCATTAACATAGAGATGGCCAGAGCGGGGATTATGGCAGCGGAAGAGGAGCATTCTCCTATTATCATGCAGTTTGGGCCTGGGCAGATGAAAAATCATGCCCATGTAGAAGAAATGCTTCCGGTGATAAAGGAACTGGCATCAAGGGTCCATGTACCGGTTGCCTTAAATCTTGACCATGGTTCTGATTTTTACACCATTGCGGACTGCATCAACCGGGGATTTACCAATGTTATGTACGATGGCTCATCCTTACCTTATGAGGAAAATGTAAAGCGTACGGCAATCATTACCGCCCTGGCTCATGGCATGGGCTGCTCCGTAGAAGGGGAACTGGGACATGTAGGCCAGGCGGACCAAGAGGACGATGCGGATACGGATTTGTATACAGATCCTGGCCTTGCAATGGATTTTGTGGAAAAGACAGGAATTGATGCTTTGGCTGTGGCAATTGGCACGGCCCATGGGGCTTATCCCAAGGGAAAGATACCGAAGCTGGATTTTGAACGCCTTCATCTGTTAAAAGAGACGTTACATATCCCTTTGGTGCTTCACGGAGGATCCGGCTCCGGAGAAGAAAATTTAAGAAAGGCAGTTGCCGGAGGCATCAACAAGATTAATGTATGCACCGATGCCTTTGAAGCAGGCAAGACAGCTATGCTTAAGGAGATTGGGAAGAATCCGGAGATCGATTACATGCATCTTTGCATGGCGGCGGAAGCAGGGATCAAGCAGTTTGTAAAGGACTATATGAAGGTGATCGGTTCCAGCGGAAGATATATTTATGGGGCTGCAAAGCAGGCAGGAAATGAGTAATTCCTAAAGGATAGGGGTGTTTACTTGAAGGAAGATAAGATCGCATTATATAACAATAAAATATTGCAGTGTCTGTTAAACGGAGATACTTACACCATACTGCAGCTTGCCGATAATGTGGGATTATCTGAAAAAACGGTAAGGACCCGTATGAAGCAGCTTGATGAATGGTTGGAGGCGGAAGGGCTAGGGAAAATAGAAAAGAGGCGGGGAACCGGGATATGGCTGGAGCTTGACGGCAGGCAGAGAAAAATACTGGAAAGCCGCTTGGAGTTTGGGGATAACCCTGCCGGAGATTTCGATAACCGGAACATACAGCTGATGGGCAAGCTTCTCAAAATGAAGCCAGGAGAAGTCGTAACCCTTCAGCAGCTGGCGGATAGTCTCTATTTAAGCCCTCCCACCGTCAGCAATCTGCTGAAAGACATTTCGGGATGGTTTGAGGAACGGAACATAAAAATAACAGCCGTACGGAACAAGGGAATATGCCTGATAGGGAAAGAGTACAGCTTCCGGATTGCAATCAAGGACTATATGCTGGATATGCTGCCGGAAATCATGGAGGCGCTCTTTGGAACTTATGCACCGGGAGTGGATGCGGCCCATATCCGGCGCATGATCGTGGAAGCGGAAAACGCCTGGCGAATCGAGCTGGCCGATCATTCCTTTAAGATGGTATGGATCATGACATGCCTGTCTGTTTCCCGTAAAGGTCTTGACGATGGACTTCTTTCCAGCAATATGCAGGAGGAAAATATCCAGCGCTACAATGAATATTCTTTTGCCGAATCCATTTACCAGAGGATCGGTAGGGAATATCAGGTTGACTTATCAGAGGATGATAACGTCCTTCTGGCGGTGCTTTTGCTTTCGGCGAAAAAGCTGAAAAGCTTTACCGATGTCAGCGACGAGGATTATGCCATGCAGTATGATAAGAATCTGGAGTACTTTGTAAAGCTGGTGATCGAAACCATTGGAGATCTGCTGGAGGCAGACCTTTCCGGAGATCAGATGCTGTATGAAGGCCTGCTAATCCATATGAGGTCAGCCATATTCCGGATGAAGTATTCCACGGTCGCAGGAGACAGCATAAGCAAGTATGTTAAGAACGAATACAAGCAAACCTTTCTGGCAGCCTGGTCAACCAGCAGCTTATTTGAAGAGTATTACGATGTACAGGTAACAGAGGATGAACTGGCAGGGATTGCTCTTTATATCCAGGCCGCCATAATCCGCAGAAAAAAGGGGAGACCCCTGACCGCTTTGCTGGTGAGCCAGAGGGGAATGGCTGCCTGCCAGCTTTCCATTGAAATGATTAAATACAGCATTCCTGAGATCACGGACATACAGGCGGTCAGCCGCCATGATTTTAAATTGTCCCATCATCCGGAAACAGATATCATTATCAATGGATCCGGCCGGGATATCGAGGATTCCAGGGTAGTAATAGTGGAAGACCGCATAGGCGAAAAGGAAATTGAGATCATACGGCGGAAGGCTGCCCATGTCACCAGACTAAGGAATAAACCGGATTTCCAGTTTAACAGCTTATGCCACCAGTTGTTTGAGGTCGACTTAATCCTGGTAAGGCCTAAAGCCAAGGATAAGGATCAGCTGATTACCATGATGGTAAAGAGGCTTGAAGAAAAGGGAGATGTGACTCAGAATTATCTGGAAAGTGTATTTGACAGGGAAAGGGCTACTACGACAAGCATTGGCAGAGGAATTGCCATTCCCCATGGAAACATGGCAGAGGTGAATGAATCCCGCATTGTGGTGGCTATCTTAGACAAACCGGTCAAATGGCATGAGGATATGGTTGATACCATATTCCTTCTTGCAATAAAAATGACGTCAAAATTTGAGATAAAAAGGACAAAGCAGTTTTATAAAGATTTTTTGCTGCTTACAGAGAATGACGACAACATGGAGGCTATGAAACGGCTGGAGTCGTCTCTGGAAGTCTATCAGTATTTTATCAAGTAAGGGGAGAAACAAGATGGCAGTAAAAGAGATTCTGGATAAGAGAGTCATTGATTTAAAGATGAAAGCAGTTAATAAGGACGAGGTGATCCGCCATCTGGCAGGCCTCCTTAAGAAGGCGGGATACGTAGAAGATCTGGAAGGCTACATTAAAGATGTATATTTAAGGGAAGAGGAAGGAATTACAGGGATCGGAGGACATGTGGCTATCCCCCACGGAAAATCTGAATTTGTGGATAAGGTAGGGATTGCAGTGGGAAGAACGGAGCAGATGGTGGAATGGGAGTCCTACGATGAGGAGCCTGTGGACCTTTTCTTCCTGTTTGCCGTACCCTCTGATAGCGAAGGCGCCAAAGGCCACCTTCGCCTGATTGCGGAACTGGCGGGTAAGCTTGGAAATGAGGCCATCATGGGAAAGTTGCAGGCTGCGTCTACTTATGAAGATTTACTGGACGCGTTTTCATAAAGGAAGATCATGGAGGTTTGATTATGGAAATGAGAGAGATAGGAAAATCAGGAATCAGGACCAATGCCTTTTCTCTGGGCTGCTGGGCAATAGGGGGCGGAGAATGGTGGGGCACCAATGACGATGAAATGTCGGTGAAAACAATCCTAAGGGGGCTGGAACTGGGGATCAACTGGATTGATACTGCCAGGGTTTACGGCTTTGGACACAGTGAGGAAGTAATCGGGCAGGCGTTAAAGC
>Ga0213824_1001166_pt1 | contig 16232 bp, 15 predicted proteins | sample MC6MC0906MG_FD_179892 | JGI IMG/M metagenome (GOLD analysis project Ga0213824, IMG submission 179892) | Enriched soil aggregate microbial communities from Iowa State University, Ames, United States - MC6-MC0906-MG | ecosystem: Environmental > Terrestrial > Soil > Unclassified | place: USA: Iowa...
CAGTCTCTTGGGTCACTGAATGAAAAGGAGGCACTGTGACCGCAACTGACCAAACCCTCTATCGCCATACGCCCAGCCCGCTGCACGCCCTGCTGCTCGCGGGCAGTGTCCCGTTGTTCCTTGGCGCACTGCTGAGCGACATCGCGTATTTCAACAGCTACCAGATCCAGTGGAGCAACTTCGCCGCCTGGCTGATCGCCGGCGCGTTGGTGTTTTGCGGGCTGGCACTGCTGTTTGCGCTGGCCAACCTGATCCGCGCCGAACGCAAGGGCGGCCGCGCCACGCTGTACTTCATGCTGCTGCTGGTGACCTGGGTGCTTGGCTTGATCAATGCGTTCGAGCACGCCAAGGACGCCTGGGCGGTGATGCCGTCGGGGCTGGTGTTGTCGGTGATCGTGACCGTGCTCTCGGTAGTGGCTGCGTGGACCGGCTTGAGCAACCTGCGTTCGGGAGGTGCAGCATGAAGCCTTTGCATGCATTGAGCTTGTTGAGCATGGCGGTGTTGCTGAGTGCCTGTGGGGGTGACGGCGAGCCTACCCAGGCCCATGGGCCGGACCCGAAGCTGCCCGATCCGCAGCGCGGGTTGTTGCCGAGCATGAAGATCGCGCAGCCGGTTGCCTGGGGCGAGCAGAAACCCACCGTGCCGGAGGGTTTCAGCGTCACGGCCATTGCCACTGACCTGAAAATTCCGCGGCAGAGCCTGGTGCTGCCCAATGGTGACATCCTGGTGGCCGAGGGCAGGGGCGGCAGCGCGGCCAAGCTCAAACCCAAGGATGTGATCGCCAGCCAGATCAAGGCCAAGGGCAATACGCAGGTCAAGGGAGGCAACCGCCTGACCCTGTTGCGCGATGCCGACGGCGATGGCACCTACGAGATGCAGACCGTGTTCGCAGAAAACCTCAACGCGCCCTATGGCCTGGCCTTTGCCAACGGCAAGCTGTATGTGGCCAACCAGGATGCGCTGGTGCGCTTCGACTACAAGGAAGGCCAGACCCAGGCCGACGGCCCACCCTTCAAGGTCACCGACCTGCCGGCCGAGATTAACCACCATTGGACCAAAGCGCTGACGATCAGCCCGGATGGTCGCTACCTGTACGTAGGGATCGGCTCGAACAGCAACATCACCGAGCGCGGCCTGGAGGTAGAGATCGATCGGGCGATGGTCTGGCAGGTCGATGCCGAAACCGGCGCGCACCGGCCTTTCGCCACCGGCTTGCGCAACCCGACGGCATTGACCATTCAGCCGCAGACCGGGCAGTTGTGGACGGTGGTCAACGAGCGCGATGAACTGGGCCCCGACCTGGTACCGGACTACCTGACTTCGGTACGTGAGGGCGGCTTCTATGGTTGGCCTTACAGCTACTGGGGGCAGAACGTGGATGATCGGGTGCGGCCGCAAAACCCGGACAAGGTGGCAGTGGCGATCAAGCCGGATTACAGCCTGGGTTCGCATGTGGCTGCATTGGGTGTCGACTTCTCGATCCCGGCCATGGGTGAGCGCTTTGCCGACGGTGTGTTCGTGGGCGAGCACGGCAGCTGGAACCGACCCGACCCGGTGGGCTACAAGGTGATATTCGTGCCGTTCAGCAATGGCCGGCCGACAGGGGAACCAATCGACTTCGCCACCGGCTTTCGCGGCGAGGATGGCAAGACGCGTGGGCGGCCGGTGGGGGTGACCGTGGACCCGCGTGGGGCGTTGATCATTGCCGATGACCTGGCCAATACGGTATGGCGGGTGACACGCAACCGTTGAACAGCGGCCTGGCCCGAGTCCGCTGCGCGCGAAAAGCCGGCGAGGTGGATGGCACCGGCGTTGCCGGTGTTCTCGGGCATGCCCGCTCCCACAGTTACTGCATAAGGCCTCAAGCCTGCGCGGTACCTGTGGGAGCGGGTTCACCCGCGAAGCATCCAACACAGTGAATGGCACCGGCTTCGCCGTTGGACGTCTATGCTTGTTCGCGCGTGAACCATTCGCGCCCATTTTTGGTTGATCACATGGAAGCAGGTCTATGAACCCGATTCGCTCTCTCGCTCGTGCTATTGCCTTGGCCACGCTGGCATCCGCTGCCAGCTTCACGGTGCACGCTGCTGATATTCCGATTGCCAGCGAGGCACTGGAGAGCCATGTCACCACGCAGGTCACAGCCATCGACCTGGCCAATCGCCAGGTCACGGTAAAAGGCCCTGATAACAAGAAAGATGTGACGTTCCAGCTCACGGAAAACGCGAAGGCCCTGCCTAACCTCAAGGTTGGGGACCAGGTCGATATCTTCGTTACCCGCGCCGTGGCTTATGTGCTCAACACCGATGTGGGTGGGGCGCCGAAGGCCAGCGAGGAATCCGGTACCATTCGCGCCACTGCGCAAAACCCCAACCCGGGCGGCGAGGCATTCCGCCAGGTCCGGGTCACCTCGCAGATCAAGAAGATCGACCTCAAGACGCATGAAGTGAGCCTGCTGCCACCCGAGGGCAAGTTGCAGGTGGTCAAGGTCGAAAACCCGGACTTGCAGGCGCGCATGAACAATCTCAAGGTTGGCCAGACGGTCGATGCGATCTTTACCGAAGTGCTGCGCGTCGAAACTTCGCGCTGAACTTTTACCGAGACAGGCTACGGGTTAGCCGTGAATGAATCCGTCGTGATGCCTTGCATGACGGCGGATGTTGTACGCCAAACCGAACACGCAAAAATGCTCATCGCGGGCTAATCGCAACCACTGTACATATGCGCTTGACGAATACTGTACGTGCGTACTTTCGATTTCCATCAATGGCGAGAATTTTCGATCATTGCCTGAACCTTTTTCAGCAATGAGGGCTGCCATGTCCAGTAAAACCCTGTGCCTTCTGGTGCTTCCCTTTGCCTTGGCGTTGCTTGCCGGGGCCGCATTACCGTTCCAGGCCGCAGGTAATGCCGCCGTGGGCCGTGCCCTGGGGCATTGGTTGTGGGGGGCATTCACTTCATTGACGGTGAGTTCGCTGGTGGTAATTGCCGCACTGTTGATGCTCAGGGTGCCCGTACCAGACCTCGACAAGGCCCTGCAGGGCCCATGGTGGCTGTGGATTGGCGGTGTGCTGGGGGCGATGTATGTGGCGGGTGCTGCAGCGCTTACGCCCAAACTGGGCGCGGCAGGGTTCCTGGTGCTGGTAGTGGCAGGGCAGATTATCACCGCGGTACTTGCCGACCACTTCGGGGTGATGGGGCTGGGCGGCAAGCCGCTGAGCCTGGCCAGGGTGGCAGGCGTAGTGCTGATCCTGTGTGGCGTGCTGTTGGTGCAAGGCACCTGGGCGATGGCGCCGGCGACCAGTGCAATGACCACTGTGAAGCAGCCAGAGGGCTGATCAGTGCCCCGGCTGGCTGCAGGCCCACACGGTTTCGCGCAGCCAGCGGTGCCCGGGGTCGCTGTCCTTGCGGCTGTGCCAGGCTTGCTGGTAGTCGAACGAGGGAATGGCCAGTGGCGGGGTGAACTGACGCAGTGTCTTGTGCTGGCGCAGCGATCCTACCGCGCGGCTGGCCACCGTCAGGATCAGGTCGGTGCCGGCCAGTACCTCTACTGCTGCGCTCCAGTGTGGCAAGGCCAAGGCAATGCGGCGGCGCAGGCCCAATGCTGCCAGTGCGCGCTCTATTTCATCGAAGGCATCCGGGCGCATCGCCATCAGCACATGCGGGCGTGCCAGCCAGTCTTCCAGGGCCAGGCTGCCGCTGGCTGGCAACACCTGGCGATCGGCAACACTGATGAAGTGGTCGGCAAACAGGGGCTGTGCGGTGATGTCCTTGGGCAGCTCCGGAAACAGGCCCAGTGCCAGGTCCAGCTCGCCATCGAGCAGTTGGGCCAGCATGGTTTCGCGGCTTGCCTGGCTGATAGCCAGGTCCACCCCGGGTGCGACCTGACGCAGATGACGCAGCAGGGGCGGCAGGATGATGCGCGAGGAGTAGTCGGACAGCGACAGCCGAAAGCGCCGCTGGGCGCTGGCTGGCTCGAACTGCGGGGTGGTCAGCAGGCCGTTGAGGTTGCTCAGGGCATCCTGTAGCGGTTTTACCAGCGATTGGGCGCGGGAGGTGAGGGCCATGCTGCCGGCTTGGCGTACCAGCAAGGGGTCATCGAAGTGTTTACGCAGCTGCGCCAACGCGTGGCTGACCGCCGGTTGGCTGCGGTGCAGGCGCAGGGCGGCACGGGTCACGTGTTTTTCGCTGAGCAGGGCATGCAGGGCGAGCAGCAGGTTGAGGTCGATCTTGCGCAGTTCATCCATGGGGTGAATGGCCTTGGTTAATTCCGGCGGTGTTTATTAGCTTAACAAGCCTTGCACAGTCGTTGTGGGAGCGGCCTTGTGTCGCGACGGGCCGCAAAGCGGCCCCGACGATATCTGCTACGGAGGTTAAAAGCTGAGGGCCGCTTCGCGCCCCATCGCGACGCAAGGCCGCTCCCACAAGGCTCGCGTTGACCGTTGGGGTTATACTCCCCGTCCGTTTTACTGTTATCCGAGTACTCCGATGGGTCTTTCCGCAACTGCCACACCCGAACCGCGTCGCCTGGGCGCCCCTTTGATCGCCATGGCCCTGTTGATGGCCGGTGCCTGGTTCCTCAACCTGAATGCCGGCTTCAAGCAGGTGTTGCTGCTGCTGGTCGGCGCAGCGCTGGGCCTGACCCTATACCACGCCGCCTTCGGCTTCACCTCGGCCTGGCGGGTGTTCATCAACGAGCGCCGCGGCGCGGGCCTGCGGGCACAGATGGTCATGCTGGCACTGGCGGTGCTGCTGTTCTTCCCGGCACTGGCAACGGGCAGCCTGTTCGGCAACCCGGTCACCGGGCTGGTGGCGCCGGCGGGTGTGTCGGTGGTGTTTGGCGCGTTCATCTTCGGCATCGGCATGCAACTGGGCGGCGGCTGCGCTTCGGGCACGCTGTTCACCGTGGGCGGTGGCAATGCGCGCATGCTGGTCACCCTGCTGTTCTTTATCATCGGTTCGGTGACTGCTACCCATCATGCCGACTGGTGGTTTGCCTTGCCGTCGTTCCCGGCAACCTCGATCGTGCAGGCTTGGGGTGTGGGGCCGGCGCTGCTGGTGAGCCTGGCAGTGTTCGGGCTGATTGCCTGGGCTACCGTGGTGCTGGAAAAGCGCCGGCACGGCGCGCTGGAAGCGCCTGTTACCAGCGAACACCACGGCCTGCGTCGCTTCGTGCGTGGCCGCTGGCCGTTGCTGTGGGGCGCCATTGCCCTGGCACTGCTCAACTACGCGACCTTGGCGCTGGCGGGGCGGCCGTGGGGCATTACTTCGGCCTTCGCCTTGTGGGGTGCCAAAACCCTCAACGGCCTGGGCGTGGATGTCGGCAGCTGGGTATTCTGGCAGGCGCCGGCCAATGCCAAGGCGTTGGCCTCGCCGCTGTGGCAGGACATCACCACGGTGATGGACCTGGGCATCGTGCTGGGGGCGCTGCTGGCGGCGGGCCTGGCCGGGCGCTTTGCGCCCAGCCTGAAAATCCCGCTGCCGTCGCTGGTTGCCGCAGTCATCGGCGGCCTGCTGTTGGGCTACGGTTCGCGCCTGGCCTATGGCTGCAATATCGGCGCGTACTTCAGTGGCATTGCCTCGGGCAGCGTGCACGGCTGGCTGTGGCTGGTGGCGGCTTATTCGGGCAACCTGATCGGCGTACGCCTTCGCCCGTTGTTTTTCGCCGGTGAGCGGCGCCCAGCGGTGCTGACGGGCTTCTAAAGCACTGCGTGAATTGCTGCAAGAGGTGCAGGAATCATCTGCACCTCGCCTGATTGTTCAATTTTTCCTGCCCCATTAGCCTGACCCGAACACCATTCAACAGGATTCGATCATGGCTACCCGTATCACCCTCAATGGCACCGGCAGCGCCGATGTGATGCAACCTGAACACGTACAGGCACAATCCCCAGGGCCCGGCCAGGTCTGGCTGGAGCAGACAGCCATGGGTGTGAACCCCCTCGACCTGTTGCAGCGCAAAGGCGCTGCGCCCCTGGCTTTGCCCTCCGGCCTGGGGCTGGAAGGCGCAGGCAGGGTCACTGCCGTCGGGGATGGGGTGTACAACGTGCAGGTGGGGGACCGCGTCGCTTATGCCATGGGGCCGGTCGGGGCCTATGCCAGCGGCCGGTTGTTCCCGGCTGAGCGGCTGGTCAAGCTGCCGTCGCAGCTGGATGACGAGGCCGCCGCAGCGGTGCTGTTCAAAGGCATCACGGCGCAGTACTTGCTGAAAACCACCTACGCTGTGGGCCCGGGTACCCAAGTGCTGTTGTACGGCGCCGCCGGTGCCTTGGGCCAGCTGATGGCGCCTTGGGCGCGACATCTCGGGGCGACGGTGATTGGCGTGGTATCACGCCCGCAAAGTGTGGCCAGGGCCCAGGCGGCCGGTTGCCATCATGTGCGGGTGTTCGACGCGGCAACGCTGGCCAGCGAAGTGCGCAAGCTGACGCAGGGGCAGGGCGTGGACGTGGCCTATGACTGTGTCGGCAAGGTGTCGCTGGAGGCTTCGCTGGACAGCCTGCGGGTGCGTGGCCTGCTGGTGTCGTTTGGCGGCACTTCCGGTGCGCCGGCGGCGATCGAGGTCGCCACGCTCAATGCCAAGGGTTCGCTGTACCTGACACGGCCGTCGCTGGCGGCACATACCCGCACGGTAGAGGAATACCAGCAGCGCGCCGCCGATGTGCTGGCAGCCGTCGCCGAGGGTATCATCCAGCCTCGGGTCTGGCGTCGCTACCCGCTGGCCGAAGTGGCCAGGGCCCACAGGGACCTGGAGCAAGGGCTGTCGGAGGGCGCGCTGGTCCTTACCGCCTGATGCCCGAACCCTGCCACCGAGCCTAGCCATGGATGCCTACGACAGTCGCCGCGCCGATGAACTTGCCACCTTGCTGGCCCTGCACGAGCAGGGCTCGTTTGCTGCTGCCGGGCGGCAGCTGGAGCGCCACCCGACGGTGCTGTCGAAGCGCCTGAGTGCGCTGGAGGCGCGGTTGGGCATTCGCCTGGTGGAGCGCAGCACGCGGCAGCTGCGTTTTACCGATGAGGGCGAGCGGCTGGTGGCCAAAGTGCGCGAGGCCAACCGTCTGATTGCCGAGGCGGAGCAGGAAGCTGCCGAGGGGGCGGCAACGGTACGCGGGCGCTTGCGCCTGGCATTGCCGGCGGCCATGGGGCGGCGCTGGTTGAGCGGGATGCTGGCCGACTTCGCGCTGGCCTATCCGCAGGTGACAGTGGAGGCCGAGTATGCCGACCGTTTCGTCGACCTGATCGGCGAGGGCTTCGATGCCGCCATCCGCATTGGTGAGCTGGTGGACAATCGCCTGGTGGCCAGGAAATTGTGCGATCACGTGCGCATACTCTGCGCATCGCCCGGTTACCTTGCTCGGCATGGCACGCCTGCACAACCGGAACAGTTGTCTGGGCATAATTGTCTATGTTTCAGTGGCTTACGTTCATTTCCTGAATGGCGCCTGATGAGCGGTGAGCGGCAGGTGAACGTGAAGGTCGCCGGCAGCCTGCGCAGCAACGACAATGAAGCGTTGCTGGAGGCGGCGCGGCGTGGCGTGGGCATTCTTGCCGGGGGTGACTGGCTGATGGGTGAGGACCTGGCAAGCGGCCGCCTGGTACGGTTGCTGCCGCACTGGCAGCTGGACGTGGCAGCGGGCATTTACCTGGTACGCCCGACCGCGCGGCACAACACCGCGGCCCTGGGCGCCTTCAAGGCCTGGATGGAAGACCGCTTCAAGGCCGGGGCACCGTGGCGGTCTTGATACTCTTGTGCAGATTTAATGCATAACCAACTGATAATTAATAAATTATCGTTTAGCTACCGCATGCTGAACACACTGCTCATAGTAAGTTTGCTTGATCGCTGCAGGCTTGAGCCGTGAGCGGCTGTTGTAGGTCTGCTCGGTAATGCCGAAGGCGGTCATGCGCATCCAGGGTTTGGGGAATTTGCGTACCTGCAGCTTCTTGCGCGTGGCATACAGGGTCACCCCGGAAAGCTTGGCCTGCTGGGCATCGGCGGCTATCTGCGCACCCCAGCCGCAGGTGTGGCGATCGTTCTGGCTCAGCGCCCGGGCCTGGGCGCCGAAAGCCAGCGTGGCCAGCAGGCAACCGGCCATCGTTGCTAGAATTACTCGCATGTTGCTGTCCTAAGCATCTGAAGGAGAACGGAGTTTGCCTTCGCTTTCCGATGCCGGGGGCCAGCAATTTGCCGTCAGATCACCGCCATGCGCAGCGGGCTGGCCGCTGGCGTGCGCAGGCTTGCCCAGGCCAAGCTGGCGACCCAGATCACTGACACACCATAGTTCAGGCGTTGATACAGGCCGAAAAGCTGGCCGTCTTGCGCTGCCTGGCCCATCAGTGCGGCGGTAATGATCGCCAGCACCACGCAGGCCAGGGAGAACAGCGCCAGGGGCCGCGAGCCTGCAATGCGATTGCCCAGCCACGCCCACAGGGCACTGGCCAGGGTCAGCGAAAGGAACATCAGCAGGCCGGACAGGTTATGCAGTTGCTGTGAGGTGGACGGCTGCGCCGGTACACAACCTTGGTCACAGGGGAACCAGCCGGTGCCGAGGCTGCCCACACCATGCAGCAACACCAGGGCCGCACTCAGCATTGCCAGTTTCGACCCACGCCAGCGCCGCACCAAGCCCCAGGCAAACAGCGCGAACAGCGCGGCCAGTGGGAAGTTGTTTACCAGTGGCGACCAGCCGTGGGTTGGCGCACCTACGGCGCCGAGCTGGCTCATGGCCTGTTGCAGGTGGTCATAGCCGGGGTAAGCCTGGGCGGTGAGCCAAACACCTGCCAGCAACCAGAGGGGTATCAGCAGGCCGCTGGCGAGCAATAGGCGGTCGAGGGTTTTCATGCGGCATTTTCCTTCCATGGTTGAGTGAGCGCAAAGGCGCACAGTACAGGCTTGCGCGGCCTCTGGGCCAGCACTTGCGCCGGCTTTTTCATAGGCGTGGGTTGCGAGGGAGAGCAAGAAATACCGCACCGGGTGTATGTGATCGTACAACTGCTTGCGCTATGATGAGCGCTGTCTTTCTAGGTGAAATACAGGGCAATGACAGAGCAACAGGTACAGGCAAGGACCCGGCGCAAGCCGCGCAGTCTGGCCCAGGAACTGGTCACAGTACTGACCGAACGCATTCGCAGTGGCCAGCTCAAGCGTGGCGACAAGCTGCCGACCGAATCGCAGATCATGGTCGAAGAGGGCGTGAGCCGCACCGTGGTGCGTGAGGCGATCTCGCGGCTGCAGGCGGCCGGGCAGGTCGAGACCCGCCATGGCATCGGCACGTTCGTGCTGGACGCGCCAGCTTCGGGGGGCTTTCGCATCGACCCGGCAACGGTGGTCACCCTGCGTGAAGTGCTGGCGGTGCTGGAGTTGCGGATTGCCCTGGAGATCGAGTCGGCGGGCCTGGCGGCGCAGCGGCGCAGTGATGAAGAGCTGGCGGGCATGCGTGCGGCGCTGGACGAACTCAACGAAGGGGCGGCGCATGCCAATGATGCGGTGTCGGCGGACTTCCAGTTCCACCTGCGCATTGCCCAGGCCAGCGGCAACCACTACTTTGCCGATATCATCAACCACCTGGGGACCAGCATCATTCCGCGCACTCGGGTGAACTCGGCGCGGTTGGCCCATGATGACCAGGCGCATTACATGAGCCGGTTGATGCATGAGCACGAGGCGATCTATGAAGCCATCGCCCGGCGTGACAGCGAAGGGGCAAAGATGGCCATGCGCATGCACCTGAGCAATAGCCGGGAGCGCTTGCGTCAGGTACATGAAGAGGCTGAGGCGCAAGGAGTCTAAGGCCCTTGTGACCTATACCGGCCTCTTCGCGGGCACGCCCGCTCCCACAGTGCGGGCGTGCCCGCGAAGAGGCCGGTGCAGGCAAAAGAAAAGCCCCGCCATGAGTCGGGGCTTTCTTGTTTCAGGCCATCAGTCAGATCGCCTCATCACTCCATTGCCCGTTCACCAGCCGGCGCAGCCCCAGCGGGTTGCCATCGCGCAGCGCCTCAGGCAGCAGGGCCTGCGGGTAGTTCTGGTAGCACACTGGGCGCAGGAAGCGGTCGATGGCCAAGGTACCGACCGAGGTGCCGCGGGCATCCGAGGTCGCAGGGTAAGGGCCGCCGTGGACCATGGCATCACACACTTCGACACCGGTCGGGTAGCCATTGATCAGGATGCGTCCAACCTTTTCCTCCAGCAGCGGCACCAGCCAGGCGTAGGCCTCGAAATCTTCTGCTTCGCCGATCAGGGTAGCGGTCAGCTGGCCACGCAGACCAAGCAGGGCGGCGCGCAGTTGTTGGTCGTCCCGCACTTCTACGGCGACGGTGGTAGGGCCGAACACTTCTTCCTGCAACAGCGGGTCAGACTCGACCAGCAGGCGGGCATCGGCCTTGAACAGTTGGGCGCGGGCCTGGCTGCCTTCCTGCGCCTGGCCGGCCAGGTGCTCGATACCGGTATGGGCCTGCAGGTGCTCAAGGCCGCCAACGTAGCTGCGCAGGCCACCCGCGTTGAGCATGGTTTGCCCGGCCTGCTGTTCCAGATGCTGGCCAAGGTCGGCCAGTAGCTGGCTGTACGGAGGCGATTGCAGGCCGATCACCAACCCGGGGTTGGTGCAGAACTGCCCGGCACCCATGCACACGGAGCCTGCCAGTTCGCGGGCGATGGCCTCGCCACGTTTGGCCAAGGCGCCGGGCAGGATGATGACCGGGTTGATGCTGGACATCTCGGCAAACACAGGAATGGGCTGTGGGCGCTCGGCGGCCATGCGGCACAGGGCGTCGCCGCCCTTGAGCGAGCCGGTGAAGCCGACGGCCTGGATGGCCGGGTGCTTGACCAGCCACTCGCCCACGCCGCCACCGAACACCATGTTGAACACGCCTTTGGGCATGCCGGTGCGCTCGGCTGCGCGCACGATGGCGCAACCGACAAGGTCGGCAGTGGCCATGTGGCCGCTGTGCGCCTTGAACACTACCGGGCAACCGGCGGCCAGTGCCGCAGCGGTATCGCCGCCGGCGGTAGAGAAGGCCAGCGGGAAGTTACTGGCACCGAACACGGCGACCGGGCCGACGCCAATGCGCATCTGACGCAGGTCTACCCGCGGCAGCGGCTGGCGCTCTGGCAAAGCCAGGTCGATACGCGCACCGAGGAAGTCACCACGGCGCAGCACCTGGGCGAACAGGCGCATCTGGCCACTGGTGCGGCCACGCTCGCCTTGAATGCGGGCGGCGGGCAGGGCGGTCTCGCGGCAGACGATGGCGACGAAGGCGTCGTCCAGCTCGTCCAGTTCGGCGGCGATGGCGTCGAGGAATTCGGCGCGGCGTGCCGGGGCCAGTTGGCGGAACTCAGCGAAGGCGGCAGCGGCGGCCTTGGCGGCCTGGTCTACTTCGGCTTCGCTGGCTTGAGCGAAGCTGTAGGGCAGGGCCTCGCCAGTACTGGCGTCCAGGCTCTGCAGGCGCTGTGGGCCAGCGGCGCTGCGCTGGCCGGCGATGAAGTTGTGGCCGAGGATTTCAGGCATGGGGTGCTCCTGTTGGCTGAAAGACAATCTGGGGGTGTCGCATGACCTGTGGGTTCTATGAACCAGCAAGCCCTGGGGCATCAGGTAATCGGTGCCGGGTTGAACAGGGTGATGTCGTTGTGCAGGCGGTGCTGCTCGGCCCAGGTCTGCTTGCGGCCGCTGGCCACGTCCAGGTAGTAATGGAACAGTTCCCAGCCCAGCTCTTCGATGCTCGAACGGCCTGTGGCGATGCGCCCGGCGTCGATGTCGATCAGGTCGGGCCAACGCTGGGCCAGTTCGCTGCGCGTGCACACCTTGACCACTGGCGCCATGGCCAGCCCGTAGGGGGTGCCTCGGCCAGTGGTGAACACATGCAGGTTCATGCCGGCGGCCAATTGCAGGGTGCCGCAGACAAAGTCGCTGGCCGGGGTGGCGCAGAAGATCAGGCCCTTGCGCGTTACCCGCTCGCCTGGGCCGAGCACGCCCTGGATAGCGCCGCTACCGGACTTGACGATCGACCCCAGCGACTTCTCGACGATATTGGACAGGCCGCCTTTCTTGTTGCCCGGGGTAGTGTTGGCGCTGCGGTCGGCAGCGCCTTGCTGCAGGTAGCGGTCGTACCAGTCCATTTCGCGTATCAAGGCGCCGGCAACGTCCTGGTTTTCGGCCCGTGAGGTCAGCATGTAGATGGCGTCGCGCACCTCGGTCACTTCCGAGAACAGCACGGTAGCGCCGGCGCGTACCAGCAAGTCGGCTGCGTAGCCCAGCGCCGGGTTGGCGGTGATGCCCGAGAACGCATCGCTGCCACCGCATTGCATGCCAAGGATCAATTCGCTGGCCGGTACGGTTTCGCGGCGGCGCTGGTCGAGCTTCTTCAGGCGGGTCTCGGCCAGTTCCATGATCTGTTCGATCATTTCCACAAAGCCCAGGCTGGCGTCCTGCAGGCGGTACAGCCACGGCTCGCTCAGGTCTACCGAAGGGTCGTTGTCGTGCATCACCTGGCCGGCTTGCAGCTTTTCACAGCCGAGGCTGATGACCAGCGCCTCGCCACCCAGGTTGGGGTTGCGCGCCAGGTTGCGCACGGTGCGGATCGGAATGTAGGCATCGCGGGCGTTGATGGCCACGCCGCAGCCATAACTGTGGGTGATGGCCACCACGTCATCGACGTTGGGATACTTGGGCAGCAGTTCGCTGCGAATGCGCTTGACCGCATGCTCCAGCACGCCGGTCACACACTGCACGGTGGTGGTGATACCAAGGATGTTGCGGGTGCCGACGGTGCCGTCGGCGTTGCGGTAGCCTTCGAACGTGAAGCCTTCGAGCGGCGGCAGCGGTTGTGGGACAGCGTCGCAGCGCGGCAGGCTGTCCAGCTCGGGTGCGGCCGGCATGGCCAGCTGGCTTTCCTGCACCCAGCTGCCTTGGCGCAGGTCTTCCAGCGCGTAGCCGATGATTTGCCCGTAGCGGCGCACGGGCTCGCCCTTGGCGATGGCCACGGCGGCGACCTTGTGGCTTTGTGGCACGCCTTCGACCAGGGTCAGGCCGTCGGCAAAGCGGGCGCCTTCGCCCAGGCCGCCGTCGTTGACTACCACCACGACGTTATCGTCGTCGTGCAGGCGGACGTAGCGGGGCGAGTCGGAATGTTCGATCAACTGCATGTTTGGGCCCTACTTGTCAGGTTCTCAGGCTTTTTTGTACATCCGCCCGCACCGGTTGCCCCGGTGCGGGCGTGTTCACTCAGTGACGCGAGCTGGCCAGTTCGCCGTTGGCGGCAGGCTCAGCCTGTGGCTTTGGGTCATCATCGCGCAGCTCGATCCGCTTGATCGGGCCCACGATCACCAGGTAGCTGAACACCGCTACCAGGGCGTTGGCGCCCACGTACACCAGTGCCCACTTGAACGAGCCGGTGGCGCTGATGATGTAGCCGATCACGATAGGCGTGGTGATCGAGGCGATGTTGCCGAAGGTGTTGAACAGGCCACCGGACAGCCCGGCGATCTGCTTCGGCGAGGTGTCTGCCACCACCGCCCAGCCCAGCGCGCCAATGCCTTTGCCGAAGAATGCCAGGGTCATGAAGCCGACTACCATCCACTCGGCATCGACATAGTTGCAGAACACCATGGTGGTCGACAGCAGCAGGCCGCACACGATCGGCAGTTTGCGCGAGAACGTCAGCGAGTTGCCCCGGCGCAGCAGCCAGTCGGAGATCACGCCACCCAGCACGCCACCAATGAAACCGCAGACCGCCGGCAGCGAAGCGATGAAGCCGGCCTTGAGGATGGTCATGCCACGTTCCTGCACCAGGTACACAGGGAACCAGGTGAGGAAGAAGTAGGTGATGGCGTTGATGCAGTATTGGCCCAGGTACACGCCCAGCAGCATGCGGCTGGTCAGCAGTTGCTTGATGTAGCCCCATTTTGGGCCGGTGTTGCCGCGCTTCTGGTCCATGTCCACCAGGCCGCCGTTCTGCTCGATGTGCTCGAGCTCGCTTGGGCTGATGCGTGGGTGTTGGCGCGGGTTGTAAATGGTTTTCAGCCACACCATCGAGAAGATGATGCCCAGTGCACCCATGACCACGAACACGTGCTCCCAGCCGAAGCTGAACACGATCCAGCCCATGATCGGGGCGAACAGCGCAGTGGCGAAGTACTGCGCCGAGTTGAAGATGGCCGAGGCCGTGCCGCGCTCCTGAGTCGGGAACCAGGCGGCGACGATACGCGCGTTGCCCGGGAACGACGGGGCTTCGGCGAAGCCGACCAGAAAGCGCAGGGTGAACAGGGTGACCACGGCCCAGGCAACCGGCAGGCCACCGACAAACCCCTGCAGCAGGGTGAACAGCGACCAGGTGAAGATGCTGAAGGCGTAGACGTTTTTGGAACCGAAGCGATCGAGCAGCCAGCCACCAGGAATCTGGCCAGCCACGTAAGCCCATCCAAAGGCGGAAAAGATATAACCGAGGGTTACGGCGTCAATGCCGAGGTCTTTCTGCAGGCTGGAGCCTGCGATAGCAATGGTAGCGCGGTCGGCATAGTTGATCGTGGTCACCAGGAACAGCATGAACAGGATCAGGTAGCGCACATGCGTCTTCTTAGTCGCTTGCATGCTGGCAATACTCCCACTAGTTATTTTTGTGCGGGCTCACGAATTGTAACCGGAGCGGGGCTGGCCCACTCCGGGCGCGGCATGTGGCAGGCCGCGGGCGACGCTTACTGCGGGCCCATCTTGTCCATCAGCGCGGCGAGCATCTCGTACTCTTCTGCGGTGAGGTCGGTCAGCGGGGTACGCACCGGGCCTGCGTCGTAACCGGCGATCTTGGCGCCCGCCTTGACGATGCTTACGGCGTAGCCGGCCTTGCGATTGCGGATGTCCAGGTACGGCAGGAAGAAATCGTCGATCAGCTTGGCCACGGCGGCGTGATCGTCGCGGGCGATGGCGTGGTAGAAGTCCATGGCGGTCTTCGGCACGAAGTTGAACACGGCGGAGGAGTACACCGGCACGCCCAGGGCCTTGTAGGCGGCAGCATACACTTCGGCGGTCGGCAGGCCACCCAGGTAGCTGAAACGATCGCCCAGGCGGCGACGGATCGACACCATCAGCTCGATATCACCCAGCCCATCCTTGTAGCCGATCAGGTTCGGGCAGCGCTCGGCCAGTTTTTCCAGCAGGTCGGCATTCAGGCGGCAGACGTTGCGGTTGTACACCACCACGCCAATCTTCACCGATTTGCAGACTGCTTCGACGTGGGCGGCGACGCCGTCCTGGCTGGCTTCGGTCAGGTAATGCGGCAGCAGCAGCAGGCCCTTGGCACCCAGGCGCTCGGCTTCCTGTGCGTATTCGATGGCCTGGCGGGTGGAGCCACCCACGCCAGCGAGGATAGGTACCGAGGTAGCGCAGGTGTCGACGGCAGTCTTGATCACCTGGCTGTATTCGCTGGCGGCCAGGGAGAAGAACTCACCGGTGCCACCGGCGGCGAACAGGGCGCTGGCGCCATACGGGGCCAACCATTCCAGGCGTTTGATGTAGCCAGCCTGGTGGAAATCGCCCTGGGCATTGAAGTCGGTGACCGGGAATGACAGCAGGCCGTGAGAGAGGATGGATTTAAGTTCTTGTGGATTCATTGTTGTAGGCATCCTGTGGCGCTTGGGTGAAGGGTGTTGTTTTGCGTTGGAGGTAAGTTATCGTACAACTGGTGCGATGACTAGTCCCCCCGGAGAAAATTTTGTAGGTGCCTGCCTGAAGGGTTGTGGTGAGGCATAAATCGAGCGCCGCCCGCGCGGCGCATCGCGAGCGAAGCTCGCTCCTACGTTTGTTTCGGGCCAATTATTCCTGTGGGATTGGCGCGCGAACGCCTTGGCGCATGGCGCGATACTGCGTCGTACCAACAAGGCGGTCGCGCGCGCCTGTCACAGGCGTTACTGGCCCGAAACAAACGTAGGAGCGAGCTTCGCTCGCGATGCGCCGCGCGGGCGGCGCTCGATCTCACCGGCGTAAAAAATGACATGGCGATCACATGCCAGTCATCGTATCTCTTGATGGGGAAGGAAAAAAACGATCGCGGAGACAGGCACAAGGCCGCCGCCCGATTCCACGGGAAGTGTTCTGGGACCAGCAGAGGGTGACCGGGGATACGGGGGCGGCCTTGCGCCGCCCCGCGATCAAAGCAGAGGAAACTGAAGGTCAGGCAGCGTGCTGGCGCTTGATTTGCGCCTTGCGTACCTGGGCACGGCAAGCATCGCCGAAGGCCTGGAACATCT
>Ga0213824_1001167_pt1 | contig 16223 bp, 15 predicted proteins | sample MC6MC0906MG_FD_179892 | JGI IMG/M metagenome (GOLD analysis project Ga0213824, IMG submission 179892) | Enriched soil aggregate microbial communities from Iowa State University, Ames, United States - MC6-MC0906-MG | ecosystem: Environmental > Terrestrial > Soil > Unclassified | place: USA: Iowa...
GAACATTTGGACAGGTGGCTACCACCGCGCCTTCGTCTGAGCGAGAATCCCTGCGATTCGTCAGCCTGTTGAGGAGAAAAGGGATGAAATCATTGGCATGGCTGGTATTGCTGGCCGTCGTATCCGGTGCCCAGGCCGGCGAGGAAGAAAGCACCCCGTGCGACAACGTCGAAACCGACCAGCAGACCTACGCCTGCGCGGCGTTCAACAAGCAAACGGCCGAGCGAGAGTTGAAGTCGGCTTACGATGACTTGATCCAGCGTATTCGCGATCAATATGCCGACGAAGGCGACCAGGCCACTGCCCTGATCGGGCGCATGGACGCGGCAGAGAAGCTGTGGACGCAGCTGCGCGATGCCGATTGCAAGGTCGAAACGTATGCCGAGAAGCCCGGTAGCAAGGCCTTCCAGGCGGCGTGGGATACCTGCGTGGCGCAGCGCAGTGATGACCGGTCGGAGTATCTGCAGTCCATTGGCCAGCAGTGAAATCCCTGTTTCCTGCACAGGCCCTATCGCCGGCAAGCCAGCTCCCACAGGTACCCACAGCATTCAAAACCTGTGCAATACCTGTGGGAGCCGGCTTGCCGGCGACAGGGCCTGTGCAGGAGGAAATCAAACCGCCCTGGCCAACCTGTCCTCCCGCGGGCAACGCTGGTACCGCGCCCGGTAACAGCGGGTAAAGTACGAAGCCGACTCGAACCCGCAAGCCACCCCCACTTCCAGCACACTCATGTCGGTCTGGCGCAACAACTGCCGTGCCTTGTCCAGCCGCAGTCGCAAATAGAACCCGCTGGGGGTGTCGTCCAGGTGTACGCGAAACAGCCGCTCCAGCTGGCGCCGGGTCACCTGCACCGCTTCGGCCAGCACCTGGGTATTGAGCGGCTGTTCGGTGTTGCGCTCCATTTCGCCAATCACCTTCACCAGCTTCTTGTTGCTGATGCCATAGCGGCTGGCGATCTGCATGCGCTGATGGTCCTGTCGCTGGCGGATACGCCCGAGCACGAATTGCTCCGACACCTGCACCGCCAGCTCGCTGCCATGGGCCTGTGCAATAAGGTCGAGCATCAGGTCGATCGACGCTGTGCCCCCAGCGCAGGTGATACGCCGCCGGTCGATCTCGAACAACTCCTGGGTCGCCTGCAGGCTCGGGTAGTTTTCCTTGAACGCCTCCAGCGCCTCCCAGTGCACGGTGGCGCGGTGGCCGTCGAGCAGGCCGGCCTCGGCCAGTACAACGGCACCGGTATCGATACCGCCCAAGATCACCCCGTCGTGGTCCAGGCGGCGTAGCGCCTGCTGCAGGCCCGGCCCGTAACAGGCCAGGGGATCGAAACCGGCCACGATCAGCAAAATGCCGGCAGGCTCGCCTGCGGCCAACGCCGCATCGGCGTTCACCGACATGCCGTTGCTGGCCTGCACCGCCCCGCCATCCAGGCTCAGCACCTGCCAGCGGTACGACGGGCCCTTGAAACGGTTGGCCACCCGCAGGGGTTCCAGGGCGCTGATGAAGCCCATGGCCGAGAAGCCGGGCAACAGCAGGAAATGAATGATTTGCGGCATTGCATGCTCCACGGCAAAGGTGGTCGCCTCCGTGCAAGTGTTGGTCGCCAGGGTGCGATTTTTCACCCTGCGTGCAGCGTAGCGTGTTCACACGGCCCAGAGAGGTCCGAACCCCATAACAATATGCACTGCCGATGGAGAGCCACCATGCACAGCTTGATCCGCCGCAGCCTGTTGACCCTTGCACTTAGCAGCATCGCCACCTCCCCGCTTTTCGCCGCAGAGCCCGCGGCCTGCAAGAACGTGCGCCTGGGCGTGGTCAACTGGACCGATGTCATCGCCACCAGCGCCATGGCCCAGGTGCTGCTGGATGGCCTGGGCTACCAGACCAAGCAGACCAGTGCTTCGCAGCAGATCATCTTTGCCGGCATCCGCGACAAGCGCCTGGACATGTTCCTGGGTTACTGGAACCCGATCATGACCCAGACCATCACCCCGTTCATCGATGCCCAGCAGGTGAAGGTGCTGGAAAAGCCCAGCCTGGAAGATGCCCGGGCGACCCTGGCAGTGCCCAAGTACCTGTATGACAAAGGCCTGAAGACCTTCGCCGACATCCACAAGTTCGAGAAGGAGCTGGGCGGCAAGATCTACGGCATCGAGCCCGGCTCCGGCGCCAACACCCAGATCAAGGCGATGATCACCAAGAACCAGTTCGGCCTGGGCAAGTTCCAGCTGGTCGAGTCCAGCGAGGCCGGCATGCTTGCTGCCGTCGACCGCGCCGTGCGCCGCAAGGAGGCCGTGGTGTTCTTCGGCTGGGCGCCGCACCCGATGAACGTGAACATCGACATGGCCTACCTGGGCGAGAGCCAGGACGCCCTGGGGCCGGACGAAGGCCGCGCAACGGTGTGGACGGTGACCGCGCCGGACTATGCCCAACGCTGCCCCAATGCGCACCGCTTGCTGGCCAACCTGAACTTCAGCGCCGAGGACGAGAGCCGCATGATGCAGCCGCTGCTCGACCACAAGGATGCGCTGGAATCGGCCCGCCAGTGGCTCAAGGACCACCCCGAGGACAAGGCACGGTGGCTTGAGGGGGTGACTACCTTCGATGGCAAGCCGGCTGCGGACAACCTCAAGCTTACTGCCAACTGACCCGGCCCTTTTCGCGGGCACGCCCGCTCCCACAGGGTCACGCGAACCCTGTGGGAGCTGGCTCGCCGGCGATAAGGCCAGCACAGACAACACAAGGAACCCCGCCATGAACCACGACGTCATCATCACCTGCGCCCTCACCGGCGCCGGCGACACCGCCTCGAAAAGCCACCTGGTCCCGGTCACCCCCAAGCAGATCGCCGAAGCCGCCGTCGAAGCTGCCAAAGCCGGCGCCACGGTGGTCCACTGCCACGTTCGCGACCCGCAAACCGGCCGTTTCAGCCGCGACGTAAACCTCTACCGCGAAGTCATGGAACGCATCCGTGAAGCCGACGTGGACATCATCGTCAACCTCACTGCCGGCATGGGCGGCGACCTGGAAATCGGCCCGGGTGAAACGCCGCTGGAGTTCGGCCCGGGCACCGACCTGATCGGCCCGCTGGAGCGCCTGGCCCATGTCGAAGCGCTGCTGCCGGAAATCTGCACCCTCGATTGCGGCACCCTCAACTTCGGCGACGGCAACTCGATCTACGTGTCCACCCCGGCCCAACTGCGCGCCGGCGCCAAACGCATCACCGAACTGGGCGTGAAAGCCGAACTGGAAATCTTCGACACCGGCCACCTGTGGTTCGCCAAGCAAATGATCAAGGAAGGCCTGCTCGAAGACCCGCTGTTCCAGCTGTGCCTGGGCATCCCTTGGGGCGCACCGGCCGACACCACCACCATGAAGGCGATGGTCGACAACCTGCCGGCCAACGTCACCTGGGCGGGCTTTGGCATCGGCCGCATGCAGATGCCGATGGCCGCACAAGCGGTGTTACTCGGCGGCAACGTGAGGGTCGGCCTGGAGGACAACCTGTACCTGGACCGCGGCGTGCTGGCCAGCAACGGCCAGTTGGTCGAGCGCGCGAGCGAGATCATCACCCGCATGGGTGGCCGCATCCTGTCCCCGGCAGAAGGCCGGGAAAAAATGAATCTCAAGCGCCGCTGACACTTCAGGAGACTGATATGCCCTTCATCACCGAGATCAAGACCTTCGCCGCCCTGGGTAGCGGCGTAATCGGCAGCGGCTGGGTTGCCCGCGCCCTTGCCCATGGCCTGGACGTGGTCGCCTGGGACCCGGCGCCCGATGCCGAGCAAGCACTGCGCAAGCGCATCGCCAACGCTTGGCCGGCGCTGGAAAAACAAGGCCTGGCCCAAGGTGCATCACAGGACCGGCTGAAGTTCGTCAGCACCATCGAAGAATGCGTGCGCGACGCCGATTTCATCCAGGAAAGCGCACCGGAGCGGCTGGACCTCAAGCTAGACCTGCACGCAAAAATCAGCGCCGCCGCCAAGCCCGATGCCATCATCGGTTCCAGCACTTCAGGCCTGCTGCCCAGCGAATTCTATGAGTCGGCTACCCACCCCGAACGCTGCGTGGTCGGCCACCCGTTCAACCCGGTGTACCTGCTGCCGCTGGTCGAGATCGTCGGCGGCAAACGTACCGCGCCTGAAGCCATCGAAACGGCAAAGACCCTCTACACCGCACTGGGCATGCGCCCGCTGCACGTGCGCAAGGAAGTGCCCGGTTTCATTGCCGACCGCCTGCTCGAAGCGCTGTGGCGCGAGGCCCTGCACCTGGTCAACGACGGCGTGGCGACCACCGGTGAGATCGACGACGCCATCCGTTTTGGCGCCGGCCTGCGCTGGTCGTTCATGGGCACCTTCCTCACCTACACCCTGGCCGGGGGTGATGCTGGCATGCGCCACTTCATGTCGCAGTTCGGCCCAGCCCTCAAGCTGCCCTGGACCTACCTGCCGGCGCCAGAGCTGACCGACAAGCTGATCGACGATGTGGTGGCCGGCACCTCCGAGCAACTGGGCGAGCGCAGCATCGCCGCGCTGGAGCGCTATCGTGATGACACCCTGCTGGCGGTGCTGGACGCCGTGAAGACCAGCAAGGCCACACACGGCATGGCCTTTGGCGATTGAGGAGTCAGCAATGCCCGCACTTGTAACCTACCGCACCCCAGTCCAGAAGGACTGGGTGGACTACAACGGGCATCTGCGCGATGCCTTCTACATGCTCATTTTCAGCTACGCCACCGATGCGCTGATGGAGCGCATTGGCCTGGATGCCGACAGCCGTGGGCAGAGCGGAAACTCCCTGTTTACCCTGGAGGCGCACATCAATTACCTGCATGAGGTGAAGCTGGGGACCGAGGTGTGGGTGCAGACGCAGATCATCGGTTTCGACCGCAAACGCCTGCATGTCTACCACAGCCTGCACCGGGCGGGGTTCGGCGAAGCGCTGGCGGCCAGCGAGCAGATGCTGCTACATGTAACGCTAGACGGACCAAAGGCCGCACCGTTCACAGAACGGAGTACCTCCCTGATCCATTCGCTGGTTGATGAACAACGTGACCAGCCGACACCAGAGTACGCAGCCCGCCGAATTCAGCTTTCTGAAAGGTAAGGGAACCGGTGGAGTATTGAGATGCGGGGCGCATGGTTGGCCTCGCATTCAGTTTAATCTTCAAGGTGCGGGAGGCCATCCCTCTGAATCATACCCATAAGAAATGCGATGCACGTCGCCGTTCATATAGCCGCCGCCACGATGAGTCCTGACCAGTCCGCGCGGTAAGCCGCTGCCCACGTCCCAGTTTCTAATCGAGAAATTACCTTTATAGTCTCCGGTGAAACAGAGGCTCTTACGGTGATCCGCGTTAAAAAAGCAGAGCTTGTTAGCGGGCCCACTATAAGCATAGATCTTAGCAGAGCGTGACTTCCCGTCGCCGAGCGCCGCACATTGCGGCCACTCTGTCAGGCTCTGCACAGTACCCTTGGGAAGGCGAAACTGGCAAGATTGCCCCTCATAGTTCGCACCCGAATACAACTGAATCGTCGCAATGTAGTCCATTGCGTACTCAGCAGATTTAACATCGCCAATCAAAGCGTCGTCGCCCACTGGACCCTCGCGAACTAGCCCTTCCGGTAGCGCAGTTGTTGCTTTGAGATCACCGACCTCGAAATTACCGGCAAATACGCCGAGATAGCAGACTTTGCTATTGTAGTCGGCTTTGAAGCATAGCCTCATTCCCGGGGTAAACCCAACGACCTTTATTGACCTGGCCCTGCTGCATGACGCCGCTTCAATACCCGGTACTAGATCCGAGTAGCAGTCCCTACCCCCAAAGTTCAAATCATCAAAATACTGTATCCTTAGGGTCGTCCAATCTGCGGGGGGATAAAAATCTTCCACTGTTTCTCGACGATCATTGAAGCGGCGCGCGACATCATTATGGGCGACAGTTCCCATTGGTTGCCCCTGATACGTAAGGCGGGGGTTTGCATGAAAAGCTATCCTTGGGCAACTTCCTGTCACGCACTGATATGACATTTGCGTGCGAAACCGGGGATTTCCCTCATGGCGATATCCGTACGCGTAGCTCGATCTCTCCCCCTCGTTATTATGGCCCGCGCCAAAATTGTGCCCCAACTCGTGCGCCAAAGCGTAATAGCAAGTGACTGTGGAAAAAGCGTTACTTTTGGAACTGTCTACAAACGCGTACCCGCAATATTCGCCGTTAACGATGAGCATGTTGACGAGGTCGGCGCGCAATGCCTCCCTGACAGAATGTATTGCAGCGCCTAGGGCAGGACCGTTGTTTTTCATTTCGTTTAACATCGTGCTAGTATTTTTTGAACCCTCATCGTAACTCGCGGCGAAAAAGCCGGTAGGTTCGTAGCGCGCGTTGACTTGGCTGTGGTCCAGGTATTGATTGGCGTCTTGCAATGCCAGAATAGTTTTCTCCCTGTAGTCCGGGTATCCCTCGCGCAGCTGGTTGGTGGTAACAAAAAGTACGCGGATCACACTCTGGGCAGAAGAGGGCTCCCGGGATGCGACCGGCTCTGTAACATCCACCTCTTCACGTATTGGCTCGGCTTCTCTGGGAAGTTTTGATTCGTCGATCTTCACCAGTACATGCTGGTTGCCATCAATCGGTTCGATGCGATAAGCCTGGCCGCCGATGGTCAGGTTGGCCACAATCTTCTCACCGCTTCGCACGACTGAAAGATAGTACAGTGGGTCGTCAGAAATTTCAGCGGAAGAGCCCGATGTGCGCTTCCAATCGTTGGGCCGGTAGCCGACCCAACCGTCCATGTTTTCAAAAACAGTGCCAGCGCTGCGTTGATTGAACTGCACGGCTTTGCCACCAGGCACGCTCACCGTCAGCGTTTTTGTGTGCGCATCGAGCAAACGTGGATTGATATTTATCAACGTCACTTGTTCAGCCGCCGGATCTTCCAATAATCTGGCCAACTTCCCGGTGGCGGTAGCCTTCAACGTTTCGCGCGCCGGCGTAGCCTGAAGTTGATACAAAGGCACTGCCGTAGCTGAAGCCAAACCGGGCTCCACCGCCTTACAACCACCAGCGCCGACTAATGTCAGCAATAGCAAATATCTGAAAAGATGCTGCACCGTGACCATCGCCGTTGACTCCCTGTGGTTTCCCTACAGTGGACCCAATTGCTGATGAGCCAACAACTGGCAAAAATGCTAGTTCTGGCATGACCCAAAAAAAATAACCCCGGAAAGCCGTGAGCATCCGGGGCCAAGAGCGAGCAACATCCACTGTGCATGAGTGAGGGTGACCAAACCCTCGTGGACCGTGAATGACTGCAGTCTGCTGGCTTCCCGGAAGCGGCAATTAGCCGGGAACGACCTGTTCTTAGCCAAACCAGCCATTGCGACATTCAGCCCTTGCGGGCCTGTCGTTGCAGACACAGAATCGGTCGTAAATCACAGCAGCACTCTCTTAGCGATAAAGGGACAACAGCCATGATGCATGCGGATTTGATTGATCAGGACGACCTGGCAGGCCACCTGCGCGCACGCGGGTTCGAGATTCCGACGGGCGCCAGTGCCGAGCAGGCTTGCGAAGCGGTGGTGCGTGGGCTGACCGAGCCTAATGCGCGGGCGCTGAAGGGGATGGTGGAGCAGATGTATACCGGGAGTGCGACGATTCTGCCGGCGGTGCGCCAGGCCATCGACAAGCAGCTGTTGCCAGCGCTGGCGAGTTTCAACAAGCGGGTCTGATTCTTTTTCCTGTACTGGCCCTATCGCCGGCAAGCCAGCTCCCACAGTGACTACACACAGCTTGAGGCCTGTGCAGTACCTGTGGGAGCGGGCGTGCCCGCGAAAAGCCCGGCGCGGTGTCAGAGCCTTACGCTGGCAAAAGTCGACTCGTTACGCGCCTGGCTCAGGGCCGCCATTGGCCCACTGTGCGGCGACAGGGTCATGGCCTGCGGGATCGGCATCATGGCCACCTGCTGCGCGGTGTTGGAGCCCACGCGCTCGTCACGCGGCGGAATGCCGAAGTACTCGCGGTAGCACTTGGAGAAGTGAGGGGTAGACACAAAGCCGCACACCGACGCCACTTCGATGATCGACATCGGCGTTTGCTTCAGCAACTGCCGCGCACGGATCAGGCGCAGCTTCAGGTAATAGCGCGATGGCGAGCAGTGCAGGTACTTCTGGAACAACCGCTCAAGCTGGCGGCGCGACACCGACACGTACACCGCCAGTTCGTCCAGGTCGATCGGCTCTTCGAGGTTGGCCTCCATCAGCGCGACGATTTCCTGCAACTTTGGCTGGTTGGTACCCAGCATGTGCTTGAGCGGCACGCGCTGGTGGTCCTGCTCGTTGCGGATGCGCTCGTACACGAACATCTCGGAAATGGCCGCCGACAGCTCGCGGCCATGGTCGCGGCTGATCAGGTGCAACATCATGTCCAGCGGCGCAGTGCCGCCAGAGCTGGTGAAGCGATTGCGGTCGAGGGTGAACAGGCGGGTGCTCATGTTCACCCGCGGGTAGGCTTCCTGCATGGCCGCCAGGCACTCCCAGTGCACACTGCAATCGAAACCGTCGAGCAGGCCGGCGCACGCCAGTGCCCAGCTGCCGGTGCACACCGCACCCAGGCGGCGCGATTGACGGGCCTGGGCCTGCAGCCAGGTGACATGCTCGCGGGTAACAGTGCGCTGGATGCCAACGCCACCGCAGACGATCACGGTATCGATGGGCGGCGCGCTGTGCATGGCCGCATCGGGGGTGATCTGCAGGCCGTCGCTGGCCCAGACCTGGCCGCCGTCCACCGTCAGGGTGTGCCAGCGATACAACTCGCGGCCGGAAAGCTGGTTGGCCATACGCAGCGGCTCGACGGCCGATGCCAGGGAAATCAGGGTGAAGTTGTCCAGTAGAAGAAACCCGATGGACTGGGGTGCTGTGCGGTTCTGGGTTGGGGTCCCGGAGGTGTACGACGTCATCGCGATTTCTCCTCACACAAATGCAGGGTGTGCCTCAGGCGGGCACGGATTTCTTGTTATGACCCCTCGGTCATTTTCCGGGGGGTAGGTTGCCAATATCAACGCAAACGCCGTGCCTGAAATTGAACGGCTATCCAAAAAAACCTGAAAACGACACCTTCATCAGGCAAATCAGGTGCTTCGGCCGAGTTGGCGGATAGTCGCCAAACAGGCGTGCTAGGCGCCGTGCGTGTAACGGCTGAGCAATTTGGTGACACGTGCTGGGTAATTTGCCCAGAAACGACACTCTTGAGTGTCACCGACAATGCCCACACTGATAGCGACACCCGACGATCGGTAGGCGGCGGGCGCACCATAAGGAGGCATTGGTGATTGTGTTGCACCGGCTTCAACCTTCTAGGGCCCCTTCGCGGGTGAACCCGCTCCCACAGGTACTGCGCAATTTCTGTGGGAGCGGGTTCACCCGCGAAGCGGCCAGCAAACCGGGTAGAACTCAGCACTCGATAGCGCTAACCGCCAGGCCACCGCGCGAGGTCTCTTTGTACTTGTCGTGCATGTCGGCACCGGTATCGCGCATGGTGCGGATCACCTGGTCGAGGGAGATGAAGTGCTCGCCGTCACCGCGCAGCGCCATCTGCACCGCGTTGATGGCTTTTACCGCAGCAATCGCGTTGCGCTCGATGCATGGCACCTGCACCAGCCCGCCGACCGGGTCGCAGGTCAGGCCAAGGTTGTGTTCCAGGGCAATCTCGGCGGCGTTCTCTACCTGTGGCGGGGTGGCACCGAGCACTTCGGCAAGGCCCGCTGCGGCCATGGCGCAGGCCGAGCCGACTTCCCCCTGGCAACCCACTTCAGCCCCAGAGATCGAGGCGTTCTTCTTGCACAGGATGCCCACGGCAGCCGCAGCCAGGAAGTAATCGACAATGCTGGACTCGTTCACCTCATCGCTGAAGCGCATGTAGTAGTGCAGCACCGCCGGGATGATGCCGGCCGCGCCATTGGTGGGTGCGGTAACCATGCGCCCACCGGCGGCGTTCTCTTCGTTGACGGCCAGGGCGAACAGATTGACCCATTCCATGGCGCTCATGGTCGAGCCGATCACGTTGGGCTTGCCGATCTCTTGCAGGCTACGGTGCAGCTTGGCAGCGCGGCGGCGCACGTTCAGCCCGCCGGGCAGCGTGCCTTCGTATTTAAGGCCGTTGTTGACGCATTCCTGCATGGCTTCCCAGAGCTTGTGCAGGCCGGCGCGGATCTCTTCCTCGCTGCGCCAGACCTTCTCGTTGGCCATCATCAATTGCGACACGCTGAGGTCGTTTTGCTTGCACAGGCGCAGCAGTTCGGCGGCGCTGTTGAAGTCGTACGGCAGCACCGTCTGGTCGGCATCCAGCACACCGCTGGCGGCCTGGGCGGCATCGACCACAAAGCCGCCACCCACCGAGTAGTAGGTGTCGCGGTGCAACTCGCCCTGCTCGCCCTCGGCAACCAGGGTCATGGCGTTGGGGTGGTACGGCAGGTTTTCGTCCAGCAGCAGCATGTCACGGGCCCAGACGAATTCGATGGGCAGGCGGCTGTCCAGCTGCAGGGTGTTGGTTTCGCGCAGGTCGGCAATACGCGGCACGATCTGGGTCGGGTCAATGGCGTCAGGCCACTCGCCCATCAGGCCCATGATGGTGGCGTTGTCGGTGCCGTGACCGATACCGGTGGCCGACAGCGAGCCATACAGGCGCACCTCGATCCGTTTCACACGTTCCAGCTCGCCGCGTTCGCGCAGGCCCTGAACGAACAGGGCGCCAGCACGCATGGGGCCGACGGTGTGGGAGCTGGAGGGCCCGACACCGATCTTGAACAGGTCGAACACGCTGATGGCCATTGTCGAATCACCTCTTGCTGGGCTTGTCTCTGCGCGCCATGCGCAGGGCGGGGCAACTGCTAGGCTCAAACAGCGGGCCGCCTTGAATGCCAGCATCATCGGGCTTTTACCGCACCCCTCGCCGTCTGCAACCGACGTACTTTTGTCCAGCCGCGCCGCGCTGTTTTTGCTCAAGGAGCGGCCCTCACCACGCCGCTTTCCGGCGGCCTGGTGACGCAAAAATGCGGCCGAGGGGGTGGATAAACCCATAAGCGACATCGCCCTTACTGGATACGACCCGTTCCGTACTGGATACGACCCTACCAGTAGGCGATTGCCCGGCGCTGGAGGATTATCGAAAGCGACTCGTAAAGCACGGCCACGCATCCTGCCCTCTGCAGGCCTGGTCGACCGGACCCTCAGAAAGCCCGGCGACCCACGCGAACCCGAAGACAATATCTCAGGAGTCCATCCATGAAAGGTTCACCCTCGCTGTTGCTGGTTGCGTTGCTGTCCACGCCCTTGTTGGCCCAGGCCGCCGAACCCGAGCAGTGTCAGACGGTACGTTTCTCCGATGTCGGCTGGACCGACATCACAGTCACGACCGCGACCACCAGCGTTGTGCTCGAAGCCCTGGGTTACAAGACCCACACCACCATGATCTCGGTACCGGTGACCTACAAGTCGCTGGCCACCGGCAAGGACCTGGACGTGTTTCTCGGCAACTGGATGCCGACCATGGAGAACGACATCAAGCAGTACCGCGACGCCGGCACCGTAGAAACGGTGCGCGCCAACCTGGAAAACGCCAAGTACACCCTGGCCGTGCCCCAGGCGCTGTACGACAAGGGCCTGAAGGATTTTGCCGATATTCCCAAGTTCAAGCAGGAGCTGGACGGCAAGATCTACGGCATCGAGCCCGGCAACGATGGCAACCGCACCATCCAGAACATGATCGACAAGAACGCCTTCGGCCTGAAGGACGCCGGTTTCAAGATCGTGCAATCGAGCGAGGCCGGCATGCTGTCGCAGGTCGACCGCGCGCAGAAACGTGGCGAGTCGGTCGTGTTCCTGGGCTGGGAACCGCACCCGATGAACACCCGCTTCAAGATGCAGTACCTGACCGGCGGGGATGAGTTCTTCGGCCCCGACTTCGGCAAGGCAACCGTATTGACCAATACCCGCAAGGGCTACGCGCAGGAATGCAGCAACGTTGGCCAACTGCTCAAGAACCTGTCGTTCGAGCTCAAGGATGAAAGCACCATGATGGGCTATGTCCTGGACGACAAGATGAAACCCGAAGCAGCCGCCAAGAAGTGGCTTAAAGACAACCCCGGCAAGCTGGACACCTGGCTTGCCGGCGTTACCACTGTTGATGGCAAACCCGGCCTTGAGGCGGCCAAGGCCAAGCTGGCGCAATAACGCACCACGCAATAGCGCTACCTCGGGGCAGGACCGTGCCTGCCCCGGGTTGATTTCAATCTATGCAGGTGGAAGCTCGCTATCATGCTTATCGATCAGAAAATACCCCTGGGCCAGTACATCGCGTCGTTCGTCGAGTGGCTGACCCAGAACGGCGCGAATTACTTCGACGCCATCGCGCAAGGCCTGGAATTCATGATCCATGGGGTCACCAGTGCCCTGACCTGGTTCAACCCCTTCGTCCTCATCGCCCTGTTCGCCGGCTTGGCGCACCTGATCCAACGCAAGTGGGGGCTGACCGCGTTCGTTGCCCTGTCATTCCTGCTTATCTTCAACCTCGGTTACTGGCAGGAAACCATGGAAACCCTGGCGCAGGTGACCTTCGCCACGGTGGTGTGTGTGGTGATTGGCGTGCCGCTAGGCATCCTCGCTGCGCACAAACCGATGTTCTATACCGCCATGCGCCCGGTACTCGACCTGATGCAGACGGTGCCCACCTTCGTCTACCTGATCCCTACCCTGACCCTGTTCGGCCTGGGAGTGGTACCGGGGCTGATCTCTACCGTGGTGTTCGCCATCGCGGCGCCAATCCGCCTCACCTACCTGGGCATCTGCGACGTCCCGCAAGAGCTGATGGACGCCGGCAAGGCGTTTGGCTGCTCGCGGCGCCAACTGCTGACCCGTATCGAACTGCCGCATGCGATGCCCAGCATCGCCGCCGGCGTCACCCAGTGCATCATGCTGTCACTGTCGATGGTGGTGATCGCCGCCCTGGTCGGCGCTGACGGCCTGGGCAAACCTGTGGTCAACGCACTGAATACCGCCGATATTTCCCTGGGCTTCGAAGCCGGCCTGGCGATCGTGCTGCTGGCAATCATGCTCGACCGTATCTGCAAGCAACCGGAACTGCCGGTAAGGGGTGAGGCATGAGCATCATTCGTTTCGAAGACGTCGACGTCATTTTCTCCAACAAGCCGCGCGAGGCACTGTCGCTGCTGGACCAAGGCAAGACCCGCGAACAGATCCTCAAGCAGACTGGCCTGGTGGTCGGCGTCGAAAAGGCCAACCTTGATATCAACAAGGGCGAGATCTGCGTGCTGATGGGCTTGTCCGGCTCGGGCAAGTCGAGCCTGCTGCGCTGCATCAACGGCCTCAACACGGTCAGCCGCGGCAAGCTGTTTGTCGAGCACGAAGGCAAGCATATCGACATTGCCCACTGCACCGCGGCCGAGCTGAAGATGATGCGCACCAAGCGCATTGCCATGGTGTTCCAGAAGTTCGCCCTGATGCCTTGGCTGACGGTGCGCGAGAACATCAGCTTTGGCCTGGAAATGCAGGGCCGCCCGGAAAAGGAACGGCGCAAGCTGGTGGACGAGAAGCTTGAGCTGGTGGGCCTGACCCAGTGGCGCAACAAGAAGCCGGACGAGCTGTCTGGCGGCATGCAGCAACGCGTGGGCCTGGCCCGGGCGCTGGCGATGGATGCCGACATCCTGCTGATGGACGAACCGTTCTCGGCACTGGACCCGCTGATCCGCCAGGGCCTGCAAGACGAACTGTTGGGCCTGCAGGCCAAGCTGAGCAAGACCATCGTGTTCGTCAGCCACGACCTGGACGAGGCACTGAAGCTGGGTACCCGCATTGCGATCATGAAGGACGGGCGGATCATCCAGTACAGCAAGCCGGAAGAGATCGTGCTCAACCCGGCCGACGAGTACGTGCGTACCTTCGTCGCCCACACCAACCCGCTGAACGTGCTGTGCGGCCGCAGCCTGATGCGCAGCCTGGACAACTGCAAGCGGGTCAATGGCTCGGTGTGCCTGGACCCAAGCATCGATTCGTGGCTGGACCTGGGCGAAGGTGGCGCGCTCAAGCGTGCACGCCAGGGCCAGAACGGGCTGGACATGCAGAACTGGGCACCGGGGCAGGATGTGGAGCTGCTGCAGCGCAGGCCGACCGTGGTGCACGCCGACATCGGCATGCGCGATGCGCTGCAGATTCGTTATCAGACCGGCAACAAGCTGGTGCTGCAGGATAACGACAGGGTGGTGGGGATTCTTGGGGATACCGAGCTTTATCACGCGTTGCTTGGCAAGAATCACGGGTGATGCCCGGGGGCCCGCTTTGCGGGCCATTCGCAGCACAAGGCTGCTCCTACAGGGATACGCATTCCCCTGTAGGAGCAGCCTTGTGCTGCGAATGGAGGGCAAAGCCCTCCCGGCAATCTGTCAGCGAACGACGATGCCGCGCGAAGCCATGTAGGCCTTGGCCTCCGGCACCGTGTACTCGCCAAAGTGGAAGATACTGGCCGCCAGCACCGCGCTGGCATGCCCTTCCAGAATGCCGTCAGCCAGGTGCTGCAGGTTACCCACACCCCCCGAGGCAATCACCGGAATGCCCAGCGCATCACTGATGGCGCGGGTAACACCCAGGTCGAAGCCGTTCTTCATGCCGTCCTGGTCCATGCTGGTCAGCAGGATCTCGCCAGCACCCAGGCCTTCCATCTTCTTCGCCCACTCGACGGCATCCAGCCCGGTCGGCTTGCGCCCGCCGTGAGTGAAGATTTCCCAGCGCGGCGTTTCACCTGGCCCGGACACCTTCTTGGCATCGATGGCGACAACGATGCACTGCGAACCGAAACGGTCCGCTGCCTCGCCCACAAACTCCGGGTTGAACACCGCAGCCGTGTTGATCGAAACCTTGTCGGCACCGGCATTGAGCAGGTTGCGAATGTCCTGCACGGTGCGCACGCCACCGCCCACGGTCAGCGGGATGAACACCTGGCTGGCCATGCGCTCGACGGTATGCAAGGTGGTGTCGCGGCCATCGACGCTGGCGGTGATGTCGAGGAAGGTGATTTCGTCGGCACCCTGCTCGTTGTAGCGACGGGCAATTTCCACCGGGTCGCCGGCATCACGGATGTTCTCGAACTTGACGCCCTTGACCACCCGGCCGTTGTCCACGTCCAGGCAAGGGATGATGCGCTTGGCCAGTGCCATGGTTCAGTCCTCAGCCTTGGTAGTTGTCGCAGAAGGCCTGGGCCTCGGCGACATCGAGGGTGCCTTCGTAGATGGCACGGCCGGTGATGGCGCCGATGATGCCGGGTGCCTTGGCGTCCAGCAGGGCCTTGATGTCGCCCAGGTTGTGGATGCCGCCCGAGGCGATGACCGGAATGCGGGTGGCTTCAGCCAGTGCCTTGGTGAAAGGCACGTTGCAGCCCTGCATCATGCCGTCCTTGGCGATGTCGGTGTAGACGATCGCCGAGACGCCATCGGCCTCGAAACGCTTGGCCAGGTCGATGACCTGCACGGTGCTCACTTCGGCCCAGCCGTCGGTGGCGACGAAGCCGTCCTTGGCGTCCAGGCCGACGATGACCTTGCCCGGGAAGGCCTTGCACGCTTCGGCCACGAACTCCGGCTGCTTGACCGCCTTGGTGCCGATGATCACGTAGCTGACGCCAGCCTTGACGTAGTGCTCGATGGTTTCCAGCGAACGGATGCCACCGCCGATCTGGATCGGCAGGTTCGGGTAGCGCTTGGCGATGGCGGTAACCACTTCACCGTTGACCGGCTGGCCTTCGAAGGCGCCGTTGAGGTCGACCAGGTGCAGGCGGCGGCAGCCACCCTCGACCCACTTGGCGGCCATGCTCACCGGGTCGTCGGAAAATACCGTGGAGTCTTCCATGCGGCCCTGGCGCAGGCGCACGCAAGCACCGTCCTTCAGATCGATAGCGGGGATAATCAGCATCTTGGGAACCTGTCTGTTCTTAGGGTTTCAGGGCTTTTCGAGCGCCCACAGATCGCTTTCGATGCTCTCGAACCGCTCCTTGAGGTGCAGCTGAACATCGGCAATCGCCCTGTTGTAGTAAAGGGGTGCAATTTCTTTGCTGAACAGCTCAAGCACCTCGGCCACCTCGAACGACCCCAGCTCCAGCTCGAAACGGTCTTCGAGGAAGCGCTTGAGCGTGTCGAGCGCATCGCGCTCCTGCTCGGGGGCCA
>Ga0213824_1001169_pt1 | contig 16213 bp, 14 predicted proteins | sample MC6MC0906MG_FD_179892 | JGI IMG/M metagenome (GOLD analysis project Ga0213824, IMG submission 179892) | Enriched soil aggregate microbial communities from Iowa State University, Ames, United States - MC6-MC0906-MG | ecosystem: Environmental > Terrestrial > Soil > Unclassified | place: USA: Iowa...
TTGCTCCGCCTCTTCGAGAGTTAGATTGGATTCTAATCCCTTTGCAATCTTAGACGCTACAAAGGTACTAAAATTTTTCGAGCCGCCAACATCCCCCCCTGATATTGGCATAAATTTGGTCTGGCAAGCAAGAAAATCCTTTCCTTCTTCAGATTGAAATTTTTCAGCTAACAAATCGACGATCGTTTCCGCCATTTTTCGATAACCTGTTAATTTTCCACCCGCAATCGTAATCAAACCGGAATTCGATTCCCAAATTTCATCTCTTCGAGAAATTTCAGACGGATCCTTCCCATCCTCGTAAATAAGCGGTCTTACTCCCGCCCAGCTGGATTCGATATCTTTTTCGCTGATTTCCACTTCAGGGAACATATAATGAATGGCGTTAAGAATATAACTGCGGTCACTTTCAGTCATATTTGGATTAACTGCATCTTGACTATAAAATGTATCTGTAGTACCAACATATGCCTTACCATCGCGCGGGATGGCAAACACCATCCGGCCATCCTGTGTATCAAAATAAATGGCTTGTTTTAGTGGAAAACGGGTCTGATCAATAACAAGATGGACTCCTTTTGAAAGCTGCAATGTTTTTCCTTTTTTGGAATGGTCCATTTCACGAATCGAATCAACCCATGGTCCGGATGCATTAATAATTTTTTTTGCATACACCTCATAGTTTTCCCCAGTCAATTGATCTTTTACTAGTACACCAATAACTTTCCCGCTTTCGTAGATAAGCTCTATAACTTTTGCATAATTACATGCAACCGTACCTTTTTCAACCGCTGCTTTTATCACTTCCATCGTCAGCCGTGCATCATCCGTTCGGTATTCCACGTAATAGCCTCCACCTATTAATCCGGATTTTTTAATAAGCGGCTCCTTTGCTAATGTTTCTGCAGATGTTAGCATGGTACGGCGTTCTGTTTTCTTTACACCCGCTAAAAAGTCATAAACCCTTAAGCCAATTGATGTGCTAAACTTGCCAAAGGATCCCCCTTTATGAATTGGAAGCAGCATCCATTCGGGTGTTGTCACATGGGGGCCGTTTTCATAAACGATGGCACGTTCTTTACCCACTTCGGCAACCATTTTCACTTCATATTGTTTTAAGTACCGCAATCCACCGTGAACTAATTTCGTTGATCGGCTTGATGTTCCGGCTGCAAAATCCTGCATTTCAATAAGTGCAGTTTTCATCACTCTTGAAGCAGCATCAAAAGCAATCCCGGCACCGGTGATTCCACCTCCAATAACTAGAACATCATATTGGCCACTTTTAAGTTTTTTGCCTATCTCATCCCGATATAAGTTAGAAAATTTCAAAGTGATTCCCCCCACACGGTTAGCTATAGTATTCAATATGCATGAATTAATAAAATGGAAATAAAAAAGACCACAAAAGACAATACCAAATTCAGGAATCCTTTGTGGTTGACCTATCATCATATCTTCTATTTAAATGCCATTGCAGCCTTCACTGCCTTTTTCCATCCATCATATAAATCAAATCGATTTTCTTCCGTCATTTTCGGGGTGAACTTCCTGTCAATTGCCCATTGCTTTGAAATCTCCTCTTGACTTTCCCAGAAGCCAACAGCCAGCCCTGCTAAATAGGCAGCCCCTAGAGCAGTAGTTTCATTGACTATTGGTCTTTCAACTGGAACATTTAGGATATCACTTTGAAAATCCATTAAGAAGTTATTTTTGACAGCACCGCCATCGACACGAAGCGTTTTAAGATCTATACCAGCATCTGCTTCCATTGCTGATAAAACATCTTTTGTTTGATATGCCAGTGATTCAAGTATCGCACGGACAAAATGTTCTTTTGATGTACCACGTGTTAGTCCAACCACAGCTCCCCTGACATCACTATCCCAGTAAGGTGTCCCTAACCCAACAAATGCTGGAACAACATAAACACCATCAGTAGACTTAACCTTTGCCGCATAACCCTCGCTATCCTTCGCATCCTTCAACATTCTTAATCCATCCCGAAGCCATTGTATCGCGGATCCAGCCACGAAAATACTACCCTCAAGCGCATATTCTACTTTACCGTTTAATCCCCAAGCAATCGTTGTTAATAAACCATGCTGAGAGCGGACTGCCTTTTCCCCAGTATTCATTAACATAAAGCAGCCAGTTCCATAAGTATTTTTAGCCATACCTTTTTCGAAGCATGCCTGGCCGAATAATGCTGCCTGCTGATCACCAGCAACACCTGCTATCGGAACTTCTTTACCAAAGAAATGATAATCGACTGTGTTGGCATAAACCTCAGAGGATTGGCAAACCTCTGGCAGCATGGATTTAGGAATGTCCAACATTTCTAATAATTCATCATCCCATTTAAGCTCATAAATATTAAACATTAACGTTCTGGAAGCGTTTGAAAAATCTGTTATGTGTGTTCGTCCGCCGGAAAGCTTCCAGATCAACCACGTATCAATCGTACCAAACAACAATTTTCCTTGGCCTGCCTTTTCTCGTGCACCTTCTACATGGTCCAGGATCCATTTTACCTTTGTACCTGAGAAATAGGCGTCAATTAGTAAACCAGTTTTCTTACGGAATAGGTCATTATAGCCTTTTTCTTTTAATGCATCACAGATTTCACTTGTTTGTCGTGATTGCCATACTATTGCATTGTATACAGGTTCACCTGTTTCTTTATCCCAGACAACGGTTGTTTCCCGTTGATTGGTAATTCCAATTCCAGCGATTTCGTCAGGTTTTATGCCTGATTCGGATAAAACGCCAGCAATAACAGATAGAATCGAACCCCAAATTTCATTGGCGTTATGCTCGACCCAGCCTGGCTTTGGAAAATGCTGTGTAAATTCTTTTTGGGATGTATGAACGATTTCTCCACTTTTATCAAATAGAATTGCTCTCGAGCTTGTTGTACCTTGATCTAAAGATAAAATATATTTTACCACGGCAATCTTCCCCCCTATATATATTTTTATTGTAGATGAATTTCTTAATGCTTAGGTTAGGTGCTTTCTATTCCAATTCATTTATTTGCACCCGCTTCTACTGGTACAGGGATGGAATCAAGGATTTCACTAATAATGTTTTCTGGTGTTTTTGTTAATGCTATTTTATCATCCCCTAAGGCGTAATCTGTATTTTTATAGTCTTTTTTATTTTATCAAGTTTTTAAATTTTTCCAAATCCTTTATCATCTTAATAAAAAGAGGATATCCCAAAAGGAAAAGGTCATTCCTTTTTGAGACATCCTCTTTCTATGTTTCATTAGCTTCTTGGTTCTTTAAGATATTGATATAATACATCACCACCGCGCTGGCCAACGCCACGGAAATGCTTGAAATCGTTACGTTTTACTAAAACCTTCCGGAATTCCATAAAATCATCATTCTTTACGTAGTATTCCGAAAGTTCTCCTGTCATCAAACGATTTAATATGTCGGTAACCATTTCTTCCTTCATACAATTGCACCACCTTTTCCAATTTATATTTTATCTTATCAGCCAATTATTAAGTCAACTTTTCTTATAGTTCATCCACTTTTTTTTGTTAACAATTTTCATTATTCAACTGCTCCTTCATCATATAATAAAAAATTTGTAATTATTAACCAAAATGTCAAACAAAAGCCTTTACGAAATTATAAAAGTAGTGCAAACTGTTATTTAACTGGATTTTATTAATAGTTTTTAGGTAAAGGAGAGAGACTAATTGAAAAAAGCAGAAGTAGGAAATATAATAGAATTCCGTGATGGCCTGCAAGGGATCGTTGAAAAGGTAAATGAAAATTCTGTAATAGTCGACCTAACATACATGGATAATTACCGTGATTTAGAATTAGATCAGCGGACAGTTGTCAACCATAAAAACTATAAAGTGGTAAAAGAAAGCGCTTATTAATGTAATAGTTTAAAAGAAAAGGCAGTCATTGACTGCCTTTTCTTTTATAAAGCTATTTTCCTCGATCAGTTTCTTTCGATAACTGCTTTAATGATTTTACATTACCATGGGGTTTTTGATCTTGCTTTCTGACTGTCCATTCCCTCTCTTGTTGACTCTTTGACTTACTCATGATTTTCACTCCCTTCTCAATTATTTTTTTCAATTTTTAAGATTCTTATCATCACAATTGGTTAAAATGTTTAATGAAATCATTTCCTTTTCTAGCTCATTTTTGTTAAAGTATATTTTATTGATTCCTAAAGGGGCAAGACAAGATGAAAAAAAACATACTAAACATTCGCCTAATTGCTTGCTTGATTATTGCACACGCACTGATATTTTTTTCATTCCATGATAAAACAATATTTTGGTATATCTTTACTGGATCGGTGCTCGTGTTAATAGCATTGGCCATGTTCCAAGGGGATGTAGATGATGAGGTATCCTTTATCCAATATATTTTCCTAGGTGTCCTAACCGGATTATTGTTATATTTTGTTTTTTGGTTAGGATTTCAAGCAATCCAAGTTCTCCATCTTCCTTTTGAGAAAACCATAAAAAAGCTTTACCGCTGGTATTCTCCACATGTTTTTTGGCAGTACATTGCTCTTGTTCTGGTTGCCGCACCTGGAGAAGAACTTTTCTGGCGTGGGTTTATTCAAAAAACTCTATTAAAGTACTTTAGTCCAATATGGAGCATTTTATCCGCAGCGTTGCTTTACGCCTCCGTCAATATTTATTCAGGCTCGCTATTGCTAGTCTTCTCGGCCTTTTTTTCAGGATTCGTCTGGGGCTTACTTTATTTTTGGAAAAAGAGTATGCCGCTTGTGATTGTTTCCCATATCATCTTCGATATCATGATATTTATCATCCTCCCGTTTAAATAGAAAAAGCAGCTCAGGTCAGCTGCTTTTTCTATTATTACTTACTAGGTGAAAATGGTTTCATCCATAATAAAATAAAAAAGGACATGCAAATATAGCCGAATAGAGGATATAAGTAGGAAAGCAGCGTACTATAATTCACTAGACTAATGAGGTAGGACACAGCAAAAATAACCGTAACCGATAAAATCGTTGGAACAGGGAAATATTGCTGCAGCTGCCTGTCGAGGCCAAAGACATTTCCAATCACAGAAGTGAATATCTCCCCATATATCACAAGTACAAAAATCCAATAAAAAAACGGAGCTAAGTTTTTCATAATAATTGCCATTGGGATATCATACAATTCCAGGTTAGGCAGCATTATCAGAGTAAAATGGCTGCCAATTAAAATTAGTGTTAAAACAAGTCCTCCAAGAATTCCTCCCCATTTAATTGTCCAGTCATCCTTAACCTCTGTGGCTACGGGCACCAGAACTGCCTGTGCCAATCCCAAATTTAATGCGGCATATGAAAATGGAGCGATCACACTTTTCCAGCCATCTGTCGCATGCGGAATAAACAAAAAGCGATCTAAAAAGTGCGGCATTTTTAGTGATAAAAACATCAATATTAAACTAAATGTAATCATTAATGGAACAACAAAAGTATTTACAGCAAAAAGTCCTTTTGTGCCAACAAGCATTACCAGATAGGAAAGGAATATGGTTATAAAAACACCTAGATTTTTTGGCAGCCCGAGCTGTTCTTCAAAAACTGCCCCAGCCCCGGCTAACATTACTGCACTAACTCCCAGAAGCATAAATAGCATAAAAATATTTATAATACTGCCTGCCCATTTTCCAAATAGGTGCTCGTTAAATTCTTGATAGGATTTTGCCTCGATTTGAGCGGCCATTCGCATTAACTTTGACCCAATCATGATAAAAAGATAACCGCTCATTAATATACTAATAAAGCCAAAGAAACCAAATCGTGAAAAAAATTCAACGATTTCTTTTCCAGTGGCGAATCCCGCTCCAACTACTGTGCCTACGTAGACTGCTGCAATTTGAAGAGCTTGAGTCCAATTCTTCTTCACACCATCTCCCCCTTATCATCAATATATGAGCAAAGGGACAAACAAAGACGAGCTTTTTTCCTTAATTGGTAACCATTACTATAAAGAAAACTCGCCGATTGGCGAGCCCCCTAAGGGCGAAGACAGAGGCGTAGTTGCACTTATGCACAGGAAGAAAGTATAAACTTGGAAAAGTTTATATTTCCTTTCCAGCTAAACAAATCACTTGAAAGTCAAAAAAGGTCAGAGTATACTATGGTCATAAGGTCAAATATAGTCAAAGTCAAATTGATAAAGTAAACTCGCCGATTAGCAAGCCTCTAAAGGCGAAGACAGAGGTGAAGTTGCACTAAAGCCTAATGGGAAAGTTATCCTTTAAAAACGAATAACAAGGAGGTTATCATAAATGCTTTGTCAACGATGCAGCCAAAACCATGCAAATGTACAATTAAGTATAAATATTAACGGACAACGTAAGGAAATGAAACTCTGTCATGAATGCTACACAAAAGAAAAACAATCTTTGGGTGCTGGCTATGGCCCGAATATGAATGCATTTCCAAACTCCCCATTTGAAAACCTATTTATGACAAAAGGTTTTCCACATGATCAAGATATGAATGGACAACAAGACCCTCAAAGAGGTGGAAATACAGCTCTAAACGGCTTTATTGACCAATTCGGTCGAAACCTGAGCACTATTGCAAAGGCAGGTTTGATTGACCCTGTAATTGGCCGTGATGAGGAAATAAAACGAGTGATTGAAATCCTGAACAGACGAAACAAAAACAATCCAGTATTAATCGGTGAACCTGGTGTCGGGAAAACAGCCATTGCTGAAGGTCTTGCCATGAAAATTGCAAATGGAGATGTTCCAGGGAAATTACGTAATAAAGAGGTATATTTGCTCGATGTCGCTTCCCTAGTTGCCAATACCGGCATTCGCGGTCAATTTGAGGAGCGAATGAAGCAATTAATTTCTGAATTGCAGGAACGAAAAAATATTATTCTTTTTATTGATGAAATTCATTTACTTGTAGGTGCAGGATCTGCTGAAGGCTCTATGGATGCCGGGAACTTGTTAAAACCAGCCCTCGCACGTGGTGAATTACAGGTAGTCGGTGCTACGACATTAAAGGAATACCGTCTAATTGAAAAGGATTCCGCCTTAGAACGACGCTTCCAACCTGTACATGTCCTTGAACCGACTTCAGAGGAAGCGATTGAAATCTTAAAAGGAATCCAAAAGAAATATGAGGATTACCACGAAGTCACCTATTCCGTGGAAGCAATTAAAGCCTGTGTTCAAATGTCACAACGTTATATTCAAGATCGCTTCTTGCCAGATAAAGCAATCGATTTGCTCGATGAGGCTGGATCCAAATTAAATCTTACTTCAGAGTATAAGAGTAATGAACAAATTGAGGCACGTCTAAAAGAGATTTCAGCTGAAAAGGAAGCAGCTCTTAAAAATGAACAGTATGAAAAGGCAGCAATTCTGAGAGATGAGGAGGTTAAACTGGAAAAAGTACTAAATAAAGATTTTAGCTCAGAGAGACCGATTGTTACTGTTTCCCATATTCAAGAAATCATCGAACAAAAAACTGGAATTCCAGTTGGAAAACTGCTGCAGGACGAACAGCTAAAAATGAAAGCATTAGAGGAGAACCTTAATCACAAGGTCATCGGTCAGGAAAAAGCAGTGAAAAAAGTTGCAAAGGCGATTAGACGCAGCCGTGCAGGATTAAAATCTAAACATCGTCCAATCGGCTCTTTCCTCTTTGTCGGTCCTACCGGAGTCGGAAAAACAGAGCTAACTAAAACACTTGCCGAAGAATTATTTGGAACAAAAGATTCAATGATTCGTCTCGATATGAGTGAATACATGGAAAAACACAGCGTATCAAAACTAATTGGTTCACCACCTGGCTATATTGGTCATGATGAGGCTGGTCAGCTTACGGAAAAAGTACGCAGAAATCCCTATAGTATCATTTTATTGGACGAAATTGAAAAAGCACATCCAGACGTTCAACATATGTTCCTGCAAATTCTTGAAGACGGCCGTCTTACTGACAGCCAAGGAAGAATTGTCAGCTTTAAGGACACAGTTATAATTATGACCAGCAATGCAGGTACCCGGCACAAAACAGTTCATGTTGGTTTTGGCACAAATGAAGCCATCGAAGAAGCAAGCATACTTGACTCTCTCGGAAGCTTTTTTAAGCCGGAATTCTTAAATCGTTTTGACTCTATAATCGAATTTAATACACTAGATAAAGATCATATATTGAATATTGTCGATTTAATGCTGAGCGAATTACAAGAAACATTAAGCGAGCAAAGCATTGAATTAACAGTCACCACCGAAACAAAAGAAAAATTAGCTGAGCTTGGCTACCACCCTGCTTTTGGCGCACGTCCGCTCCGTAGACTCATCCAAGAACAGCTAGAAGATAAAATTGCCGATTTTATTTTAGAGCAGCCTGATGCTAAAACATTAGCAGCAGTGGTTGAAAACGGTGATTTGAAAGTTGTTAGTAAAGTCGTAACAGTAAAATAATAAAGAAAACTCGCCGATTGGCGAGCCCCTAAGAGCGAAGACAGAGGCGTAGTTGCACTTATGCGTTAGGAAAGTATAAATTTGAAAAATTTATACTTTCCTATTAGCTAAAAGAGCGAAGCCGCAATTATTAAGCGACTTCGCTTTTTTTATTTTTTAAAATTTTGATCGTCTACAGATTTTAACCAGTTCTCAATAACACCAACTACCGATTCGACACAGCCATCCTCAAATGGTGAAATTAAATTTGCCGCGCTGACAAGCTTAGTGAATGACATGCTGCCGCCAAGTTTACAAAGCTTGACATAATCAGCCCAAGCCTCCTCTTGGTTCTCTCTTGAACGTTTCCAGAATTGGAATGCACAAATCTGTGCAAGTGTATAATCAATATAATAAAACGGTGAATTATAAATATGGCCTTGACGCTGCCAGAATCCGCCATTTTCTAAATACTCGCTGCCATCATAATCTTTATGCGGTAAATATTTTTTTTCAATTTCACGCCATTGAAGCTTGCGTTCTTTTGGTGAAGCCTCAGGATTTTCGTATACCCAATGCTGGAATTCATCAACAGAAACCCCATACGGCAAGAATAATAAGGCATCACTTAAGTGTGAGAATTTATATTTATCCGTATCATCTTTAAAGAACAAATCCATCCACGGCCAAGTAAAAAATTCCATACTCATAGAGTGAATTTCACATGCCTCGTAGGTTGGCCAATTATATTCTGGAATCTCGTATTGACGGCTGGAATATACTTGGAAGGCATGTCCTGCCTCATGGGTCAGAACATCGATATCACCTGATGTTCCATTGAAATTAGAAAAAATAAATGGCGCTTTATAATTCTCAATAAAGGTACAGTAACCGCCGCCGGCTTTTCCTTTTTTCGCAACAAGATCCATTAGCTTGTTATCCTGCATGAAGCGGAAAAACGTACCCGTTTCTGCCGAAAGCTCTTCGTACATTTTTTGGCCGTTTTCGATAATCCATTCTGGACTTCCCTTAGGTGTAGCATTTCCACTCTGAAATTTGAAGCCTTCATCATAATACTTTAATTTATCGAGCCCGATTCTTTCCTGTTGACGTATTTTTAATTTAGTCGCAATCGGCACGATAAAATTCTTAACCTGCGCACGGAAATTAGCCACCATATCAGCGTTGTAATCCGTTCTCATCATTCGATAATAACCAAGCTCCACAAAGTTTTTATAGCCAAGCTTATGTGCAATCTCTGTTCTTACTTTAACAAGATCATCATAAATGCGGTCGAGTTCCTCCTCGTGATCTGCTAGGAAGCCAAATTTCGCCTCATTCGCCCGCTTTCTCATTTCCCGGTCAGTTGATTCCGTGAACGGCTCTAACTGGGCAAGCGTTCTTTCTTCCCCTTCAAAATCAATTTTAGCTGAAGCAAGCAGCTTCGTATATTCCGTTGATAAACGATTTTCCTTTTGCAGTAAAGGAACAATTTCAGGCTTAAATGTCTTAAGCTGACCTTCAGCAAGAGCGAAAAGCTGCGGTCCCCACTTTTCTTCGAGCTGATTGCGAAATTTTGAATTAACAAGGGCTTGGTAATACTTGGTCACTAACCCTTCAACTTCAGGCTGGATTTCATCCATATAATCTTGTTCTTGCTTATAAAACTCATCGTTCGTGTTAATTGAATGGCGAATATAGCAGAGATTGAACATTGTACCAAGATCATTTCTAATATGATTAATCTCATTCATTGCCTTGCTTTGCTCCTCAACAGTAGCGGCGTTTTTAAAGTGTTGAAGCGCTGTAGTAAATTTTTTGGTTACTTCCTCTAAATCTGGACGTACGTATGTAAAATTTTCAAAGCTCATGAAAACATCCCCCTATTTCAATTTTCCAACTATATTTATTCGACACTATTCATTACAATTCCTTCAATAAAAAAAATACGGCCAATGGCCGTATTAAAATTTACCTGCAGGCAACCCTAACTTTTTCAGCAAGTCAATCGCTTCCGTTTTCTCTGAATCAGTTAGACTCGACATGAGCGTATCAATTTGTTTCGCATGTTCAGGAAAAATTTCCTGAATAAACCTTTTCCCTTCGTCTGTAATTTGAGCATATGTCACCCTGCGATCTTTCGGGCAGGCAATTCTTTGCAGCATTCCTTTTTGTTCAAGTTTGTCAACAACGTAAGTTATACTGCCACTGGCAAGCAAAATTTTTCCGCCGATTTGCTGCATCGGCTGGTCGCCTTTATGATAGAGAAGCTCTAACACAGCAAATTCTGTTGGATTTAAACCATTTGCCTGAATGACTTTATTTACATGTTCATTGATCGCTTTATACGCTCTTGAAAGGACAATAAATAGCTTTAATGATTTAGCTACTGAATCATTTTCCATAAAAAACTCATCCTTTTATGTTTTTGATATAATGTATCGAGTACTGGATATCCACCTTAAAAATATCTTGATTTCAAAATTATTATAAAAAACTTTTCAATTCCTGTCAATTTCCTCTTATACAGTAGGAATATTTCGGTAAACAAATGAAACTTTTGATATAATAAAAACGTTTATTATTTAAAGAGTAATTTGGGGTACTTACATGAAAATTCGAAAAGGAAAGTTTTATATCTATTTTATTGTTGTTGTACTGCCTGTATTTGTTTTAGGTTCATACTTTTTTTATCGTATTTTAAAAGAAAATGACATTGAAAGAAAAAAAGATGCTCTATGGGTTGCCTCGATTTATCAAAAGAACTGGGATCAATTCATTAGTGAAACGAAGACTAGCTTAAATATTCTTTCTCTTTCTGCTAAAAACGACCTCGATTTTCCGAAAAAAATGGAACCATTATTAATGCAAGTAAACCAAAACGATCCTCGGTACGGGGGACTTTACTTACTTAATAATAAAGGCAATTTGTTAACAGGTTCAGTTCCATTACGAAATGATACTGATTTTACCAAACTATCATTTATTCAGGAAGTCATCAAAACAAAAGATACCATCATTTCTGATCAGGAGGAAATTCTTAAAGACAACCAAAGAATTATTGGACTTGCTACACCTGTTCTCGATGAAAATCGCGAATTAAAGGCCATTCTCATTGCGGATTTGCGGATTGATTATATGAGGAACCTGATGAAGGTTCTTACACCTGAAACCAAGCTTATTGTTGCGAATGGAGGAAAGAATCCTATCCTTGAAATGAATGTAACCAACAATGAAGAGGGAGATAATACCAATTGGGTTACATCACAAATGGATCGTATACCATGGAGTATAAAAGTAAAGATTGCAGAACGGAATTACAAAGAAATTGGTAAATCATGGGGGAAGACATTATTTATCATCCTAGTTATCACACATATCCTTTACTTACTAATTGAATATTTCTTATTAAGAAATTTTACGTATAAAGAAAGAAAGCAAAATGAACTACAGAAGCTCGAATTAGTAGGTACCTTAGCTGCAAGTACAGCACATGAGATTCGAAACCCTTTGACCGGTGTAAAAGGATTAATACAGCTCCTAAGTGAAAAGTATACGGATCCAAAGGATCGCTATTATTTCGATGTTATTAACTCTGAGCTGAAACGTATTAATGAAATCGTCAGTGAGTTTTTAATCCTGGGTAAACCGACTGCACAAATGAGAGATAACATTAATATAGCTGAAACACTTCAAGAATTGAAACCACTAATCATGTCAGAGGGAAATTCGCATAATGCAGAATGTATCTGGCAGGTTCCTAATGAACCAGTTATCGTTAAGTGTGTAAAGGACGAAATGAAACAAGTGATCTTAAATATTACAAAAAATGCGTTTGAATCATTCGAAAAACCGGGAACTATAGAAATTAGGCTGCACCCACATGAGGATGATTTTTGTAAGCTTAAGATTAGTGACAATGGTAAAGGGATACCGAAAGATGCTTTAGAAAAAATATTTCGCCCTTTCTATACTTCGAAAGATACAGGAACAGGTCTAGGTCTGGTCATTTGTAAACGAATCATTCACTCATTTGGCGGCAGCATCGAAATAGATAGCAAAGAAAAGATTGGAACCACCGTTACCATTTTACTACCAATAACAAGAAAAGCGTAAGCGCCCGTTTAGCGGCGTAAGGACTGGAGCACTTCGACTGAGATAAAGGAAACACGGAGAGCGCTAGCGATCCGATGTTGACTTATCGTAGGGAGAAGTGTGAAGTACACTAGCCGCTGGGCGCTGGAGCTGGACAATTCTCAAATTCAAAATTTATATCTTTTATTTTACTTTCACGATCACTTCTTTTTGAATGATCCTTCTCCGTATATTATTTAAAAGCAGATTCAATTTCTCGTTTCTGTCTTCGGGTGCGATTTTTTTATGGAACACTGAGAAAAGCGTAATGTCTCTTAGCTTTAGAAAAAGCGGCAAATGCTCTTGCCAACTCTCTGGCAAGGTATTGCATTCTTCATAGCCCTTACAAAAATATGTAAGGAAATGATGGGCAAACTCATTCTTCTCATCCTCACTCGCACTTTCTAATCCATAGAAAATAGAATAGTACAAGGGAATGGCAATATCGGATGTGAACCAATGGTAACTGCAATCGTCAAAGTCAAATACATTGACGAACTCGCCGTCATAAAAAAAGTTCCCCGAATGGATATCCGAATGGATCAGACCAAAATTATCACGGTTTTGCGGAAGCTCAATTAATTCCTTTCTTAATTCACCCGTACGTTGAATAATCTCCGGATCATTAGGAAAATATTTTTCAACTTCAAGCAGCTCCTCCTCGTGCCAAAATGGACGCAATTTCTCTCCTTCTTTCGGTTGATAATGCTTTGTAACCGCATGCATTTTCCCGATCGCTTTACCCCAAGACTGGAACAATTGGGCATTGAATTGGTCAGAGTTAACTTTTACAGGCGTACCTTCTACCTTTGAATAGAGGCAAGCGTAAAAAAAAGTCCCATCTGAAGCCTTCATACATTCGATTAATTGTCCACTTGAAGACTGGAAGACCTTCGGACAATTCACACCGTTTTGATTCAAATAATTCATCCAATCAAGCTCTGCTTCGATTTCAGCCTTATTTCGATGGGAACTATGTGTAATCCTTAAGACCATGGGCTGACCTCCACGGTAAACCTCGAAGACGTAATTCTCAAAATCCCCCAGTTTTTTTACATTTGCTCTTACTTGAAAGCATGCTAAAAATCCATTTAAGACCTCTTTGGTAAATATAGCTTCAACTGAATTTTCCATATTTCCTCCTTATTAACGTCTATTTCTCTCTATTATAATTTAAATATTTCGAAAACAGAAATAAATATTTCTTATTTTGGTCATTCAGTAGTAAGATAAAATAGATAAATATTAAGTTTTAAAAAAAGAAGGGATACTATGAATCAACAAGCAGTTTTACCCGCAAAGGTTCCAAAAGCCTCTGAATCAACTATGTATAAAATCCTTTTTATCATCGGGCTTTGTCATTTATTGAATGATGCTATTCAAGCTGTTGTACCTGCTATGTTTCCCATTTTAGAAAAATCAATGGGTTTAAGCTTTACCCAGCTCGGAATCATTGCATTCTCATTAAATATGGTCTCATCGGTTATGCAGCCAGTAGTAGGGATGTTAACTGACAAAAAGCCAATGCCCTATGCCCTGCCAATTGGACTCACGTTTACATTATTCGGCATCCTCGGCTTGGGTTTTGCTACAAGTTTTGCGATGATTATCTTGTCTGTCCTTTTTATCGGCCTCGGCTCGGCGGTTTTTCATCCCGAAGGTTCAAGGGTGGCTTATATGGCTGCAGGAGAGAGAAGGGGGCTTGCGCAATCCATTTATCAAGTGGGTGGAAATACTGGTCAAGCTTTAGCCCCAGTCATTACCGCATTGATATTGGTTCCACTCGGACAAATTGGCGCATCTTGGTTTACAATTGTTGCCGCACTTGCAGTCATATTACTTGTTTATATCGCCAAATGGTATAAACAGAGATTAATAACTTTACCAAATTCAGTAAGAAAAAAGAACATTAGTGTTAGTAAGAAAGGAGGTTTATCCAAAGAAGTAAAAAAGACATTGGCGTTGATTTTATTACTAATCTTTGCTAGAACGTGGTATTCTTCTGGCATTACCAATTTCTACACATTTTATGCGATTAAAGAATATGCCCTTACGATTAAAGAATCTCAACTCTTTTTATTTGCATTTTTAGTTTCCGGCGCCATTGGCACTTTCTTTGGAGGGCCGCTGTCAGACAGATTTGGAAAGAAAAACATTATTTCCTTTTCCATGTTAGCAACCGTTCCTTTTTCTGTTCTTATTCCTTATGTTCCGCCAACCATGGCCTTTATCTTCCTTATTCTGACCGGGTTTATTTTAATGACAAGTTTTTCTGTTACCGTTGTCTATGCACAAGAATTAGTTCCAGGGAAAATTGGCACGATGTCTGGTTTGACTGTTGGCCTTGCGTTTGGAATGGGGGCAATTGGTTCAGTAGGTTTAGGTTATATTGCAGACTTGATTGGATTACAATCGATGATTACATGGCTTGGATTACTGCCATTTCTTGGTTTAATCGCATTCTTGCTCCCATCAGATCAAAAGATTTGGGAATGGAATCAAAAAAATTAAAGGATGGGGTTAAGCCCATCCTTACTTTATTTCCTGGATTTGTTGATATAAGTACGCCTTTTCTTCATCAGTAAGCATTCTTTCTGCCATTGGAAATAACACGTTTTCTTCTTTGGAGAAATGTTCTGTTAAGATAAAGTAAGCGTTTTGAATGAATTCCGCTAATTTTTTCTTCTCATCAGTTGATGTCTGGCCAGCTTCGGCTTTAGTTAGAAAGGTGCCAATATTTGATTTTGCTTGATCGTGTTCATATTCCATCACGGCAATCGGTCCTGAAGTTGTTCCAATATAGGCACCCATCATTGGAAAAAGCACACCCTCTTCCCTTTCTGAATGCGGGTCTAGGGCTGCCTTAAATTCTTTCACTTTTGTGATTAATTCTCCAAAATAATGATCTACATCTGATTCTTGATCAATATGCTTCGTTAATTTGAATAATCCTTCTAATTGTTCTAATAACGGAGGATGTTCACTTTTTAATTGTGTCAGTCCTTCGCTTAGTTCAGCTTGGGGCATACCTCCAAAGCCACTCATGCAGCCGCTCATTTACATTCACTCCTATTATTTATATTTTCCTCAAGTATAAAATTAACCATTATATAATGTAGTGACTTAGGTCACATATATAAAATTGTTAAAAGCATGCAGGTTTTTGTCGATTTTATGAAATCGTTTTATTTTTTGAAAAATTTTAACATTTATCACTCAAAAAGATATAAAAGTTTCATATAATATAGATAAACCATATAAGGGAGGGCAAAACCATGAAAACACCAAATTATCATGATTTTTTTCCAAAGGAAGTAATACCAATTGGTTCAAATGACTTAATAGTACTTAAAGAATCTGACGCTTACAACCCTAGCTCACCTTCCACTCATTGGCTTATTGCTGTTGAGGGAATACAACTCCCACAGCCAAAGATTTACTATCACTGGAAAGTGAGTGTGTATCCTGCTGATAGTGAAGGCGATTTTAATTGGAAGAAGCCTTATTATTGTTCTGCAAATATGAAATTAATAGATGATGCAATCGCACATGCTTTAACATTAGCTGCGTTAGGCAATAAGGATGAACTTTCCTCAGCAGCTTTAGAGAAAATAAGCTAAACCCCTAAAATACTTCCCTTCCGCTTT
>Ga0213824_1001171_pt1 | contig 16201 bp, 16 predicted proteins | sample MC6MC0906MG_FD_179892 | JGI IMG/M metagenome (GOLD analysis project Ga0213824, IMG submission 179892) | Enriched soil aggregate microbial communities from Iowa State University, Ames, United States - MC6-MC0906-MG | ecosystem: Environmental > Terrestrial > Soil > Unclassified | place: USA: Iowa...
AAGAGAAATTTCCTTTTTATTACGTTCAATTAGCTTATATTCGCCATTATCGTAATAGTAGCTATCTCCGTTATCATGTTTGTAGAAAGTAGTGAAACCTTTCTCTACCATTTCTTTCACCCAAGCAGGAACATTTGCACCGTTTTCTTCCATCTTTTGAACAGACTTTTCAACACCAATTGCATCCCAAATTTCAAATGGTCCTTGCTCCCATCCGAAGCCCCATTTCATCGCTTGGTCAATCGCAACGATATCGTCCGCAATTTCTTTATGAAGTTTTGCAGAGTATAAAAGAGTTGGTGTAATGATGTTCCATAATAATTCCCCTGCACGGTCTTTTGCGTATACAAGCGCTTTCAATTTATTCGCTAATCCTTTTTCTTGCTTACTTAACTCTACGGATGCAGCTTTTAATTTTTTGCGCGCTTCGTATTCCATCGTTTCAGGGTTTAATTCTAAAATTTCTTTTCCTTGTTTTAAGAAGAAACCTTGACCTGTTTTGCTTCCAAGCCATTTTTTATCAAGCATGTCATGCATGAAAGCTGGTACCTTAAATACATCACGCTCTTCTTCTTGTACATTTTCATATACGTTATTTGCAACGTGTACGAATGTATCTAAACCGACAACATCTAATGTACGGAACGTTGCGCTCTTCGGACGACCAATTAATGGACCTGTTATAGAATCAACTTCTCCAACGCTATAGCCGCGCTTAATCATTTCTTGTAATGTTACAAGCAAGCCATACGTACCGATGCGGTTTCCAATAAAGTTTGGTGTATCTTTTGCGATAACAACGCCTTTTCCAAGAACGTCTTCGCCAAATAATTTCATGAAGCTTAATACTTGTGGATCTGTTTCTTTCGTCGGTATTACCTCTAGAAGTTTTAAATATCGTGGTGGGTTAAAAAAGTGTGTGCCTAAGAAGTGTTTCTGGAAGTCGTCTGAACGACCCTCTGCCATTTTTTCAACTGAAATGCCTGACGTATTCGAGCTTACAATAGAACCCGTTTTACGAACAGCATCTACTTTTTCAAATAGTTTCTTCTTTATATCTAAGTTTTCAACTACTACTTCAATAATCCAATCTACATCAGCTAGACGCTCAAGATCATCTTCTAAGTTACCTGCTTCAATCAGTGCTAGATTTCCTTTCACTGTCAGAGGAGCTGGTTTTTGCTTTAATAGTTTTTGTACAGCCGTATTACTAAAACGATTTCTCACACTTTTATGTTCTAATGTAAGTCCCTTCGCTTCCTCTTCTTTTGTTAGCGCAGGTGGTACAATATCAAGCAATAATGTCGGAATACCAATATTAGCTAAGTGTGCCGCAATCCCTGAACCCATTACGCCTGAACCTAGAACAGCAGCCTTTTTAATTTGGAACATCCAATTCTCCCCCTATTCTTGAATGAATGCTCATTCAATTTTTCGACATAAGTCGCAATCAATGAGTGAGCCTCTACTAATAAATATATGATACAGTTCGAATTTTCGCAATATATTTATTGATAAAATTTTCTGAAATAAATATTTTTCTTTTATTTGCCCATGCTATATATATGTATTTTCTTCACTCAAATACACTTTTCCTTTTTATAATCTGACGAAAATGGAGGAATATATATGGCAAAACTTAAGAAGAACCCTTCAAAGGCTGGAATTAGCGCAGCAAGCGTAACTGGAAATGCAGGCCCGCATAATCAAGGTGTTGAAAAAGGGCGTCAAGGTAATAACCAACAATATAAGAAGCATAATATGGGCGAAAAATAACGCTATATTTTTGGGCAGAGAACGTGGCATAATGATTAATGGCTGCTTTTTCTGCCCAATTTATTTGGAACAAAAGAGGGAATTATAATGAAACGAACAATAGTTATGATTGTAATGATTGCTACACTGTTTACAGGGATGATTTTCTTCTCTTATGCTCACAGACAACAAGCCGTAAGAGCGGATCAACCTAGTATTACTGGGCAATATGGAATTACAATCGATGCAGACACAGGTGAAATTTTGTATGGAAAACGCGAGGATGAGCGCTCTTATCCGGCTAGTATAGCCAAAATGATGACGACCCTTCTCTTACTAGAGAATGTAAAAGAAGGTGAAGAAATTACGATTACAGAGAACGCAATTAAAACAGAAAGTCAAAGTAAGAAGATTAAACTTCGTGCTGGTGAAAAATTAAAACGTGATGAGGCATTAAAACTTATGCTTATCATTAGTGCAGACCCGATCGCTGAGTCAATTGCAGAACATATCGCAGGATCAAAAAATGAGTTTGTGAAAATGATGAATGCTAGAGCGAAGGAACTCGGGACGAAGCATGCAACTTTCAAAAATGCAAGCGGTGCTGATGCACTTGGAAATAAAGTATCACCTTATGACATTGCTATTATTACGAAAGAAGCATTAAAGTATCCAATTGTTTTAGATTATATGAATTCAACACATACTACTCTACATACTTCAGAGCGCTCTCCAAAAATTGCAAACTATGGACGAGAAGAACTATATGACGATCCATATGCGATTGGAAGTAAAAGCGGTTTGTCCGCACTCGGAAAATACACAGTCGTAACAGTTGATAAAAAAGACGGTAAACGCGTCATTAACGTTGTATTATCTTCTACTCGCACGCAGCTATATCCCGATACGAAGAAAATGGCGCACTACGCATTTCAGCAATTAAAATAACCAAGGAGTATTTTCTCCTTGGTTATTTTTTAACCATACCTTTTAATACGAACGCAACGTTTGCTGGACGTTCTGCTAGACGACGCATGAAGTAGCCATACCAGTCGTTTCCATAAGGCACATAAACACGCATTTTGTAACCTTCTTTTACTAGCTCAAGTTGACGCTCATTACGAATACCATATAACATCTGGAATTCAAATTGGTCTCTTGGAATATTGTGTTCTTCGGCAAGTTTTTTCGTATATTCAATAATCGCTTCGTCATGTGAAGCAATTGCAGTATAATTTCCATTTAATAAGTGCATTTTTATAATTTTTTTATAGTTATCATCTACATCTTTCTTATCCGGGAACGCTACCTCTTCAGGTTCTTTATAAGCTCCTTTTACAAGACGTAAATTAGGACTATAAGCATTTAATTCTTCCATATCTTTTTCTGTACGATAAAGGTAGGCTTGAATAACTGTACCAATATTATCGTATTCAGATTTTAATTGTTTAAAGATCTCAATTGTTTTCCCGCAGCGCGTATAGTCTTCCATATCAATGGTAATAAACACACCATTTTCTTTTCCAGCTTCTAAAATACGGCGCATATTGTTCATTACGATTTCGTCAGAGATATCTAATCCCATAGAAGTCATCTTTAAAGAAAGCTGCGAATTAAGACCTTCTCTTCCAATTGCACGAATCGCTTCAATCGATTCGCTAGCCATTTCATTTGCTTCTGCTTCGTTATCAACGAATTCACCTAAATAATCGATCGTTACACAAAGACCCTGCTTATTTAATGCTTTAATTGCAGCTGTCGCTAATTCAATCGTTTCCCCTGCGACAAAGCGACCTGCACCAAAGCGTAAACCGTACTTTTTAGCCAGTTTTGTTAGCGCTTTATTTTTTGACAAGAAAAGAAACGAATTTCGCATTAATTGTTCCATGTAATTCACCCCTATGACTGTAATTTATCTGTTTTTTACCCCTCTTCAAAATTATATCATTGTTTAAAATTATTGGATACAAATAATTATTTAGATAATTTATAAAATACTATCAAAACATTTAAAACCCTATATTCTCGCTTACAAATATGCAGGAAATATTTTTCGACATTTAAAAAAAACGAATTTACTAGGCACAAAATAAGCATGTCGAAAATATTCGACATGCTTATAAAACCCTTTATATTCCATGTAAATTATATAAGGATATTAATATAGAAAACTTGAGGTAACATTGTCTCAAGCTTTTTTACTTCTCATTTCGCTTCTCATCATTCAGCTTTTTAATATTCGTAATTAACTGTACCATCTCTTCTTTTGCATCTGGATAAGTCTCATTCCAATGTTTCACTAAAGCTGGCATCGTCTTAGCCATATAAGAATAAAGCGCCCATTTTTGCACCTGCTCTTTTCGCTCTTCGTTGCTCTCTCCAAGTAATAGTTCCGTGTATTTCTCTAGTAATCCGTCAAATTGCTCGTTAAACTTTTCACTCATCCTATTTCCTCCTATATGAAAAAAGCAGCGAAGATCGCTGCTTTTTCTTATAATTTTGATCGAACAGAGTTTAATTTCTTCTCCATCGTGCTTACTTTATCACGACGATCATCAATACGAATTGTTGTTGCAACGCGCTGTGCACCTTTCGTATATGGAACTTCATGCATTTGTTGAATGACTTCTAGAATGACAGGAAGATCTCCTTCAATAACTGTATTCATTGGTGTTAATTGATACTTCACGCGATCCGCATTTTTCTCTAGCACCTTTTGTACTTCTGCTACATATTCACTAACACTTGGATTACCCGTTCCTACTGGAATAATCGATACGTCAACAATTGCCATAGTAGTCTTCCTCCTATAATTGCTTCTTATATATCCATTGTCTATTTTACCGAAATACTCATCATTTTACTAATTTGTTATTCCTCTATTTTAAATTGCTCAACCAATCTTTCTAAGTCTCTCATATGCTCCGTCAAGCTTTCCATCGTATGAGCTACCTTTTCTAGATGATTCACTTGAGATTCAGTTGCAGCATTGACTTCTTCCGAAACAGCTGCACTCTCTTGGCTTGTGCTAGCAATTGTTTGCATAACTTCTGTAATTTCTTCTTGCTCATGACCTATATTTTGCACTTCTGCTACAATCTTTTCAACTGAAGTACTAATTGTGCTTACAACCGACATAATTGTGCGGAATTCAGCCTCGACCTCTGTCGTAACTTTATTTTGTACATCCGCAATGTCTTTCAATTTACTTACAACTTCTACAACTCGTTTTACTTCTAACTGCACATCGCCAATCATTGTTGCAATCTCACCAGTTGCCTCTTTCGATTGTTCAGCTAATTTTCGAACCTCTTCAGCAACAACAGCAAAGCCCTTACCTTGCTCACCTGCACGCGCTGCTTCAATCGAAGCATTTAAAGCCAGTAAATTCGTTTGATCCGAAATACCTTTTATAAGCTCTACAACATTTTGAATGGATCCAACTCTTTGCTCTAACTTACCCGATGCTTCTTCCGTATGAACAACAATAGAAGATGATTGTGTTCTTGTACGAACTAAATTCCGCATCGTATTTAATCCTTGCTTAGATGCTTCTTCCGCCTTGCCAGTCACTCCCTTTATTTCACCAACGGAGCTATTCATTTCTTCCATCGACTGCGCCATATTTTCAAGTTGCGCTGAAACCTCATCTACACTATTAGCAAGAGTAGATGCGCCTCCGCTCACATCATCCATTGCACCTGAAACTTCTTTACTAGCCGCTACCGTTTCATTCGTTAAATAATACAGATTGTGAGTCGATTGCTGTACTGTCGATACACTATTTTTAATTTTACTTACCATTTCATTCATTTGCTCAACCATATGATTAAAGTGATTCGTAAGCATGCCAACCTCATCTTTACTTGTCACCTTCATTTGGAGTGTTAAATCACCTTCCGCTACTTTTTGAACGTGATTTGTTAATAGTTGTAATGGTCTTGCTAATCTTCTTGAGAATATATATGAAGCTAATATTCCAAACAATAAACTTATACACGCCATTATAATAACGGTGTTTCTTGTTTCTATTAGTAAGTTATCAATGGACTCTTTCGGATATACAATCCCTACCTTCCAGTTCATCGTATTAAAGGATTGACTATATGCAACTACATCATTCTTATCTAGTGTCGTTACTGCAAATCTCGTTTCATCTTTATTTAAACTTTTCACAAGTGGTTCTTTCGAAACATCTTTCCCAACTTTCCCCGGATATACAAGGGCAATATGTTTATCATTTATGATAAACATTTCCCCGCCATTGTTATATTGAATATTATGGAGTAGTTTTTGAATTGTCCCTAGCGATACATCCATTGCCATAACTCCTGATACTGAGCCATCTTGACCAACAATAGCCTTTGAAACCCCGATACTTAGCTTACCTGTCGCAATTTCATACTGTGGTTGTCCCCAAATAATAGAATTCGTATCTGCTTCTGCTGCTTTATACCAAGGGCGACTTGTCGGATCATATCCTTCTGGAACCGTCCCACCATCTGCAATATTTGCACTTAATGTCTTTTTATCTTTCGTCCCAATATATACGTCTAAAATATCAGGATGGGATTTTTTAAAATAGGAAAACTCCTTTAATATAGAGCTTTCTTCTTCTGGTGTAACTCCATCTTGTAACATATTTTGAATGTTATAATGGCCCCCGTAATACCCCATGTCCTCTTCAATTTGCTGCATAAATGCATTCAATTGTTCTGTCACAAGATCCATCGTATTTTCAGAATACTGGTCTAAGGAGTGCGTTTCTTTTTCTTTTTGTAATTGATACACAGCTGTACCTAATATTACAAACATCATAGAAATAAGCACCGAAAATACTACTGCAATTTTTAAACGTAAACTTCTTAACATCTTCCCTCAAGCATCCCCTTCTCGGTGAATTTTAATCATATTAATCAATATATTAAGTATAATAGATAAATATGAAAGCTCAATCTATATAGTTTAAAAAATTGAAATTTATTCTCATTTCAATCAACTTAGTTATTATCTCAACACTTGTGCAAAAACAAATAGTTCATTATCCTTAACATATAATCTCATTCGTTCGGAGGGAACTATGCTACAAAAATTCGGTTTCTCACAATATGAAAGCCAGGCCTATGAAGTTGTCGTATCAAGCAATGAACCATTAGATGCAACAACTATCGTGAAACATTCAGGTGTTCCAAAAGCAAAAATATACGAAGTGTTAGCACGCCTAATTGATAAAGGGATGGTAATGGATTCTGTTTCAGAAAAGAAAAAGTTGTATACAGCATTACCACTCAAGCTAGCAATTGAAAAATTAACGACAGAATTCCAATCTAATATTAAAGAACTTGAAAATAATATTTCTAAAAAGTCATTTACAGATGACCGCGTTTGGAGTTTAAAAATGCAATCTTCTATTAAAGTGCAAAGTAGGCAACTTGTAGAAGATGCGAAAGAATCTATACGCATCTCTGCATGGAATGATACCCTTTTAGAATATCTTCCTTTACTAGAACAAAAAGCAAAACAAGGCGTCCAAATCGAATCCCTCATAGTTGGAAAAGTAGAAACAGAGTTAGAAAACATGCATTTTCTAATCCCAGCAGAAGAACCTAACGCATTAGAGCGCTACTTACTACTCATCGTTGACGATCGTGAAATTTTATTTGCTGGTGTAGAGCAAGAATCATGGCAAGCGATGAAAACAATGTCACAACCTTTCGTGAAGTTCTTTACGGAGTTCTTCTATCATGATGTTGCACTTGCGAAGATTACAGAGAAGCACCATGACCTCTTTATGCAAGATGAAGAAATTAAGAGTCTGCTTATGAAGTTGAGGTACTAGTTGAATAATAAAAAGGAGTCTAGTTTTTTACCTAGACTCCTTTTTATTTTGCTCCTTTATCTCCATCAACAGCTCAATAATTTTCTCATTTTGCTTCACTTGTTTCTCAGAATTTTGATAGATGAAACGAACCCATCTAAAAATAAACGCGACCACAAATATTGGTATAAGACCCAATATAACTCCGACTAAATCATATGCCATTTTCCATCACCTCGCTACATACAACTTTCTCGATACATCTACTAAAACCTGCAATTTTTTACAAATAAAAAAGAACCTATCAAACGATAGATTCTTCTTTCGCAAACTGATTCGAGCGTCCTCTCGTAATTGAGAAAATCGCACAAAGCAGCGCCAATATAATAAAACCGCCGCCTACCCAAGCGTTATATATAACAGATGATTTCTCAATAACAACTCCGCCCACTGTTGAACCGAGCGCAATTCCTAAATGAAGTGCAGAGTTATTTAAACTTTGCTGAATACCAGCTGATTCTGGTGCAATTTCAATTAAATAGTTTTGCTGCGCTGGCGAAATCGCCCAGCTAAGCATACTCCAAAGCCCCATCATAATGATGAACAGCGGGAATGAAAATGTCATCATTGGCAACATAAAGATTGCACATGCAAATACGATGATGATGGAAATAATACTTTTCTTCGATCCCCACTTATCCGCAAGCAAGCCCCCAAGGCCGCCTCCAAGTACCGCTGCGATTCCGAAAATGAAGTAAAACACACTAATCCAGTTGGCCTCAACATGCATCACATCTTTTAAAAACGGTGTTAAGTATGCGTATAGCGTTAAATGACCTGTTAAAAATAAAAATGATGTTAACTGTGCACTCACAATTTTTTTATCTTTTAACGTAGCAATTTGTTCTCTTATTGATAATACCGATGTTGGTGGTACTTTCGTTAAGAATAATGAAATACAAGCAATCGCCATAACCGTTAATATTGAAATTAACACAAATGGCGCACGCCATCCATATGCATTTCCTAGCACAAGACCTAGCGGTACTCCAAGTACGAGTGATCCACTAATCCCCATGAAAATGATTCCAATCGCACGCGCACGAAAATGCGGCTCTACTACACTAGAAGCAAGTGTTACCGATAGTGCAATAATAAGCGATCCACTCGCTGCACAAATTACCCTTGAGAACATTAACATCCCGTAATTCACACTAAATACCGAAACGATATTTCCAATTAAGAAAATTGATAATGCCACAACATACAATTTCTTTCTTTCAAACTTGCCTGTTAATGCTAATAAAACTGGCCCTGATAGAGCGAATACTACTGAAAATATTGTAATAAGCTGACCAGCTGCACTAATCGACACACCTAAATCATTGGCAACTAAATCAAGCGTTCCTCCTATAATTAGCTCAACCGTTCCGACTACGAAAGCCGCAATAGCTAAAATATATACACGAAAATTCAAGTCTTTCCCCACACTTTCTATTTTAGTTACTACGACTATAGTAACCAAAATAGAAAGTGGAGGCAAGTACAATTTTTTTACAACAAAAAAAGCAGGCGTATAATACGCCTGCCCCTCAAACATTAAACTCCAGTTTCTTTCTTCTTATTTAAATACCAATACACCGGAAGTCCAGTAAATACCATTCCAATCGATAAGAAACAACTTACCGGATCGTTAATAATCGCACTTCCAAGTACAAACAATGACCCTAAAATCGCAACGATTGGTACAATCGGGAATAACGGTACACTATATGCACGCTCTTTATCCTTGTTACGTCTTCTTAAAATGAAGACACCAATAAACGTCATTACGTAGAAAATATAAATAATGAATACGGAAATCTCAGATAGCTTATTCGGATCACTAATAAGCATTAAAATAATCCCTAATATGATTTCAACAGTAATCGCATTCGCTGGTGTTTTAAATCTTGGGCTTTCCTTTGCAATAAACCTAGAAAACGGAAGGTGTCCACGCTCTGCCATCGACATCGGAATACGTGGGAATGTTAAGATCTTTCCATTTAAACAACCGAAAATAGAAATGATAATACCGATACTAATAATTTTCCCGCCATATTCTCCAAGTAACATGCCCGCAGCTGTCGCTGTTGCATTTTCTCCAAGGTCCACAATTTTCGCTGCTGGTAATACATTTAATAACGCTAAGTTAATTAATACGTAAGCAGCTGTGACAATTAAAATCCCAACTGTCATTGCCTTCGGTAATAATTTTGTTGGGTTCTTCATTTCTCCGCCAATAGAAGCAAGTAAAATCCAACCATCATAAGCAAATAAAGTTGCCAAAATTGCCATCCCGATACTTTGGTTTTCTGATATCGGTACAACTACGTTGAAGATATCACTATTCCCTTTCCAAAACCCTAACACAACAATTAATATAATCGGAATCATCTTCCCAACTGTCGTAACGGTTTGAACGATGCCTCCATATTTTGTTCCCATACTATTTATAACGCCTAGGAACACAACTGTTCCAATTGCAATTGGTAAATTCCAGACTTTATCTAAATAGAAAAAATTAATCATTAAAGAACTAAAGTACAAACCTAACGTTCCAATAATAGCTGGACCATATACAATCGTTTGCATCCAGCCAGATAAATACCCCCAAAAGCTTCCGTAAATCTCCTCTAAATACGTATACAACCCACCATTTTTCGGAATCTGCGCTCCAATTTCGGCTACTGTTAAACCACTTGCTAACGTCAACAGACCACCAATTATCCAAGCCCAAATAGCCATATTAGAACTACCTGAGTAATCTAATACGCTCCCTGGTTTCATAAACACACCAGACCCAATAATAGTTCCTACTACGATAGAAAGTGCCACTGTTAAACCAATTTTGTTTTTCTCATCATGATGCATGCTGCGTATCCTCCTTCCAATTCTAGTGTGATGCAAAAATGAAATAAAAAAACACTCCTCCCTAAAAAAGGGACGAGTGTTGTATTCGTGGTTCCACCCTTGTTTCAATTCGCAAAGTGACACACTTCACCAATTTCTCAAGTCTAAATAACGGTTTTTGCCGGCAAGCAATTACTAGATATCCGTTCACTGCTGCAGTTCAGAGGGGGTAATCGATTTTCCCGTATTAGGAAGCTCACAGCCAAAGGCTTCCCTCTCTGAGAATCGTAAAAAATTGATCATGTCCTCATCATCACTTCTTGATGTCGAATTTTGTAGTTATTTCCCATTATATTGAATTGTTAGAAAAAATCAATATATTTTTTATATAACATAAGAAATATTTCTCTTCTTATATTATAACAGAAGCTACTTTATTTCTCTAATCTCCTCTTCCACGAACGCCATAAGATCGTAAATGAAATTATATCGATAATTCGACAAAAACGACAACGATAGCAATCTAAATAATAAAAGGAGGCTTTTCCAAAGAAAGCCTCCTCGCATACGTACCTTCCGGTTGCCCACACGGAAGATACGATATAGTTCATTTATTTATCATCTTTTCCCATGAAAAATTTATGATTTGGAAGATCGACATTTAATTCCGCTAATTGTTTCTTTTCATTTTCTAAAATTGCTTTCGCTTTTTCTTTTGTTGCTGCATCTAAGTTCGCGAAGATGTCTTCATGCTTCTCTTTCTCTGGAAGTTTCACACCTAATTTTGTTAATTCTTCTTTTGCTTGCTCATGCGTTAATTTCCCAGATTTTTCTTGATCAAAAATTGACTTCACTTTTTCTTTTGTTGCCTCATCTAATCCTATAAACATATCTTTGTGCTTACCCTTTTCTGGGGATTTCACACCTAGTTTTGTCAATTCCTCTTTTGCTTGCTCACGTGTTAATGTTCCGGACTTTTCTTGTTCTAAAATCGACTTCGCTTTTTCTTTCGTCGCTTCATCTAGGTTCGCGAACATTTCCTTATGCTTACCCTTCTCTGGGAATTTCACACCTAGTTTTGTTAATTCCTCTTTTGCTTGCTCACGTGTTAATTTCCCAGATTTCTCTTGCTCTAAAATCGACTTCGCTTTTTCTTTCGCCTGATCATCTAATCCCGCAAACATATCTTTACGTTTTTCTTTCTCTGGAAGCTTTACACCTAGCTCCTCTAACTGTTTCTTTGTATCATCCATAATCGTTTTTACTTTTTGTTTTGTAGCGTCATCTAAATCCTTCTTCGCCGTTTTTGTAGGTTGCTCAGCCGCCGGAGTATTCGTTGCCGCAAACGCCGGTACACCAACTCCTCCTATAATTCCAAATGATAAAGCACCTGCAATTGCTAAATACCCAACTGTTTTCTTCTTCATAGGAAATTTCCTCCTTCATATTTCTAAAGCATGTACACTTTCGTATACAATGCCAATAGTAATGTTGGTTTCTTAAAATTTCCTTAACGATTTCAATAAAAAACACCGCTCATCATGAGCGGTGTTTCTCTATGCATTTTGTAATTGTACTTCTTCACGTTCCATTATTCTTCTTAATACAATTGTTTGCGTCATTGTAAATAAATTACCTGTAATCCAGTACAGCACAAGTCCTGATGGCGCCGCAAATCCCATAAATAGAATCATTGCCGGCATCATAATTTGCTGTATTTTTAGCATTTGTACTTGCTCTCCAGGCGTTATATTTGATTGGAACACCTTCATTTGAATAAATGTTGTTAACGCTGCGATAATCGGTAATATATGATATGGATCTGCATGTCCTAGGTTCACCCATAAAAATGAAGATGTACGAATCTCTTCCGTTCGGCTAATCGCATAATACAAAGCAGAGAAAATCGGCATTTGTATAAAGATTGGCCAGCACCCAGCTAATGGATTCCAACCGCCTGATTTCATTAGTTCTGACATTTCTTTTTGATACTGTTTTTGTTTTTCAAGATCTTTACTCACATCACCGTGTTTCTTTTTCAGCTTCTGTAATTCAGGTTGCATCTTTTTCATTTTCATTTGACTGCGATATTGCGAAACAGCTAATGGAATCATCGCTGAACGAACAACTAGCGTAATAACAATGATAGCAATCCCGAAACTTCCACCAGGTATATGATGAGCAACAAATTGAATCATAAACGAGATTGGATATACGAAATAATGGTTCCAAATTCCCGTACTATGTGAATCAATTGTACCTGCATTACTGCAGCCAGATAAAACAAAAACAAGTAATAATGATAAACTAATGAGCCTAGCTCGGTATGATTTTAACATGTTCATTCCTCCAATGTTTCGTAATTAATTAGCGAAACATTGGTGTATACGGACCTACCTCGTCACTCTCTCCACTCGATTCTTGTCTACGGACAGAACGAATCATTCCATATTTATAAAAAATAGAGAAAAGTGGTACATTTCCTATACCCTCTTCACATGTATCAACTAGTTTAAAAGCTCTCTGTCTACCGCTCGATGCTTGCTGACGTACGAAACGAGACACGTTAGCAAGAAAAAAGACTTCTAATACACAAAGCGCTGTCGTTACAAACGATATATATAGAATTGCATCCTGCAATAAAAATTCCATCGCTTCACATCCTTAATAAAGTCATTTTAGCACATTCAACAAACATTCTCTATTTCCTTTTATTTTCAAAAATGAATTTTGCATATTTTCTCAAAAAATTATGCTAGAAAATCAATGTATTCGCTTTCTTTAGTATATTCACACGTATCTTTGAATAGGTTTAATTTTTTAGAAATTTATAAAATTTTTGCATTATAATAAAACTATTGCCAGTTTTTGAAAAAAGCTTTATTCTCTTCTTGTAATCAAAAATGAATATGGAGATGAAACATACTATGGGTCAACTAGGAGACGCCGATTACGTTCCCGACACCGCCTTTTTATCCTTCCCAGCAGCTAAAACATTTCATTTAGAATTTATCATACAGTTAGTTGTTATTTTTATAGCTTCTATTTTGTATGCAATTTCTATGAATATGTTTTTTATCCCGCATAATATGATTAGCGGTGGATTCGCTGGCGTAGGGATGATTATCGGTTATTTAATGCACTACAATATCGGAGCACTTATCTTTTTACTAAACATTCCGCTTCTTATTTTAAGTCACTTTTACTTAGGTAAGAAAACAACCTTTTTAACGGCATACTTTGTGGCTGTATCATCTTTAGCGATGAACATTATCCCAGTACACCAAGTTTCAGACGATATTTTACTTTCTTCTGTATTCGGTGGTGTCATCTGCGGTGCTGCCTCAGGAATCATATTCCGATTTGCTTCTTCAACAGGTGGTTTTGATGTTGTTGGATTGATTGTAGCGAAACATCGCGATGTTTCAATTGGAGCAATCATCTTTGGATTCAACTTAATCTTACTTGTTGCAGCAGGATTTATTTTCGGATGGGATATTACGCTTTATACGTTAATTAGTCGGTTTGTAGTCAGCAAAGTAATTGATGCCGTGCATACAAAACATATTAAATTAACGATAATGACAATTACAGAAAAAGGTGAGGAAATAAAAAGCTCACTATTACATCACGGCATACGCGGGGTGACAATGGTAGATGCTGTCGGCGGCTATACAAACCATAAGAAAAAAATGATTTACACTGTCGTAACTCGCTACGAGTTGGGCGAAATGAAACGTATTATCCGCCAAGTGGATAATAAAGCATTTATGAACATTACTGAAACAGTTGAAATTGTCGGCCGTTTCAAACGTATATAAAAAAGCGCAAGGAACTACAATTCCTTGCGCTTTTTATTTTTTACACTTATTACAAAATCAGATAATTCTATTATTGTGGCGCTAAATGTGTTATAATAAAAGTAGACTTACAAAAATAGAGTATATAGACTTGGAAGTTTCTCTTCTTTTTTACAAGCAAAAAGAAACGAGAAGTCGGGTATATTTCAGACACCATACACGTAACGGTTTAAAAAAACCGATCATCTTAGTTATTCTTCACTGATCTTTTTATAAAAAGATGCGTACAAATAAAATCCACTTCAATATACTATACCTACCTTTTTGACTTCCAAATCATCTTATTACATAGGGAGATGAACATATGAATCAATATATACGATACACACTAGCTGTCCTGTTTGCCATTATCGGCGGTACGATTTGCTTCTGGACAAACACTCAGCTTGGAGAGAATATCATTTTTAATGGAATCGAAACCCTTGTAAGCGCTTCAATTTTAGGTGGCTACATTTACTTCCTCTTCAATCCAGAAGAAAATGCTCAAAAAACAATGTTATTAACAATGATCGGAATCGTTGGCGGATGTATTTCCTACTCAATGACAAACTATACACTACCACTTCAATTAAGCTCAGCTTTCTTCCACGGTCTTTGGACTTGGTTCATTGCATTCTGCCTAGCAGACGTATTCAACCTATTACAAGATCACGAAGAAGAGAATGGTCAACAAATTGAAAGCAACTCTTAAGCTGGAAGATATTCTTCCAGCTTTTTTGTTTGCTATCTTGCTCACATACCCTATCCCCCAAGTAGCTTACTGCCGAACTCTATAATTAAAAAGATCATTAATAGAATTGCGAGTATCTTTACTGCTACATATGCCACTTTAAAAATTACATAAATGAGTAAGACTAGCAAAATAACCGCTAAAATTTCCATATATAACTCCTCCAAGCTTTGCTCTTCTTACCTCATTTTACTCGCCCTAAACTTTTTACGGAACGGCATAAGATTACATACAGAAAAGAGGATACCTCACCCATCGTAAGATACCCTCTCCTTCAACTGCTCCAACCACACTCTTTCTAATTGTAAATATCCCATTTCACTCTTCTCAGCGGTCTTCAATTCTTTATCCGCTTTCTTCATATAAATATGGTACGCTTCCATGTCTTGTTCTAAATATTTGATAATTCCTTGTGTACGGTAATACCCATGTAAGTCCAGCCTTGTAATTGCCTTTGCATGATTCTTCGCCTCTTGTAAATAAAGATTTTCCTTCTGATAAAGTACTCTATATAAAAGGTACCAACTATGAAAACTACTAACGAAAAATTTATTTTCTTTCGTCACGGGTAATTGTACAGTTCGTTCTAAATACGATATCCCTTTTTCCATTCCCTCTTGATCAGCTCGGGCATAAAAGACGAGCATAAGTCCACTCATTATCTCGCTTATACTTTTATCTTCTTTTAATTTTTCCTCACTAAGTTCTATTAATCTCTCATCCCAATCTTCCGGTCTTTTGTAACTAAATAACTCACTCGATACTTGAATCGTGTATAAATGCTCTCTAGCCTTTTCATCATCTTTAATTAAAATGAGAAATTGCATGCCATCGCTTAGTAGCGTTCCCTTTATTGGAATTGCTGTGACGACAAAGATTGCAAGGTGTAACACAGAAAAGTATAAAAGCATGTGGTAATAACTCACCATATATATGTAACCTGATACAATACCAAACACTAAACTCGTTAATGGTCCGCTTAAAGTCATCCAGGCCCATTTTTTTGAGAGGTTCGATGTGTGTGTGGAAGGCGGCACTAACATTGCAACGCCACCAACATACATCCATATTTTATTTTCTCGAATTCGTATTTTCCCCTTTTCTTTTTGAACAGTAATAGGCCCTACTGTCATAAACTTAAATTTC
>Ga0213824_1001175_pt1 | contig 16184 bp, 11 predicted proteins | sample MC6MC0906MG_FD_179892 | JGI IMG/M metagenome (GOLD analysis project Ga0213824, IMG submission 179892) | Enriched soil aggregate microbial communities from Iowa State University, Ames, United States - MC6-MC0906-MG | ecosystem: Environmental > Terrestrial > Soil > Unclassified | place: USA: Iowa...
TTACATTATGATTATTACAAGAATACAGGTTCACACAATACCGTAAATATCGGAGAAGAAAATCAATCCCCGGTACTGGGAAAGCTGGCCAGGTATGAAGAAATAGATGGAATCATTTACGTAGAGGCAGAAGCAGACTGGACTTTGCCCTATGAGATGCCTGACAGTTTTACAATTAAACAATGGAAGGAAGAACATTACCGCTCAGTAAAGATGGTGAGGAAGATTGCCTGGACAGAAGACTACTTTGCAGAGGTATTTCTGGTAAAAGGGGTAGAGGGGGATCAGCCGGTTGATTGGGTCATGCATTTTTCAGGAGATATTGTTTCCATTCCGGATAGTACGGCAATCGAGAATTTCTCCGATAAAAAACCATATCGTCATCTTAATTCCATGAAGAAGGCTGATTTTAAGCATACTCCGGCTGAGAGTGTGGTATCCGTCTATGATGACGGCGGAGTGCAGACTTCGGTATTTTCCTGGAGTGGGGGAAAGGAATTTTACTTTGGAAAGGGACCGGATAATCCTTCTGTTACAGAAATCAACTACCAGATAGAGCGGACATATGGAACGGAAGCAGTTTTTGCTCATGTGATTTCAAGCAGCAGAGGTTCCTGTTTAGTAAAAAATGTTGAATTCACCTGGCAGGCAGGGGGAATGAGGATAGATGTGGAAGGATCGGCTGAGACGAATATTGGGATGTTTACTCGTGTGATTCATATGTAATAGGAATGGACTGAACCAATAAACCGGAGAGTTTTTGCTGATCAAGAGATACACTTCCTATGACCGGTTTCGGATAGAAGAGGGAGGCTTAAGATATTTGCATATATTGGCTTTTATGTTATAATATTAAAAAAAGGGTATTGGAGGTGTAATTTGGCACAGCAATATACAAAAAAAATGATTCGGGATATGTGCATTGAAATGCTGAATGAGCGCCCCTTGAATAAAATTACAGTAAAAGATATTGTTACAGCCTGTAATATTAACAGAAATACTTTTTATTACCATTACCCGGATATATATGCAATTCTATCAGAAATTTTCCAGTCGGAGCTTCAAAATGCCATTGATGAATATAACGATACTCTTTCATGGGAGGAAGGCTTTCTTGTTGCGACTAAATTTGCAATGGAAAACAGAAGAGCCGTTTATCATGTATATAATTCCATGCAGAGAGAGGAATTGGAAAACTATATTTACAGCGTCTCCGGAAATGTTATGTACCGTTATGTTGAAAGAGAAAGCGAGGGGATTCAAGCCTCCACCAAAGATAAAAAACTCATAGCCTCTTTCTATCAATGCGCTCTTACTCAAATGGTGCTGCACTGGATAGGCTCAGGAATGAAAGAGGATCCAAATATAATCATCAGACGCATAGGCGAGCTTTTTGACGGTCATATTACACTGTCTCTTAAAAGGAGCGGAAAATTTAATTTTTAAAATTACAAATCAAATGGATAATAAAAATATAAGGTCTAAATGCTAGACAAATAAGCCCCAGTGTTCGATTTTTGAACACTGGGGCTTATTTGTCTAATGAAAAGTTGTGAAATAAGATATATGATTTATTTTGATATACATTACTTCAGTTAACATTTAAACTAAAAATTTTGAAAGAGGGGCTAAGAATGAAAATTAAAACACATGATGAAAGACTTACTCTTACAAACGGCACATATCATGCTTTGGTTCATGCTAGAAAGCCGAAAGGAATCGAAGATAAGAAAGCTTACTTAATCGGTACAGGCATCGGTGCCTTGGCTGCAGGCTGCTTTTTGATTCGGGACGCCCATATGGACGGCAGCAAAATTGTTTTTTTAGAGCAGCTTGACATTCCCGGTGGTTCTTTAGACGGTGCAGTTATGCAAAACGCAGGTTATGTAGCACGCGGCGGCCGTGAAATGGGCCAGTGCTTCGAGGTCCTTTGGAACTTGTTCAGCTCTTTACCATCCACAGAGGATCCGAATATGACTGTATTGGATCACCTGTATTATACAAACCTTGAAGACCCCAACTACAGCAATTGCCGTATTACAAAAGAACGCGGCGTTCGCTATGACAACGGTAAATTCAATTTAGGCCAGGAGCTTGCAAAAGAACTTGCTATGTTTGTAGCAACTGCCGATGAAGTGCTTGAAAACAAAACCATAGAAGACGTATTCTCCGATGAGCTTCTTGACAGTGATTTCTGGACATATTGGAGAACGATGTTTGCCTTTGAAAACTGGCACAGTGCACTTGAAATGAAGCTTTACATGAACCGTTTCATACATCATGTGGGCGGGTTGCCTAACCTTTCAGCTTTGCAGTTTTCACGCCATGACCAGTATACTTCCTTCGTAATGCCTATGGTTAAATATTTGAAGGAAAATGGAGCAACATTCAGATATGGAGTTAACGTAAACAATGTCGAGTTTGCAATTTCTCAAGAAAAGAAGGTTGCTACAAAGATTGTTGCAGTAGATAAAGAAGGAACAGACATTTCCATAGACTTGTCGGAAAATGATTTAGTATTTATTACAAACGGTTCCATGACAGAAGGCTCCGGATATGGTGATGACAATACGCCTGCTCCTTTCAATAAAGAGCTTGGCGGATGCTGGACGCTTTGGAAAAATATCGCTGATCAATGCGATGAATTCGGAAGACCGGATAAATTCTGCGGAGAGCCTGAAAAATCCAATTGGGAATCCTGTACTGTTACATGCCATGACGAACGCGTACCCCAATATATTGAAAAGATTACAAAACGCTCACCTTATACAGGCCGTACAGTAACAGGCGGTATAGTTACCGCATTGGATTCTTCATGGCTTATGAGCTGGACAATAAACCGTCAGGAACAGTACTACGGACAGCCTGAAAAAGACGTTGTAGTTTGGGTATACGGGTTATTCTCCGATGTTCCGGGAGACTATATTAAAAAGCCTATGAGAGACTGTACCGGTAAGGAAATCACAAAAGAATGGTTGTATCATATAGGAGTGCCTGTTGATGAAATAGAGGAGTTAGCCAATACATGTACAGCTATCCCAGTAATGATGCCGTACATAACTTCTCAATTTATGCCCCGTGAATCTGGTGACCGTCCTTATGTAGTGCCTAAGAATGCAGTAAACTTTGCTTTCCTTGGACAGTTCGCTGAAACATTGGATGATCCCGGCCGCGATACAGTATTTACCATTGAATATTCCGGACGTACAGCTATGGAAGCCGTATATGTTTTAACCGGAGTGGAAAAGGGTGTTCCCGAAGTATTTGCTTCCCGTTACGATATTCGTTATCTTCTCAGCGCAGGCGTATGTCTGCTTGACGGAGAAAAACTGGAATTAGACTTGCCTCCTATTAAAAAGGGCAAGATTATGAAGCAATTAGCAGGAACGGACATTGAGGTAATGCTGAAGGATTGTGGGATTTTATAAATTAACCGAAGTTGTAATTAGATAAAAATGTTAAAATCCCGGTTTTTTAAAGCCGGGATTTTAATTTATAGCCAGTCAAAACGGACCTAATCGTGCAAAGGGGAATTTTCCATGAAGGACAAACACGACATTGAACCGCGCTGTATTCCCTCAATTGAAGCCATCCAGGAGCAATATGAAAACCAGCTGCGAAAGGAAGCTTCAAAGTTATTAGAGGATGAGCACAATAAATTTACAGACGGGCAAGAAAGCTTTTTCAAGGCCTTTAGAAGATTTGAACAGATAATCGAAAGCTCTGTGGCAGATGAAAATACAGATATTGAATATTTTAAAAAATACAGGGCCTATGTTGAAAAGGAAACAGCAAATCAGGGTCTGAAAATAGAGGAAATTGAAACTCTTATTGAGTACGAGACTTTTTTTCTTAAATGGGAAAGGCGGGTTAGCTATGAGAGCAATCATTATTCCCAACACGGAAGCAATTCCGCTACGAGATACAGGGTTGACCGTATAGAGCGTCTAAAAAAAGAGATAGAAAAGCTTTTGGAAAGCTCTGCCGAAGCGTGGGAATTTTATCATACCCGTCAATTGCTGAGTGATATAAAAACCCAACATCAGCAGCGTTTAGTAACGGTTCCTTATGTAATGGAAGCAAAGGAAAAGGTAATAGATTCTTTAAATCTTGGAATGCCGGTTTATATTGTAGGGCATTTAGGAAGCGGAAAGACCCAGCTTGCCACGGAAGCCGCCATGGACTTTTCAATACAGAATAAAATTCAGGCAGAACTTGAAGATCAATTGGAGAAATGGTATTGTGCCAATCCAAAGGCCGGGGAAAAAGAGGCTATTGAAAAATTCAAGGAGATATATACACAGCGAAAGCAGTATTATAAGGAAATATTGACAAATGGAACGCAAGAAGAAATTGAATCTTTGCAGCCGCTCTTTATATCCGGTTCTCACAATCTGACCTATGAAGATATGTTTGTGGAGAAGACACTAACGCTCAAACATAGCTTTTCTCAAAAATCCTATATTGATTATCTGGATATGATCATCGGAGATTTTTATCAGTGGCTGCATGAAAACGAAGATAAGCTTCAGCAGATGACGGAAGAAGAAAAGCTTCAGCTTAAAATACAGATATGGAACAGCTTCTCCGATTTATTGGTTGCAAGCAACAGTGCCTTCGGTACGGAAATCAAGAAAATTGAGAAGGAAATATTAATCGCGGTAAAAGAAGGCCGGCCTGTAATTATTGACGAGATTAACACCATCGCAATGCAGAATCTCATTGGATTAAACGATATACTGCAGCACCATGCAGGGCATACGGCTTATATTACAGGGGTAGGCCCTGTATTGATTAAGCCGGGGTTTGCTTTTATAGGAACAGGAAATCTGTCTACCCAGATGGTTAATTACGAAGGCACAAACGAGCTTAACCCTGCGTTTAAATCCCGGTTTGTAACTATAGAATATAATTACGTTTCCCAGAATACCAAAGGCTCTATGGAAGAACAGGCATACCCGGAAAAAAATGAACTTTTCAGAGTTATTATTGCAAGGCTTTCGAATGCCAACGGAACAATTCAAATTCCCAATCCCAAACGGACCATTGAAGAGCTGTTTCGGTTTTCTCAGCTTTGCCGTGTTACCCAAAATGTATTTATGGGCAAATGGAAGGATGAAGAAAAGAAGGATTTTTCCGGCGGGGAGCTGGAGCTTAGAGAATCCGTATTGTCTATAAGAAATATTCTGCAAGTTCTGGACAATTGGAATCAAGGAGAAGAAAAGGATTTAAGCAAGGCCCTGTGGGACGGATTTATAAGCTCTATCACTTATTCCGACGATCAGAATTATATTCTTTCTCAGGCGGTGCGCTTTGGCTTTTTTCCGGCAGAGGAAGGTTGGAAGATTGAAACCAAAGGCATGGGAGAATCAACCACCACTTACGACGAAATCAGAACCCGCCCTTATCGCTATGTTCGCTCCAAAACCCAGACCTTGAGCCATTTGGATGTAGTTCATATGCTTTTTGGAAAGGGGACCCAAAGAAAAAGTATACCGGAAGAATTAAAGAATATTTTTCAATCGGACCTGGAAGATACGCTGAGGATTGATGCAAAAAAATATCAGCTGCTGGATCAGAAATTATCCCATTTAGAACATTCAAAAGCTCTCCTTGAGCATCTGGAGAACAAGGGAGGCTAAAATGAAGCTGAATTTATCGGTAGATGAGGAAGAATTTAAAAATCAGGTAAAAGACCTAAGGCAAAAACTAAATAAAACTCGGGAAACAGGCATTTTAGAAGATGATTTTGAAAAATGTCTTAAAGTGCTTTCAGCGAAGGAGGAAAAGCTTCTTACGGAGATGATTCCCCATTACAGAGCATATACAGGAAATTCAAAAGACGTCATAAATACAGAATTTATAATAAGACTGGGAGCCTGTGGCTTTGAAGGATTTTTACAAAGTGTTTTAAGGATTTCCGAGGATATGTTTATTACTGGAAGCACAGATTGTGCATTGCGGTTTTTTCAGATAAGCAAAAGTACGGAACCTTCCGGCAAGGAAAGGATTCAGGAGGAATGGAGTCCGCCTTTTAATGATATGAAAGAAAAAATCTCGGCCTTTCACAGGCTTAATAAGAATGAAATTCTGCTTTTTGGAAGCAAAGGCGGCGGCTATTTATTATCGTGCAGCAATTTTAAACAAATCCCCAATGGAAGCGGGGAGATGCATATAAAAAAGATAGAGACAGGAACAGGAATGAGCTGGTTTGGTCAATGCCTGTCCGTAAGCGATAATTTGATTGCCGCGGAAAGAGAGCAGGAAGAGCTGGTCTTGCTGGAAGTAGTTAAAGAAAAAGAAGAATACCGCCTGATTCTCCATAAAGACGCTTCTCTTCCTATTTCAAACATAATCGGAATGGAGAAAACAGGGGCTGATGATTTTGCCGTCGGCACCGAATCAGGAGAAATATATTTTATAAAACGGAACTATAATAATCTTTCTATAGTAAATAAAATTAAAATTCCAGATTGCGAAATACGCAAAATCCATAGTCTCGAAAATGAAAAGGGGAAGAAGGATACTCTTTTGTCCATAGGGAATAATGGTAAGCTTCATATCATTTCTCTTGACGGGGCAGATATAAACATTCTTGATGAAGGTAATTTTCTTAAAGGAAATCTTTTTGATGCAGAGTCTTCAAAAGGAACAGCCGTAATATTAAGCGAAGACGGAATTATATATTTGCTGGAAGAAAATTTCGGAAAATGGCATATCAATAAGGATTCAATTATGGAAGGAGCCTTTTTTACCGATGTGCTGAAGCTTTATCCATCAAAGTATTTGCTGATGGGGGTAGAAGGCGAATTATGCACACTAAATATTAACAGAATCGATACCCCAGAAGCTTTGTGGGATTTGCCGTTATATCAGTAGGAGGGGAAGGGGCTTGCCTAATTATGATGAACAGAAGCTGATCGAAGAGTCAACAAAACATGTGGAGTCCTTTTTGCAGAGAGAGCAGCGCACGTTAGCTACGTTTACAGGGGATTCCAGCCTGATGTATATGCCCGATCCAAAGCTTGAAAGATTTTTATTAAATCCGTCCAAGGGCATATTATATCTTCCGCTGGCGGCTTTTTTGGACAGGAATTTAGACGATAATCAGATTTTATGGCATATCTATTATGAGCTTGCCATGTATCCCGATTGGAAAAAACAAACGAAAGCCTATCTGTACAGAGGTAAATCGTGGAAAAAAGAAAAAGACAGAATGACAGGATATATCCTTCATCGCATTGAGAAAGAAGGCCTTGGAGGAGATCGCGCATATCAGCCGGATATTATAACCGGATATGTTGAAAAGGAAATACTTGATGCTTTGCACAGGCTGGATAAGCTGACTTCCTTTTTAAGGGTACTGCAAATGTGCCCTGTTTACAGAGATGTAGCTAATTTAAAAAAGATAACTGCATATATGGAGCAGACAGGCATTAAAAGGAAGGCTATTGATGAAATGCCGAAACACAGGGCATTTATCAATAGTTTTATCCTTAAGGAAATTTATAAAACAACGCCTGAGATGAAAGGATGCGGTGAGAATCCATTCAGCAAAAGAATATTGAATCAGCCTTTTTTGGATTTCATTCATTCTCAATTAGTAAGACAGATAAACAGCGAAGAAGGTGTTTTAGAAAGAGATTCCCTGATTCGTTCTTTTATTTATCCTGTATTTGAGCAATTATGGAAAGAAGAAGTAGATGCAATGGACTTTTTTAAATCCCATGGCGCATCTCAGGAACAGGTAAGTGAAAGGAAAAGCCCTTTTGAACAATCGAAAAAAGAAAAAAGTGATACATTGGAATCCACTGATGAAGAAGTAAAAACGATCCTTGAAGAGATGCTGGACCAGCAGGAGAAAAACAATGAAATAGTTAATATAATGACTGGAAAGGTCGACTTAACATCTTACGGCATCAGCCAGAATGATCAGCAGCTTTTTCAGTATTATTCAAATAAAATGAAGCCGGAAAGAGAGCAGATGCGTCAATTCTGGAGTAAACTTATTGGAGATGCCAAAAAAGAAATCAACGTAAAAAAAGACGGGCAAATAAAAGGCAAGCTGGACGTTAGCAGCTTTATTGCCGCCTATCCTGATTTTGTAGAAGCGGAGAAAAAAGGAAAATATAAAAATCTTCCCGTATTCAGCAGATATTTGCTGGAAACCCAGGCAGATAAATTACCGGAACGAATCGAAATTTCTTTTGTTATAGATAATTCTGGCTCCATGAATGCTGCAAAGATTGAATCAGCAAGAGAAGCGCTGGCCGTAACGTTGCTGTCAATTGATGATTTGAACAGATATCTTAAGCGAAATGCTGAACAATTAAACCAGAAAATAGAAGTCTTAAGCGAAACATGGTTTTTCGGAAGTCAATATTATCATATGAAAGAATTTAACGACAAAACCTCCGGAGAGAAAGAATCGGCGGATATAATCCGTTCCATCGTAAGGCTTAATTCCAACGATGGCGCTACAGACGATGCAAGCTGCTTGAAAGAAATATCCGGAAGCATCACTCCCGCAGAAGAAAGGCAGATGAAAAAGGGAAAGCATATAAAAATAGTTTTTGAAATTACTGACGGAGCCTCTAGTTTTCCTGGCCTGGCTAAGAACGCTGTCCAAGAGCTTTTATCGAAAGATGTTGCCCTTTACGCTTTTCAAATCGGAAAGAACAGTACAGCCAGCGAAAGCGCATTTAATTTTGTATGGAATGACGGCTACAAGGAGCCTCACGGCATAATTTTAGGAGAACAAGTGGAGAAGCTTCCTAAAGAACTGCTGAAAGCCGTAAAAAAGAATATGCAGTCTATTTTCAAGGGCTGACGGATAATTATTTTTACCTAAGGGTGGGGATTTGTTACGTCAATTCCCCCAATATGCCGCTAACAGCCAACTTTCAAATGTAATAGAAAGTTGGCTGTTTCTATAAATATCTTCCTATTTATGGTTACGATGAAATGCCTGGCAGTGAATATGAAGTTTTCTTTTATGAATATTATTGACTACTCGGTCTATTTGGTATATAATAGACCACGTGGTCAATAATATATAAAGGAGGCTTTCATGAAAAAAGAAGAAAAAACTGAACGTACTAAACAAAAAATATTAACAGCAGCAATGGAAGAATTCGGCGCAAACGGCTATGCAGGCGCATCTCTGAACAATATTTGCAGCGCAGGGATTCCCAAGGGTTTGCTTTATCACAATTTTAAGAATAAGGATGCCATCTATCTTGCCTGCGTAGGCCAGTGCTTTTCCACGTTGACAGAATATCTAAAAGCTTCCGACATCGGAAATGACTTTCAGAAGTATATGGATGCCCGCCTGCGGTTCTTTCAGGAACATGAGCAGGAAACCAGGCTATTTTTTGAAACGATCTTTCAGCCGCCGGAGGCACTGCGTGATCAGATCGCGGATTTGCGGCAGGAATTCGACCAACTGAATTCTGGATTATATCAAAAAATATTAGATTCATTCAAGTTGCGGCAGGGCGTTACCCATGAGGAGGCAATGACCTATTTTTCCATGATGCAGGATATGTTTAACGGCTATTTCAGCAGCCCAGCCTGCCGTGATATGTCTTTTTCAGACCGCATGAACTCACACGAAACAAATCTTACGAAACTGCTTGATTTTATGCTTTATGGCATTGTAGAAAGAGGGGATGAAGAATGATGTTGCTTTTACTCCGGTGGGTTGCCGCCATTGTTCTTGCCTTTTTTATAGGCAAACTGGTTTCCAAATTAAAGCTCCCATCTATTCTAGGCTGGCTTGTCGCCGGAATGATTTTAGGCCCTCATGCGCTGAAGCTGATGCCGCAAACCCTCATGGATGGCTCAGGATATCAAGCGATCGTTCATGTGCTGGAGTGCGCCGTAGGCTTGATGATTGGTACAGAGCTTGTCTGGAGCCGTATGAAAAAATATGGGAAAGCCTTGATTATCACCACGCTGACTCAGTCCCTCGGCACGTTCGCCTTGGTGTCTGCCGTTTTCGCAATCGTCTTTGCCGTCAGCGGCATTCCGATTTATCTGGCGTTTATTTTTGGCGGCATCGCATTGGCCACAGCACCTGCACCGGCACTTTCCATCGTGCGGGAATTTCAGACCAATGGTCCTGTTACCAAAACGCTGATCCCCATGGCAGCACTGGACGACATGGTGGGGGTGATCGTGTTTTTTACCACGATTGCTATTGTTGCAAGAAAAGTTACTGGCGGCGATATGCCAATCTACATGATTCCGGTAATGATTTTCCTGCCGCTTTTGATTGGGGCTGTCACCGGTGTGCCCGCGGGATTTCTGTTAAAAAAGGAACGCTCCAAACCGATGACACTTTTTATCCTCGTAGGGATGATTCTCGTAACTGCGTTCATTGGCTTTATCTGCAATACCTATCTGATGAAGTCGCCGTTACTCAACTTTATGCTGATGGGAATGGCATTTTCAGCAGCCTTTTCTAATCTGGTAACGGAAGAACGTCTGGAGCAGATTGTTAATGATTTCAATCCGTTACTTGGTGTTTCCATGGTTATTGTAATTTTGAACCTGGGTGCACCGCTTGATTATCATGCGATTCTCGGTGCAGGACTGTTTACTTTTATCTATATTGTCTCCCGCGCACTTGGAAAGTATTACGGGGCACGGCTCGGTGCGAAAGCAACCGGTCTTCCTGATACCGTGCAGAAATATCTTGGTTTTACGCTTTTACCTCATTCCGGTGTTTCGCTGGTATTTACAGGAATCGCTGTTTCTGTTTTAGCGGCTCCCGCGCCTGAGTGCGCAAAAATCATTCAAGGCACGATTGCGGCCGCAGCGGTAATCAATGAGGTTATCGCTGTCATTACAGCGAAGAAGGGTTTTGAATGGGCAGGCGAATTTCACGGCTATAATTCTAACTTACAGGGACGGAACACTTGATAAAAAGTAAGGATAAATGATGAAAGGCATATCACTGTGAGGATGTGCCTTTTAGATACGTTATCATAATGTTGTCTATTAACTAATGTCAGATACTTGTGTTATCTTCCATGTCATCAGCAAAAACAAAATCATAATTTCGAAGCACATGCCGCCAATGTGCTTTTTCGATTTCTTTGGTGCGCTGTAGCGCGGCTTCTCTACGGGCGCCCTTTCGGTGCTGAATCAATTGATTCAAGAGAACGGCACCAGCCAATACGGTGATTAAAAAAAAGACATTGCCGAGAGTCATAATATATATCCTCCTGTTGATTTTTTGTTGTCGAGCTTTATGTTAAGAATAACAGGATATAGGCGTAATCCATTAGGAGATTTATCATAGTTCTGCAAAAAAAATTGGAAGTTGGGTAAAGAAGGAAAATGCGCAATATGAAATAAGAGAAGGCAGTGGCTTTCTAGTAGGAATTTTTGATGTGAAAAATTTTCTTGACAATGCTTGCGCAATAGTATACACTATTAACAGTGTTAGTTATGAATGCTAATACCTGTTTGAAAGGTGGAGGTGAATAGATTGAGTAGTATAGAAGAATTGGTCGATTCATTGGGTGAGCTGATGTCCCGTGGAAAAGTCATGGATGAATTTAATCGTTCTGGTAAAGGCGAAATTTTCATTTTAAGATATCTATATACGAAAGAATCACCTGCATCGCCATCTGAATTGAGTGAGGCGCTGAACAGCAGTACGGCCAGAATCTCTGCGGCACTCCGTACCCTCGAAAAGAAAGGGCAGATTCACCGTGAAATCGACACCACGAACAGACGCTTTATATTGGTTACGATTACGGAAGAAGGTCGTGAACGGATTCGGGCAAACATGCAGCGAATGCAAAATCATTTGATTCAAGTATTAACTGTGATGGGTGAAAAAGACGCAAGAGAATTTGTACGTCTCTCCACGCGGTTTTTTGAGATCGCCCAGCGCACGATGCCAGATCCTTTTGAATAGAATAATCGAAACCGGGGAATAAAGATAGTGAGATAAAAATGCAGACCAAACGAGGTCTGCATTTTAGGACCACATAACTAACAGCGTTCAATATGAACACTAATAACAAGGAGGCTTTTTCTATGATTAGAATATTTAAATATCTCAAGCCCAAAGAATGGCTGATGGCTTTATTTAGCTTGATATTTGTGATGGTCCAGGTATGGCTGGATTTAAAATCACCGGATTACATGTCAGAAATAACCATGTTAGTGCAAACGCCCGGTAGTGCGATGAGCGATATTTGGCTTGCTGGGGGTAAAATGCTTCTCTGCACACTCGGCAGTTTGGCAAGTGCTGTTATTGTTGGTTATTTTGCGGCACGGATTGCCGCCGCATTTTCTAAACGTCTGCGCAGTCTGCTTTTTAATAAAGTGGAATCCTTTTCCATGGAGGAAATCAACCGCTTTTCCACGGATAGCTTAATCACCCGTTCAACAAACGATATTACACAGATTCAGACTTTGATTACCATGGGATTAATGCTGATTATAAAAGCTCCGATTATGGCTGTATGGGCAATTACCAAAATCGCGGGAAAGGGTTTTGAATGGTCACTCGCCACAGGCGCGGCGGTTGCAATTCTGGTTGTAATGATTGGTATCATCATGATTTTTGTGATACCGAAATTTAAGAAAATGCAATCTTTAACAGATAACATGAACCGGGTTACCCGTGAAAATCTGACAGGACTTCGTGTAGTAAGAGCTTATAATGCCGAGAATTATCAAGAAAAGAAGTTTGAAGAAGCGAATGAAGAATTGACCGGTACCCAGTTATATACAAGCCGTGCTACGGCAATTATGATGCCGGTCATGAATATGATTATGAGTGGTCTGTCCCTTTCCATCTATTGGATCGGTGCCTACTTAATTAATGCGGCCCAGATGACGGATAAACTGACGTTGTTTTCTAACATGGTGGTCTTCTCCAGCTATGCGATGCAGGTTGTTATGTCATTTTTGATGTTAGTCATGATTTTCATCATGCTTCCCCGTGCCAGCGTTTCCGCCAAGCGAATCAATGAAGTGCTGGACACCGAGCCTACAATCCTTGATGGCAGCCATACAAATGGACTCCCAGGTTTGAAAGGTGAGGTTACGTTTCAACATGTGGGCTTCAAATATCCGGATGCGGCGGATTATGTGCTGGAGGATGTGAACTTTACGGTGAAACAGGGAGAAACGATTGCATTTATCGGCTCCACAGGTAGTGGTAAATCAACGCTGATAAACCTTGTACCGCGCTTTTTTGATGCAACAGAGGGAGAAATCCTGATTGACGGTGTGAATATTAAGGAGTATACACAGGAGGCACTCCACAATAAGATTGGTTACGTGCCGCAGAAAGCGGTTCTATTCAAGGGGTCGGTTTCGTCTAATGTGGCATACGGAGATAATGGTGGCAATGGATTTTCTGAGCACGAAATCAAGAAAGCTGTTGCAATTGCACAGGGAACGGATTTTGTTGAGCGTATGGAGGGTGGTTATGAAGCAGACATTGCCCAGGGCGGAACCAATGTGTCCGGCGGGCAGAAACAGCGGCTTGCCATTGCCCGCGCGGTCTGTCGAAAGCCGGAAATCTATATATTTGATGATTCCTTTTCCGCATTGGATTATAAGACGGATCGGATTTTGCGTAACGTACTGAAAAAAGAAACAGCAGGTGTGACCAGTATGATTGTGGCACAGCGTATCGGCACGATTATGGATGCTGATCAGATAATCGTACTGGACGAAGGCAGAGTTGTGGGCAAAGGAAAACATAAGGATCTGCTGCAGGACTGCGAGGTATACAGGCAAATTGCCATGAGTCAGTTAAGTGAGGAGGAGCTTGTATCATGAGTGAACAAAGAACGAACAGAAAGCCTATGGCCGGAGGTCCTATGGGACAGGGGGCTGTCGAAAAGCCAAAAGATTTTAAAAAGACATGGGGAAAACTGATTGCCTATTGTAAAAATTATATGCCTGCAGTAATTGCCGCTCTTATTATGGCGGCAATCGGAACGGTGCTGCAAATCATCGGCCCGGATAAACTGAAAGATATGACCAACGAGATTATGAAAGGATTACCTTCGTTGATCAATGGCGTTCCGGTTGCTGGTGCGATTGATTTTGGTATAGTAAAAAGCATTGCATTACTGTTGGTGGCATTATACACAGGTTCAGCGCTCCTCAACTTTATTCAAAGTTTTATGATGGCAACTGTAACACAAAAAATAAGCAAAAATATGCGTACCGGTATATCACAAAAAATCAATAAGCTGCCTTTGAAATATTTTGACCGGGTAAGCTATGGTGATATTCTCAGCAGGGTGACCAATGATGTGGATACCATCGGTCAGACCATGAACCAAAGCATCGGAAATCTGGTTACATCCGTTACCATGCTTGTGGGTACAGCAATTATGATGTTCTACAATAACTGGATTATGGCGTTAACTGCCGTAGGATCGAGTATTTTGGGGTTTGTTATCATGGGTGTTATCATGTCAAAATCGCAGAAATATTTCGTTCAGCAGCAAGAAGATCTGGGTGTCGCTAATGGTCATATTGAAGAAGTTTATTCCGGCCATAATGTGGTGAAGGCTTATAACGGTGGAAAAGAGGCCAGATGTTTTTTTGAGAATGTGAACGAGAGCCTGTATAACAGCGGCTGGAAGAGCCAGTTTATGTCCGGATTGATGATGCCGCTTATGACATTTATCGGTAACTTCGGATATGTGGCAGTCTGTGTGGTAGGTGCGGCGCTGGCTATGAACGGTACCATAAGCTTCGGTGTGATCGTAGCCTTTATGTTGTATATCCGCTTGTTTACCCAGCCGCTGTCACAAATTGCTCAGGCATTCCAGAACCTGCAAAGAACCGCTGCTGCCAGTGAGCGCGTGTTTGAGTTCTTTGATGAGGAAGAGCTGTCTGACGAGAGTCAAAAAGTAAAGAAGCTCACCAATGTGAAAGGTGATGTGGAATTCCGTCATGTGAAGTTTGGATATACCCAAGAAAAAACGATTATCAATGACTTTTCAACTCAAATTAAAGCCGGTCAGAAGATAGCCATTGTGGGACCGACCGGTGCAGGAAAAACAACAATGGTCAATCTGCTGATGCGTTTTTATGAACTGGACGGTGGAGAAATATTGCTTGATGGCATTCCAATCAGCCAGGTGCCAAGAGAGAATGTCCATGAGCAATTTTGTATGGTATTACAGGATACATGGCTTTTTGAAGGCACCATCAAGGAAAATATAATCTATAGCAAGCCGGGGGTGACTGATGAACAGGTAGTTGCTGCTTGCAAGGCAGTAGGCCTTCATCATTTTATTAGAACTTTGCCGCAAGGGTATGACACATTGTTAAATGACAGGGCAAGTCTTTCACAGGGACAGAAACAGCTTGTTACGATTGCCAGAGCGATGATCCAAAACGCTCCCATGCTGATTCTGGACGAAGCAACAAGTTCTGTGGACACACGCACCGAAATCTTGATTCAGGAAGCTATGGATAAGCTGACGGTAGGACGCACATCCTTTGTCATCGCACACCGCCTGTCCACCATCAAAAATGCAGACCTGATTCTGGTCATGAAAGATGGGGACATTATCGAAAGTGGTAATCATAAGGAACTGTTAGAAAAGGGAGGCTTCTATGCGGAACTTTACAACAGCCAGTTTGAACCTGCTGCATAGATCTTGATCCATTGATTTGTAATCATAATAGTATGAATATCTTACTTTATCATCAGATAATGTAAAAATGGAGAACGGCTTAGTAACCGTTCTCTTTTTTTAGAAAAAGAGAGTATTTCAAACTTCAATTGTAAAATATCTTTCCCATTTGAAAGAGAAAGATGGGTACAAATTTGATCTCCCACGGAAAGTAAAGTATCGTCCGCGTTATAAAAAGCCAGATCTGAAGGTAGGCAGAGGCTGCCGTGTGGGGAAAAACTATCATGATTATGAGGTGTATCTGGAGCAGCATCCAGATAAAGCAGTGACCCAGATGGATTCTGTAATAGGGAAGGTTGATTTCAAAATGTGAAACTCGATTACAAAACGGGAAGCTCGGATTGCAATTGACCATGTCCGCTATCGGATAATATAGGCAAATGCAATTAAGAACAACAAAACGCAATTTGAGAACAATATAATTCCAGTAGAATCCATTTTTAATATACTAAGTGAGAATAATTCAAAATGTTGAATTGCTATTCAGCA
>Ga0213824_1001177_pt1 | contig 16179 bp, 12 predicted proteins | sample MC6MC0906MG_FD_179892 | JGI IMG/M metagenome (GOLD analysis project Ga0213824, IMG submission 179892) | Enriched soil aggregate microbial communities from Iowa State University, Ames, United States - MC6-MC0906-MG | ecosystem: Environmental > Terrestrial > Soil > Unclassified | place: USA: Iowa...
TGACGAAGGTACCGGTGTTCAGGTTGCGAATACGGACCAGGGTCTTCCCTTCCTTGCCTTTGACCAACCCCTGTTCGATGGCGAACGGGCCAACGGCACACAGCATGTTGCCGCAGTTGGGGGCAGTATCGACCCGCCGCTGTGCAACCATCACCTGCACGAACAGGTAGTCGACGTCGGCGTCGGCGTGCAAAGACGGGCTGATGATCGCCACCTTGCTGGTCTGCGGGCTGCCGCCACCGATCCCGTCGATTTCCAGCTCATGGCCGGAGCCCATCAGGTTGATCAGCAACTCGTCGCGCTCGACCACATTGGCAGGCAGGTCCCAAGCGTGGAAGAACGGCCCTTTGGAGGTACCACCGCGCATGAGTACGCAAGGAATTCGTTGCATGATTTCGCACTCTTGTTGATCAATGGACATCATTGATGTTGTATGCAAAAGAGTGACAGGGATAAATAAATCAATCCAATGCAAATATCGTAGCGATTATTGCCTTTCACAAAATAATACCTCTTCGAACAGGGCAAGGCTTTTTTATGGAATATGAGCTTCAAGATATTCGATCTTTCGTGAAAATCGCCGAACTTGGCAGCTTTCACGAGGCTGCTGAGGCACTGCACCTCTCTCAACCAGCGCTTAGCCGGCGGATCAAGAAGCTTGAGGAAGGCCTGGGCACATCCTTGCTTGAGCGCACCACCCGTCGCGTCAGCCTGACCAGCGTCGGACGAGACTTTCTGCCCAAGGCCAGGCGGTTGCTGGACGACTTCGAAGACTCCATTCTCAGCATCCGCGAATTGGCAGAGCGACAGACCGGACAGGTCACCCTGGCCTGCATTCCCACGGCAGCGTTCTACTTCCTGCCGTCGGTGATCCGCGACTACAACGAGCAGTACCCGAAAATCCGCATTCGCCTGCTCGATCTCAGCGCCAACGACGGGCTTGAAGCGGTGCTGCGGGGTGAGGCTGACTTCGGCATCAACATGATGAGCGGGCAACACCCGGACATCGAGTTCGTCTCGCTGGTGCAGGAACATTTCGTCCTCGCCTGCCGCCGCGACCACAAGCTGGCAGGCCGTGACGCAGTCACCTGGGCCGAGCTTGCCGATTACCGACTGATTGGCGTAGGTCGGCTGAGCGGCAACCGCATGCTGCTCGACCACGCTTTGTCCGGACTCAACCTGCGCCCCAAATGGTTTTACGAGGTACAACACCTCTCGACCTCGCTGGGCATGGTGGAGGCCGGGCTGGGGGTGTCGGCCATGCCCAGCCTGGCCATGCCCAACGCCGACCATCCGACCCTGGTCAGCGTCCCGTTGATCGAACCCCAGGTCACCCGAACCCTGGGACTGGTTTACCGGCGCGGCGCCTCGCTTTCGCCCGCAGCTGAAAAGTTCGTGTCGATCCTGCTGGAGAAATGGCCCAATCGCTGACTCAACGGGCGCATCGGATGGCAGGCACACACCCTTGGCTGCTGCCGTGGCCACGTATCAGTCCCCGCCCAGGCCAAGGGTGTCGGGGCGGCGCTTCTCTATCGCGAACTTGAGCAAGGCCGCGCTGCGAAACAGGCCATGGGCGAACTTGCCATAAGGCATTGTGATGAACAGCGCCATGACCGTGCCCAGGTGAACGGCCAACAGCACCGCCATTGCCCCGGTGTCCCTCAGGCCCAACAGGGCCAGGCCGGTGAGGCTGACCAACAGCAGCAGCAGGATGAAGGCCCTGTCCATCGGGCGCTGCCCGGGGTCGCCCTGCTCCGGCGCTCGGCGCAGGTTCAGCAGCAGTAGCCCGGCTGGGCCAATGACCAGACCGATCCCCCCGAGCGTGCCCAGCAGCACGGGCAGGCTCAGCACTGGATAAGGCGCCGGGAGATCGAGCAAGTAGTGATATCCCGTTGCGACCACCGTGGCTGCGAAGCACAGCAGGAACCCGTAAAAGGTGAGGTGATGGCAACGGCGCCGCCAGAGGGTGTATCGATCATCTTCGTTGTTGCACCCCTGGCCATGCCCTCCGTCAAGGTATTTCAGCGTCAGCACAGCCCCAGAAGCCTCCAGGATCGCCCCATCAGCAGGCGGTGCCTCGGCCTCGGCCGGTGAAACGCTGCGCCAGAACCGCCTTATCGCGACCGCCAGGGCGACACCGGCCAGACCGAAGACACTGCCGAACAGCAGCGCCAGCGTGTTATGCGGGAACACCGCATAGAAATCGCCCGCCAGTCGGCCAGGCAGCAGGGTTCCGTTCACCTGCAATGCCAGCAGCAAGAACAGCGACAGCGCAAACGACAGCGCAGTGGCCACGAAGGTGCCGTTGTGCCGGTAAAGGCGGCCAAACGCTGCCGGCCAGGCATAGTCAGCGTATGTCTGGCCACGCACCTTGGCCATTGCCTGAGGCACGTTGACGGCGAACTCGTGAGGCGCGGCGTACTGGCAGGCATGCAGGCATGCGCCGCAGTTATGGCACAGGTTGGCCAGGTAATGGATATCTGCCTTGGCAAATGTGAGCCTTCGGGTCATTGCCGGGAACACGGCACAGAACCCTTCACAGTAGCGACAGGCATTGCAGATACGCATCTGTCGGTCGACTTCCTGTTCATCCAGGTTCAACAGCGGAATAAGTTCGGCCGGGGCCGCAGGATCATAAGTGCGGGGTTCAGGCAATTGCGCAGTCATGGCGGGCCTCGTCTTGGGATGAAATACGCGCAGCAGCAGCGGAGTGAGTACCCGCGATCCGGCCGAAGGCGGTGCCTATGGACATGCCGACACCGGCGGTGTAGCCCTTGCCCAGTACGTTGCCAGCCATCATTTCGCCCGCGACGAACAGGTTCGGGCTACGCCGGCCAGCGAAATGAACGGCAGCGGTTTCATCGGTGCGTAGCCCCAGGTAGGTGAACGTCACCCCGGGTCGCAACGGGTATCCGTAGAAGGGTGGCGTATCGATCGGTCGAGCCCAGTGGCTCTTGACCGGTGTCACGCCTAGCGTGTGGCAGTCGTCCAGCCGGGTATGATCGAAGGTGCCCGCCTGACAAGCCCGATTGTAGGCGTGCACGGTATCAAGGAAGGTTGCTGCGGGGAGGCCTAGAAGCTGCGCCAGCGCTTCCAGGGTATTGGCGGTGGCGCCTGGAAAAACCGGCGGCATGAACCGCCCCAACGCTTTCTGGTCGATGATGGAGAACCCCACTTGCCCTGGTTGATGGGCTACCAACCTGCCCCAGATTGCATAGCGTTTGGGCCAGAAGTCCTCGCCTTCATCGTAGAACCGCACACCTTCGCGGTTGACCACCACCCCCAGAGACACGCAGTCGATCCGTGTGCAGATGCCGCCGTCGTACAGGGGCGCGCGGGCATCGATGGCGACCATATGCGCCTGGGTCGGGTCACCGACGGTATCGGCACCCAAGTCGATCATGCGCCGCAGCAGTACGCCATCGTTGAAGCGGGTGCCACGGACCAGAAAGTTGTCCGCCGGCCACTCGCCCCGTTCGTTCTGGCCCCATGCCTCGCGCAACCAGCTTCGGTTCGACTCGAAGCCTCCGGCAGCCAGTACACAGGTTCGTGCCTGGATGCGTTCAGCCGGCAAGCGGCGCCCTGCAACGTCACGCGCCGGTACATGGGCTGCAACGAAACGGTCGCCGTCGAGCTCGATGTCGCCCACTGGCGTGTCATAGCGAACCTGAACACCCAACCGCTCGGCACTACGAAAATAGGCATTGACCAGCGCTTTGCCACCGCCCATGAAAAAAGCATTGGTGCGCGCCGTGTGCAAGGCGCCAGAAAGCGATGGCTGAAAATGCACACCATGGTGACGCATCCAGTCGCGGCAATTGGCCGACGCCCTGATCACCAGTCGCGCCAGTTTTTCGTCGGTTTGCCCGCCGGTGACCTTGAGCAGGTCTTGCCAGAATTCCTCTTCCGGGTACGCCTCGACCAGCACATCCTGCGGCGCATCGTGCATGCACCGCAGGTTGCGGGTGTGTTGGGAGTTACCCCCACGCCACGCACGTGGCGCAGCCTCCAGCAGCAGCACACTGGCGCCAGCCTCGCGGGCCATCAGCGCCGCGCAAAGGGCAGCATTGCCGCCGCCAATGACAAGCACATCGATCATTTTGCCTCCAGGTCTCGAGGAGCCAGAACGGTCGGGGTGCTCCTCTCGGACCACGGACTTTAGTGACACCCGGCGGGTGACGAAACGCGCTTACCGGCGGTAGGTGTTCAGTTTTTCTAAAGGCTGGTGGCGCCTGGCCGGCTTCAGAGCAGGCGCGCCCCAGGCCATTGACCGCGGGCAACCAGTTCGCGGGCCACTTCCTGCAACACGACCCGGGTCGCAAGCGCAGCCGGCGATAGCTCATCCTCACCCAAGCTCACCACCAGGTTGCGGCGTTGCGCCTGGGCATCGTCGATGGCGAAAACCCGCATGCCTGATTGCCTTGCCCGGGCCACTGCAGCACCGGGCTGCAGGGTGGCGGCGTGGCCCGCCGCCACACAATCCATGAGCAACGACAGGCCATCGACCTCCATGACGATATTGGCTTCCAGCCCCGCCCGGGCCAGGATCGCCTGTAACGTGGCACGCAGGCCGTGCTGGGTGCTTGGCATCACCAGCGGCAGCGTGGCGATCTGCTGCAACGTCAGTGACTCGCCCCAACCCTTTTGCACCAGTGCCAACGGAACCAGCGCGAAAAGCCGCTCTTGCAACAGCGGGCGCACGTCCAGACGCGCGCCCGCTTCCGGCTGGAACAACACCGCCAGGTCCAGGTGCCGTGCGTTGAGCTGGCTGACCAGATAGCCCGACAGCATTTCCACCAAGTGCAAATGAATGTCCGGATAGCGCTGGCGCATCCGTTCGATCAGGGCCAGGCCCAGTACTGATGCAGTGGTCGGCGCAAGGCCGACACTCACATAGCCGCTCATGCGCCCACTTTGTGCGGCAAGCATGGCGTGGTCGGCCTGACGCAGCGCCAACCGGGCATGGTATTCGAAGGCCTGGCCTGCCGCTGTCGGGGCGACACCGGTACTCGAGCGCGTCAACAGCCGCGTACTGAGCTCGTTTTCCAGCTTCGACAATTGCTGGCTCAGGGCGGATGCGCCCACTCCGAGCTCGAGCGCGGCCCTGCCAAGGCTGCCGTGCTCCAACACACTTAAAAAGTAGCGAAACTGGCGTAACTCCACATCGGCCTCTCGATATCTCTGCCCTGCCGCATTGTACGCAGGATCGGCGAGGTCATGGGTAGCCTTGCCAGGGGGGTAGAAGCATTGCTGTGCCGGGTCACGGCAGCCTTGGCCTTGCATCGGGTTGCGCATACGTGCAAGGCTGAAAAAGGATCACCCCTGACGAAAAGGAAGCAAAGCACCTTATGCTTGGAATCACACGTATCCATCGCTATTTGCGCCCACTGCCTGCAAAACCGACTGCAGCCAGTGGGCGTGACCTCAAGGCCAAACCAGCCGCCCGCCTCGCCTCAAAGGTTGCAAACCTGCTCTGCACTCCCCGCTCCGCCCCACCTTACTTCTGCGTTACCCCTGAGCGCCCCCCTGTCGACCGTGTGCCCCCGACCTGACTGCCACCGCTGCAGCTCACACACCGAATTCGCCTGTTACAGGCGGGATGTCTGACGCAACAACAAGGGGCAACACCCAATGCTTTTCTTTCACGGTAAACGCATTTTCAGCGCCATCTTCGATATGGATGGCACCCTCTTCGACACCGAGCGCCTGCGCTTCAAGACACTGAAACAAGCCTCTCTGGAGATCTTCGGCACAGCGCTGAGCGAGGACACATTGATAGGCTCGCTTGGCCTGAGCGCGACCAAGGCCGAAGCCCTTGCCAAGGCACATAACGGTGAAGACTTCCCCTACGCCGAGATCCGCAAACGTGCGGATGAACTTGAGCTGGAGTACGTGCGCAATCACGGCGTACCCATCAAGGCCGGCTTGCTGGAAGTGCTGGAGCGCCTGCGCAAGTCGGGCTTGACCATGGCAGTGGCCACCTCCAGCCGCCGTGCCATTGCCGAGGAATACCTGATCAATGCCAATGTGCTGAAGTATTTCGACATCACTGTCTGTGGCGATGAAGTCAGCCAGGGCAAACCCCACCCCGAGATTTTCCTGAAAGCCGCCCGCGCGCTCAATTGCGAACCCGATCAGTGCTTCATGGTCGAGGATTCAGAGAACGGCATGCTGTCGGCCATCCGTGCCGAAGGCCAGGCGATCCTGATCGAAGACATCAAGCCGCCCGCTGCCGAAATCAAGGCTGGCGCGCTCAAAGCCTACCGCAGCATGCATGAGTTTCTCGCCGACCTTAGCGAGTGCGTACCTGACTTGGGCATGCCGGCATTGAGCGAGCCATTCCCGGCTTCGTTGAACCAGTTCAGCGTGGGCATTCATGGCTTCGGCGCCATCGGCGGTGGTTACCTGACACAGGTGTTTTCCCATTGGGATGGCTACACCCGGCCCCGTGAAATCATCGCCGCGACCCGCTCGCGCATGCTGCGCGAAAGCGTCAATGCCTTCGGCCGTTACAGCGTGCGCTACGGGGCCACTTCGTTCGACCAGACCCTCGACAATGTGCGCATGATCGACCTGGACGATGACGACGCAGTCATCGGCATGTACACCACGGCCGAAATTATCGGCCTGAGCCTGCCCGAGCAGGCCATCCGCAACCAGGCGAAGGTGATTGCCAAGGGGCTGCTGCAACGTTTCGAGCGACGTGGCCGTGAGCTGACGTTGCTGATCGTGCTTAACAAGGTGGGCGGCGCCGCGTTCGTGCGCCGCCATGTGCAGGCAGAGCTGGCATTGCTGTGTCCGCCGGCAATTGGCAAGCAGGTGCTGGAAAAGACCCATTTCGCCGAAACAGTCGTCAGCCGCATCGTCTCCAAGCTCAGCAACGACGCACTGGTGCGTCAACTGCGCATCAAGTCGCAGATGTTCCAGAACAGCCTGGAAGACGAACCGGCAGTCGCCACCAAGGCATCGACGCCCGTGCCTGAATACGAGCGACTGATCGGGCGCTTCAGGCCTTTTGCCCAGCCCAGCAGTGCGATGAGCCAGCTGCACCTGATCCTGTTCAACAGCGAACCCGACATGCCGCTGTATGTAGAGCACGGCAGCGAGCTGCTCGAACGCCTGCGCCAGGTGAAGACGGTGCCTGACATCACCCAGATCCAGGTCATCAAGAACCGCCTGTGGAACGGCCCACATGCCATCGTTGCCTGGTACGCGAGCCTGCTGGGCCATGACTCGGTGGGCCAGGGTATGGGCGACGCGCGTGTCCGCGAACTGGCCGAACGCCTGGTTCGCCAGGAAGTCGGGCCCGCACTGGTGGCGGAGTACCCGCAGATGGCAGAAGTGGTCAGCCGTTTTGCCGATACCTTCCTGGAGCGCTGTGCAACCTCGTTCAAAGACCCTTGTGCCCGGGTGGGGCGCGACCCGTTGCGCAAGCTTCAACGCAACGAGCGCATCCTCAGCAGCATCGACCTGGCACGCAAACATGCTATTGAAACCCCGGCGTTGACGTTTGGCGCGGCTCTGGCCATTCACCATGCCTTGCGCTGCGTAGACAGCAAAGACCAGGAAGCCCAGGCGATCAGACAGGTTTATCGGGATAACGACGCCAGCGTCGAGGCCGTGCTTACCCATGACGCTGACTGTAATGGCAAGCGTTTTCCGGGGCTGGACCCGATCAGGGACCTGCAGCTGATCACAGCCATTTCAGATGCTTTCCGGCAATACCCGCAAAGGGGTGTGGCAACCAAACGGGACGACCTTTGCATAGGCGCATGAGGGAGTGCATAAGCCAGACGCCTGCGCGGTGAATGGCACCGGCTGCGCCGGTGTTCGCGGCTAAAGCCGCTCCCACAGTGATCGCGCCAGCTTTCAGGTGTTGTGCAAGACAGTAGCCTCCACAGGTACTGCATATGCCTGAAGCCTGCACAGCCCCTGTGGGAGCGGGCATGCCCGCGAAGGATCCAACCCAGTGAATGGCACCGGCTGCGCCGGTGTTCGCGTTAGCGTATAGGTGTGCTCGCAGGCATCAGGACCTGATCTTCACAAAAACAAGCTCTGGGTCACCTTCATCCAGATTTTCAACCTGGCCACTCCCACTAAAACCGCATTTCTCAAGCAGCGCCTGCATCGGCAGGTTCGACGCGTTGGTGGAGGTAAACAGCTTGGCCCCCACGGCCCGGGATTCCAGCCCACGAAGAATGGCTGCGCCTACGCCGCGGCGACGTGCCGAATCCAGTACCACAATGAGCGGGATGAAATCCTGCCCGAAAAAAGACTGGTTCAGTACGCCATAGCCCAACAGCAGCGCACTCTCGTCAGCATCCGTTGCCACCCAGCACTGGCCGCAAGCTACCGCGTGGGCAATGCATTCCCGCCGATGCTCTTCCCGCTGCGCGATGACATCAAGATCAAAGAGCGCATTGAGGTCGGCTTGCCGGGCGAGCCGCATGTTTGATTGCGCAGCCATTTCTTCCTCGTATCAATAGCAACTCAGTGGGTTTGTTACCAGAGCGTAACGCGCATGCCTGTAGCCTCGGGCAGCCGTGTAGGAGCGGCCCTGTGTCGCAAAAGGGATGCGAAGCAGTCCGTTCGACCGGTCCGGCGCCCTGACTAGGTCGCTCTAGCCGACCGTTTTACGGTTTTTTGGGTGATTATTTACAATCAGACCACTCGAAATTGTGCTGTAGGAAAGTCGAGTTTCGCCACAAATAAACATCTGGTTGGACTCCAGAAAATAGAACTCCGATAACTTGTAAGAAGTTTCTGAATTTCGACTGAGGCCATTTGGATCTCTCTTACTGGTGTTAGGTTTCCAACCTGAACCATACACAGGGAGTTTATTTTATGCGCGTCAGTCTAGAGGGCTTAGGTCAGGCTGTAGATGGCGATGTGACTACAACGGGTGCTATCTGCATTGCAACGGGAGCCGGCTATCTCGACGAAGGCCGAATGGTGCTCCGTGAAGGCGACCACACCACGCCATGCCCTCTTTGTGGGCAGGTGGGAACTGTCGCTGAAGGTGTGGATCACTTTATTTCCGATGGCCAGCGGGTGGCCATGGACGGGGCGCTGGTTGTCTGTGGGTGTTCCCCAGGCAGCAACCGGGTAGTCGCGCCGTTGTATGAAGCACCGCCGTCCATGTATTCCATTGCAGATCGTGCCACTGCCCACTTTACCGAGCCATCACCCACCGTCTACCCCGAGCGCTTCTCCCAACCCGTCATAGGTGCACTGCCCAGTACGCTGGAGCCTGGCTTCTACGTAGTCCCTCGACGCATGTCGTTCCCCCAGGTGCTGCTGCAACTGGCCGAGCACGATGCCACGTTGCCGATCTCCCGGTTGCAGCGGCTCAACCCGACGTTTGAGCAAGGCTTCAAGGCTGGGGAAATCTTCGTTATCGGTGATCCTGACAACGCAAATGCCTGTACGCGCGAAGAGGGAGAACTGATGGCAGCTGCGCAGCATGCGCGGCGTGCTTTGGAGGTGCTCGACTACGCCGAAGCGGATTTCATGATGCAGCACCAAGCCGAAATCGCCGGCTTGCTCAGTAACGCCAGCCTGTCCATGGGCGTCGGCAAGGACATGCTGGATCAAGGTTTGAGACAGGTCAGTCATACATTGACCAGTATCGAGCAGTTGCACCAGCGGGAGTTCATGCGCCACGGCCATTTGAACAGCCCGGGATTTTTCGCTGAACGGCGGCGGCTTCTGCAGCAGCTGGATGGACAGTTGAAAACGGCATTTCTGAACAAGCAGTTGAACCTTGGGAACTATGAGCGCTTGAGGAAGAGCTTGAATATTTCGACCAAGAGTCTGGTCCATCATTGGTCGAAAGCGGGCGGGCCAGGGCAGATTCCGGGGTATGCGACGCATCTGGATAAGGTTGCCAAACTTAGCAAGTACCTTGCTTACGGTGGATACGCTGCGGTTGGACTAGGAGGGACTTCGTCCTACATGAACGTTCAGGAGGTTTGCCGGGCGGGCGAGACAGAGGCGTGTAAAAAGATCCGAATGACAGAAACAAGTAGTTTTGCCGGTAGCCTTGGATTAAGCACGCTCGCTTCTACTGGAGCTGGATTAACCGCCGGAACACTGTGCGCAGCTTTTGCGGTAGGGACCGCCGGAGTCAGCGTTCCGGTGTGCGTGGTTTTGCTTGTCGGGGCTGGTGGGGCCGCCGGCGGCCTCGTAGGGGGGAAGCTGGGTGAGTCAGCAGGTGAGTTCATCTACGAGGCTACGCGTGATTGACATCAACGGTTGGTCGGTCTCGGCGAAGATAATATTGGTAATAGGGCCGTTTGTCATTGGACTGCCTGGCCCGGCGATCCTTGCCTTCCTTATGCTAAGTAAGGATTACGATGTAGCATGCTCGGCGATTCAAAGTAACCCCTACATTGAATCTATGAAGCAGACGAGGGATAGGGGACGATTGAAGTGGCGATGGATGCTCATGTGCATGATCGCTGGGTTGATAACATTTCCGGGCTGGGCATTGCGCAGAGGTAAGTTAGAGGCTGATGAAGTGAAGCGTTTCCCTGCGAAGTTAAAATTTAAGTTGGCGCTTGCTACCTGGCTAACACTACTTGGTTGTGCTTGGATGATGGTTGCTTATACCCTCGTTAAACTCTCGGACGGGAGATAGGCACTTTGCAGGTCAGACCCGTAGTCTCGGGTCTTCCTCCTTTCCCACCGACGTGTCGTCGCCGTTCAAAAACTGTCCCAACTGTGCACCCTCGAACACTATCTACTGCAGAAAATCATCGCCATGACGAATACGTTGTCCATCGACAGCCACACTCGACCAGTACCGATGGTGATGACCGAACAGCCTCTACCTGATCGGTAACCTCTCCAAAAAAGCCACTGATACCGTACCCAAGTGATGACACAACGGTTGCAAATGACACAATGTGTCATTATGATCGCCATGTGTCCTGGCGACGCCATCACGACGAACAGCCAGCGCCCGCCCTTTCCCATGCAGGTACCGCCCATGACGACCACCATGCACATCCCCAAGGACCAATTGGTCAAACTGGCCCAGCAGCAGATGCTGACGGCCCTGGCCGACAACACCTACACCGCCCGGCAAAAGCTTGCCCTCACCTGCCGCATCCTGTTCGACGGCGGCCACGACTCTGGCCTGGCCGGGCAGATCACCGCACGTGCGCAGGAGCCTGGCACCTACTACACCCAGCAACTGGGCCTGGGCTTCGACGAAATCGCCGCCTCCAACCTGCTGGTGGTGGACGAAGACCTCACCGTGCTGCAAGGCCGCGGCATGGCCAACCCGGCCAACCGCTTCCACAGCTGGCTGTACCGCGCCCGCCCCGACGTCAACTGCATCATCCACACCCACCCGCTGCACAGCGCCGCCCTGTCGATGCTGGAAGTGCCGCTGGCCATTTCGCACATGGACCTGTGCCCGTTGTTCGATGACTGCGCATTCCTCAAGGAATGGCCAGGCGTGCCGGTGGGCAACGAGGAAGGTGAAATCATCGCCAAGGCGATTGGCGACAAGCGTGCAATCCTGCTTTCCCACCACGGCCTGCTGATTGCCGGTGGCTCGATCGAGGAAGCCTGTGTGCTCGCCCTGCTGTTCGAGCGCGCAGCGAAGATGCAGCTGCTGGCCATGGGGGCCGGTGATATCCGCCCCATCCCCGACGCACTGGGCAAAGAAGCCCACGACTGGATCTCCACCCCCAAACGCCATGGCGCCGCGTTCAGCTACTACGCGCGCCGTGCCTTGCGTGCCCACGGCGACTGCCTGGGCTGATCGAAGTTGTACCCTTTCCTCAACAACGGCAGAGGTGCCTGGTCATGTCTACACCTGTAATTCGCGGCGTTATCGGTTACACCATCACTCCCTTCACGGCTGACGGCACGCTCGACCTGGATGCCCTGGGTACATCCATCGACAGCCTGATCGCAAACGGCGTGCACGCCATCGCACCGCTGGGCAGCACCGGCGAAGGGGCCTACCTTTCCGACAGCGAATGGGAAACCGTGGTGCGCTTCAGCCAGGCACGCATTGCCGGGCGCGTACCCAGTGTGGTCAGCGTCTCCGACCTGACCACCGCCCGTACCGTGCAGCGTGCCCGTCTGGCGCAGGCCTGTGGTGCCACGGCCGTGATGGTGCTGCCCATTTCCTACTGGAAGCTCACCGAAGCCGAAGTGGTCGCCCACTACAAGGCCGTCGGCGCGGCCATCGACATCCCGATCATGCTCTACAACAACCCGGGCACCAGCGGCACCGACATGTCAGTGGAGCTGATCCTGCGCATCCTCGGCGAAGTGCCCAATGTGACCATGGTCAAGGAAAGCACCGGCGACATTCAGCGCATGCACCGCCTGTTCAAGGCCACCGATGGCCAGGTGGCTTTCTATAACGGTTGCAACCCGCTGACCCTGGAAGCCTTGGTGGCTGGGGCCACCGGCTGGTGCACCGCCGCACCCAACCTGATCCCGGCACTTAACCTGGCGCTGTGGGACGCGGTGCAGCAAGGCGACCTGGCCGCCGCACGCGCGCTGTTCTACCGCCAGTACGAGCTGCTGGAATACATCACCCGCCGCGGCCTGCCCACCACCCTCAAGGCCGGCCTGAAAATGCTCGGCCAGGATGTCGGCGCACCGCGCCTTCCCCTGCAGCCGCTGGATGCGCAAGGCAGCAACTACCTGAAAAGCCTGCTGACCGAACTGGCCAACTGACCTTGAAACCTGCCCGGCGGCAGCTCGCCGCCGGGCCTTGCTGCACCCGACCTTTACCAGAGGCAACCATGGACGCGCCTGCACAACACGCTTCAACCCCGTTTCGGCTTACAGATATCCTTCACCCCGTGATAGCCGGCCTGGTTTCGGTCATCGTCAACTACGGCGGCACCTTCATTCTGGTGTTCCAGGCGGCCAAAGTCGCCGGTTTGAGCCCGCAGCTGACTTCATCGTGGGTCTGGGCCGTGTCGATCGGCGTCGGCCTCAGCGGCCTGTTGCTGTCCTGGTACAGCCGCGCGCCGGTCATCACGGCCTGGTCCACGCCAGCCGCAGCGTTCCTGGTCACCGCCCTGGCCAGCGTGCCCTACAGCGAAGCCATCGGTGCCTACCTGCTGTCGGCCGCCGGTTTCGTGGTGTTGGGGCTGAGCGGGTATTTCGAGCGCCTGGTGCGGGTTGTGCCTGGCGGCATTGCCGCCGGGCTGCTGGCGGGCATCCTGCTGCAGTTCGGTATCGGCGCCTTTGCCAGCCTGTCGCTCGACCCTGTTCTGGCCGGGCTGCTGATCGCGGCCTATGTGGCATTCAAACGTTTCACCGCCCGTTACGCCGTGGTCGGCATTCTGCTACTGGGCCTGGGCTACTTGCTGCTGCAGGGGCAAGTAGGCCTGACGGCATTGCAGCTGGAATTCGCCTCACCGGTGTTCACCGCCCCCACCTTCACCCTCAACGCCGCCCTCAGCGTGGCCCTGCCACTGTTCCTGATCACCCTCACCGGCCAGTACATGCCCGGCATGCTGGTGCTGCGCAACGACGGCTTCAAGACCAGCGCCAACCCGATTGTCGCGGTCACCGGCCTGGGCTCGTTGCTGATGGCGCCATTCGGTTCACACGCTTTCAACATCGCCGCCATCACCGCGGCCATCTGCACCGGCAAGGAAGCCCATGAAGACCCGGGCAAGCGCTGGGTGGCGGGGATTGCTGCCGGTGTCTGCTACATCCTGGTCGGGGTGTTCGGGGTCACCCTGGCGAGTGTGTTCATGGCCCTGCCGGGTACCTTCATCACCACCCTGGCCGGCCTTGCCCTGTTGGGCACCATCGGTGCCAGCCTGGCCAGCGCAATGGCCGATGCCCGCTCGCGTGAAGCCGCACTGATCACCTTCCTGGCGGCGGCGGCCAACATCAGCCTGTTCGGCATTGGCGGGGCGTTCTGGGGGCTGGTCATTGGCCTGCTGGCCTATGCCGTGCTGAACGGCCCCCTGCCTCGGGTCAAACGCTCCCGCCGGTAAAGGCTTGCCTCCCCCTACCCTGCGCCATGTGCCCACCCGTTCGACAGGTACCGACATGCCCCACGCTGGCCCCAAGCTGCTTACCCAAATTGCTGCCGTGCACTTCGTCAGCCATGTGCACATCATGCTGATCCCGGCACTGCTGCCCGTCCTCCCTGGCCTGCTGGGCGTGGGGTTCGTCGAGCTTGGCGTAGCCCTGGCGGTGTTCAACATTGTCTCTGCCCTGGTGCAGGCACCGCTGGGCTATGCCGTCGACCACTACGGTGCGCGCAAGGTGCTCAAGGCAGGGTTGTTGCTGGGCAGCCTCAGTTTCCTGCTGCTGGCGGTCAGCCCCGGCTATGCGGTGTTGCTGGTAACGATGGCCATGGCGGGCCTGGCCAATGGCGTTTACCACCCTGCCGATTACGCGTTGCTGGCCCAGGGCATCGAGCAAGGCCGCCTGGGGCGTTCGTTCTCGATCCATACGTTCGCCGGTTTCCTCGGCTCGGCAGTAACGCCAGCGGTGTTTCTCGGCATTGCCGCCGTGTTTGGTACACGGGCAGCCTTGGCAGCGGGCGCAGTGGTGGGTGTTGCCGCTCTGCTGCTGATCTCGGTGCCAGGCAGCGGTGTCTATCAGGTATCCGGGCATGGCCGCACAAGTGACACTGGAGCTGCCGCTGCGCCGGGCCGCGTGCGCTTGCTCACACCGATGATCGGCGTGTTGACCGTGCTGTTCATCCTGCTGAACCTGAGTACCAGTGCCATCGAGAAGTTCTCCGTAGCCGCCCTGGTCCAGGGCCAAGGCCTGACCCTGGCCTGGGCGAACACGGCGCTCACGGCCTTTCTGCTGTGCAGTGCAGTGGGCGTTTTGTGCGGCGGGGCCCTGGCTGACCGCACCCGCCGCCATGGCCTGGTGGCCGCCATGGCCTTTGCCCTGGCGGCGGCGCTGACGACGCTGGTGGCGCTGGGGCTGGTGCAGGGCTGGGCATTGGTGGGGGTGCTCGCGGCCATCGGCTTGCTGACCGGGGTCATCGCACCATCGCGGGACATGCTGGTCAAGGCAGCAGCGCCACGTGGTGCCGAGGGCAAAACCTTCGGGCTGGTCTCGACCGGCTTCAATATCGGCGGCGCCATCGGGCCGGTTGCGTTCGGCTGGATGCTCGACCAGCGCCTGCCTGAGGGCATCTTCATCGCTTCGGTGGTGTTCATGCTGCTGACCGTGCTGCTGACCCTGGCGCAGGAGGCCTATTTAGCCAGGAAGCGTCGCCAGCAGGCTTAGCCCCCAGGGCTGCTGGGCAGCCCTTTCGCCGGCAAGCCAGCTCCCACAGGGATCCCGGCCACTCAAGGAGTGTGGATGACCTGTGGGAGCTGGCTTGCCGGCGATGAGGCCGGTTCAGGTTGATCACGCTACCGGGTTCGCCTGCACCACCCGCCCGCCTGCCGCTGGCCGGTTGATGAACAACATATCCAGCACACTGTTGCGCAACCCCTTCAGCGCATTCCAGTTCGCCGAGGTGTGCACATACCTGTCACGCAACAACCGTTGCTCGTCCTCGGTCAGCCCAGGCTGTTCACATTCACCCAAGGCATACGCATGCAACTTGCGGCTGATCTCCAGCAAATCAGCCGGCAACCCATGCTCAGCCTGCCCGCCCAACGGCGCAAACGGCACCCCCGCACGCACCGCAAGCTCGCGCATGACACTCAGGTACACCCGGGAAAGCTGCCCCGCCACCTCACGCTCCCGGTACACCGCCGCATACACCTGCTTTTGCGCCTCATCCGGCCGCCCACCGGCAATCGCCTCTTCCCAGGTAATCACCCGCGCGCCAAGGCCACCAAACGCCGAAGCCAACAAGGCGTTGACCGTGGCATACGCGCGGGTCTGTTCAGCGCAGATACCCAGCGGCACACGCTGTGACCGCGGTTTGCACAGCAGTACCTGCTCTTGCGTACTGTTCGGGTAACCACCACCAATATTCGAATGCACACCCGGCAACACGATGTCGTGACCGCTGCTCACCAATGGGAAGTTGTGCCGTTGCTCATCCCCGGCCACCAATTGCACCACGTGCCGGGCAATACCCTCACCCAGGCCCAGGCGCAAGCCGCCATGGCGCTCGTCGGCAGGGTCGAAATCGCCCTGCAACGGCGCAATGATCGCGGCCACGGTGTCGAACAGGCCGATGAAATTGATCGTGATACTGCACGG
>Ga0213824_1001181_pt1 | contig 16153 bp, 17 predicted proteins | sample MC6MC0906MG_FD_179892 | JGI IMG/M metagenome (GOLD analysis project Ga0213824, IMG submission 179892) | Enriched soil aggregate microbial communities from Iowa State University, Ames, United States - MC6-MC0906-MG | ecosystem: Environmental > Terrestrial > Soil > Unclassified | place: USA: Iowa...
ACTCCAACAATGGCTATGTAGGAAGTTCCTATAAGAAGCACGCAATTTATCATACGATAGGACTTTCATTTTGTTTATATCCAAAGTCAATCCTTCTTTACTCAATACTGTTTAATCTTTCAAGCCACTTCAATATGCAGCCACTCTTAAAGAAATCTAATAATGCACCCTCGCAAAAGCGCTCAGCTCTAACAGCACCCATAATAAGCGCAAGCACACACTGTGCATTCAAATTTGAAACGTCCGCATTCTTCATAGAATCCGTATCCCATTCAAGGTCGTTATCTTTGAGAATATCTCCATAGCGGGTAAGCTCCATATTTTTATTATTTTCTTCAAAGGTGTAAACATCGTTGATGAAGTTATGCACCATTTCGGAATAGCCCACAAAAGGCATATGTATCGGATGCTCTGGCGTTCCATCGTTTTCTTTATCAATAATCCATTCACCTATGCTCGCTGTCTGGATCATAGGTATATATTTCGCCAAAATATTGAATTTACTCATCATCGTCCTCCTCAGTATCGTCCATGCCAAATAACATCTTGAACAACACTCCATTAGATTCCAGTTTGAAATTGAGTCTTTTTTAGTTTTTAGCGTTTTCTACTATTCCGCAATAGAGGTTGCTTTTTTATTTGCAACCTCTATTCTTTGAGTGGATTCTATTAGTTCCATTTCTAGTAAATTCTCCAATATATAACCTTCTTCTTTTCAGTCTTAAAAAGGTTTTGGAAAATATCGCAAAATACCTTGCAAATGCCAAATCTAAAGAAACCGTCTTGACGTAAAGCACCCGTTAATACAATACTTAAACTCCCTCTTTTCTCATAATAGCTTTTATCCGTGCTTGTTCTTCAGTCTTATCTAAGTATTCAAAAAAACCAAGACGATTTCCCCAAGGGTCAGTAAATGTTCCCCATTTAGCTGAAACTTCTGGTCTTGAGTAAATTTCAAAGTTATCAATGTTAAGTTCTTTTATTAGTCTTTCTCTTTCCGCTTCGATATTTGTAACCCCTAAACGTAAAGGACCATTTCCTTCAGTAAGATTACCCTCTGCTACTTGTAACCAACAACCAGGTATGAGTTCCCACTCTACAAAACCATCGTGTGGTATGAAATCAGGTTTTTTGTTTAACAGTGTTTCATACCATTTATGCCCTTCTTCGACATTAGATACTCGTACTTGAGTAGTCATTTCAAAAATCATTTTACCCCCTCCAGATTATGGTATATATATTTTTCAATACAGTTGATTAAAAACCCTTTATTAAACGTAATTTTGGATTATAACTTTTTTCTTTGGTTCGTCAACTTTAACTGTATCAGTAAATGTGATAAGAAGGTTTTAAAAATGGTGCGTATTTAGTTGGACATCAGACCAGTTTTGTATATCCCCTATTCCCATAGGGTCGTTTTCTGCGATTTCAAACTATCTCTACACACATTTGTTTAAACGGCTATGAATGAGCTCCTCTACCTGTGCTTTTAGTGCTTGATTAGCATAACGTAGCACCTCATCCTCACCGGCTGTTTTGATGATTACATCGCTGAAATATTCATCAATTTTAACCCATTTTACAACGGCAATATTTTTCTTAACTAAGGCTCGTTTTTTGTTGTAGAAATCATTTCTTATATCTTTTAATAAACCTTCTACAATCTGGATGTAGATTTTGGACATTTTTAACTTTTCAAGCGACGAATAGTCTTGTTGTAATGACCTGATTGCCATATCTAATTTTATAAACTCATACAAAATACTGCGATCCTCACCATTAATCATCAACGTCCACCATCTTTGCGTCTTTGATTTTATCAAATGCAATACGCTTGATAGCTACATCCGTCTCTAGTAGCAATTCCTTTTTGAATATATCAGTTCCTGTAACTAGCCCTGTCTCGTCGTGCAAATTATGGTTGTTCCATAGCGTTAATGTAATCGGTTTTTGCATTTTAAAAGCACGTTGTATGGTCTGTTCTATTTCTTCTAACTCCCACTCAGTTAATTCTCGCTTTTTATCGTAAAATTGCTCTTGCTTCCACTCTTTAATGAGGCCAAGATGCTCAGGAAGCATCATCGCCGTCCATTTCATTGATCCACGGTCACGTATCATCTAAACACTCCTCGAATTCTTAATCGTTCTCCTATCTCTTCTTCTCTCATTCCCCCCTTACGCTAAGTGCCCGCCTACTAAGCGATTACGTGTAATGGCTGTGCCAGCTTGCGTATAAGATACTGCCCTTAATAATGCCACAGCGCCATATTTTCTGCGGATGGCATCCATCACATGACCAATTACCTGACGTTGCTCCTTGCGCTCATCGAATAAATCCAATTGGATACTGCACTCTGGCTCCAAGTTCGTTACTCTCACTGACAATTGACGTGCTGGCTCACCAGCAAAGTGCTCATCCAGTAACCCAAGACAGACTTTATACATAACAAGGGTTTCATTTGTTGGGACTTCCATCGTCCTAGAGCGATGAAATCCTTTTGTCATAGCATTTCGACTATAAGAAAGGCCTAAGCTGATCGTACGCCCAACATATCCCGCTTCCCGTGTTCGTCTCATAACGTCCTCACACATTTCAAGTAGGACGACGGCAATTTCTTTTCGCGTGTGATAATCTCTCATTAACATTTGTCCTTTACCAAAACTTAACGCTGAATTCTTCACTAAAGGCTCTCCTAATGTGGAAAGATCAATCCCCCATGCATGGTAATATAATTGATTGCCCATAATACCAAAGCGCTTTTCTAATTCCTCTAAATCCGCATTAGCCAACCCACCGACTGTTTGTATCCCCATTGCTTTCAAGTTTGCTTCCATCTGTTTGCCAATGCCCCACATTTCGGACAGAGGTCGTACCGGCCAAAGTTTTTTAGGAATATCTTCATATGTCCATTTAGCAAAGCCAGATTTTTTCGCATCTAAATCTAACGCTAATTTTGCTATTAGCATGTTGGGTCCCATACCGATTGCACAGGGAATGCGAAATTGCTCGTAAATCGCCTGTTGAATCGTTTTGGCCGTTTGCTCAGGCGAACCCCAAAGGCATTCTGTACCAGTTAAATCCACAAAGCTTTCATCGACACTATAGACATGAATCGCCTCAGCAGGTACATACTCAGCTATAAGGCGAGTGATTGCCATTGACATGTCGAGAAAAAATGACATTTTAGGCTCAAAAAGCTTAATATCTGGATGCTTAGGTATCTCATAACGACGATTTCCCGTTTTGATTTTAAATTTTTCCTTCATCACTGGTGAAGCTGCGAGTACGATACTACCTGGTTGCTCAAAATTCCCAATAACTGCAATAGCATCTTTCAAGACATCTAGACCTTCTAGCATGGCAATACAGCTTGCGTAAAAGCATTTCATGTCAATACAAAAAATGTCCTTGTGTGGCAGATTGTCGTAATTCAAATCACCTCACGCTTCCGATGTGTAACCGGGAGTATTGCTAGAACATTGTTAATAATAAATGTACGCTTTGCCTGCCTCGTAAAGCAAAATGCTGTAAAGGAATCACCAACAATCTTCATGATTTTCACACGCCTTTTCGTAATGGCACCAGACTTGGCTACATACATCATGCGAACTACTTGTTGACGCTGCATTGCTTTTATTAACTGTTCTTTCATCTTAGTTGCTCCTTTTCACTAGCTCTGTTAGATCTTCACTTCCCTCCCCCAAAAAACAAGTAAGTATAACAGAGCTGTTTTTCATTACAGAACAAATGTTTGTATATCCATTATACGCACATATGTTCTTAATTAGAAGTGGTAATTTAAACTAATTTTTAAAGGAGGTCTTCAAGAGGACAATTCAATTTCGCCTTGGCGTAATTGCGTCCGGAGGCTTTATTTTCATTCAGTAGGTGTTTGGATATCCACTGAAAAGAAACCACATCCCCATTCATCTCTACACCTTCAGTGATAGGAGTCTTCTCTGAATGAAAATAAAATGGGCGTTCATGTAAGCCTAAACTAACGTTGGTACATATTCTGTGCTGATGACAAGTATTGAAAATTAATTAGAAAGGATGTAATTATTAGCTCAAATATTGATTATACTTCTCCGTCAACACAGTTCACTTTTGATGTAAATGACAGTACTCTTTTTAAAAAAGATCAACAGAATTATATTAATATCTTAGGTGTAGAACAATTAAATACATTAGAAAATACGTCCTTGCTTGATATTTTCCTAAGTAAGGACAATGTGGTAGAACCTCACTATCATCAAAATGCAGCCGAACTTGTTTATTGTATTTCGGGTGCTGCTATCGTATCTATACTTAATCCCTTTACAAAAAAAATTGAGAATTATCCTATAAAGCCTGGTCAAGTTGCCAATGTACCGCAAGGCTGGTGGCATTATGAAGTAGCTACTGAGGATGACACGCATTTACTAGCTATTTTTGATGCTCCAACTCCTGAAGTCATTTTAGGTTCAGATATATTAACATTTACACCTGCCAATATTATGGCTCACACTTATTGTTTAGATGAAAAACAGTGGAAGAAAACCATTGCGCCAATTGTACCGTCAACATATATTGGTCCGCCTAAAAACTGCAATCGTGTAAAATCGGCTTCTGAAAAACAAAAAGAATCTGATTGTAAATGTAAACATAAACCTAAGCCTAAACAGCCAAATTATATGAACCCATATCCATATCACTACCCATATGTGTATCCTTATGGCTCCTATTATTAATTGCTAAACAATATAGCTTAACGGCTCTACACCTTCATCGAATAAAAATAAGTAAACAGGAAAAACTATAACTTAAAGTTATAGCTTTGTGACTACTTAAAAGAGGTGTAGAAAATGGAATTATTTCCAGTGATCCATACAAATTTTTGGGATGCCGTAATAGCCGTTCCAGCTGTGTTGATTATTACACAGCTCATTAAGGTATTAATGCATGTTCAGCCTAAATATGTTCCAGCAATCGCTCTGGCTATTGGCTTGATTATTTCTATCTTCATTAGCCATAGACACAATCTTATTGCAGGAATATTTATGGGCTTTTTTTATGGGTACGCAGCTATCGGAAACTTTGCTGCATTAAAAACAACCATTAATAGCTTTAAAAGCAAGAAATTAAAGGAATAATTGTTGATTGGAGTGTTTGAGGATTAGCGTCACAGATGGACCCTGCAGTGAAGAGACTCAGTCGGAACGGAAATCAACTCCACGTTATTGTGGTGAATTCATTTTTATATGAATACTTTTAAGATTTGTCGGAACAAAATCTCATTTTATCGGAACAATTTTAGCTTTTATCGGTATATTTTCTTGTTTCATCGGAACAATTTCAGTTTTTACGCAGCTCATCGGACGCCCCTACCAGAACCTTTTATTGTAAAATATGATTAGAATTCCATTTATCAGCACATCCTAATCTCAAATAAATGAACGATAACATGAGTTAGGAAGTGTCACTATGGAATTGGCAAACGGAACTTTAGAATCATTACGTTTTAAAGAGATTTTTAAGATTTGGACACAGCTCGGCGTTAATAATGGTTACATAGCTTCAAATCATGCATTTTTCAAACACGCTGTTGATAAAAATTTGAAGGCTATCATCGTAGAATTTATTCAATGTTTAAAAGAGGAAAATAAACAGCTAACAGCGTTATTAAAGGACAATGGCGTGCTGGCCCCACCTACAGCAATCGAATACGAAAAGTTGAAAATGAGAGATATTCGAGGAAAAACGGCTATTAATGATACCGAAATTAGCGCCATCTTATCGATGAATATTGCTTCTTCTGTTATTACAGTCAGCCAAACTTTAGAAATATCTGTTAAGAAGAAACATACTACAAAATATGGAGAGCTTCATATGAGGTATGCCATACTCGGTGCTAAACTGATACAGCTAAGTAAAGATAAAGGGTGGTTAATGGCCCCTGCTATAACTTAATGTAAAAGAGCTCTCGTTTCCACAACGAGAGCTCTTTTACATATTATCTTTTTCTCACAAACAACAGCTTATACCACTGATTCACTAGGAATGGCAACACAGACAAACTATAAATAAAACCTAATTGCGCAGGGCTTAAGATAGCAACTTCAAACACACCTGTCAGCATTGGAATAAACAATACTGCGTGTAAACTTAATAAACCGATTAAAAATGCAAGCCAAGTATATTTATTCGAAAATATTCCAATGGCGAAGATCGATTCTTTAGCTCTGGAGTTGAAGCCATGCACTAATCGTGACAAGCATAATGTTGTAAATGCCATAGTACTCGCCGTTAACGTATCTCCCGTTGACAATCCGATCTGAAAAGCAATAATTGTAGAGATAGCAATTAGTAATCCTTCGAGCACCACTTGAGTAGTAAATGCTTTATTTAATAATGGTGTATGAATATTTCGAGGCTTGTCCTTCATTGTTTTTTTATTATTCGGCTCTAGACCGATTGCAATCGCTGGCAGACTATCGGTTAGTAAGTTAATAAACAAAAGATGTACAGGTGCGAAAGGAACTGGCAAGCCTAATATTGTTGCATATAAAACAACAAAAATGGCACCAGCATTCCCCGATAATAAGAACAAAATAGCATTTTTAATGTTCGTATAGATGCTTCTGCCGTTTGCAATAGCTTTGACGATCGTTGAAAAATTATCATCCGTTAAGATCATAGAAGAGGCATCTTTTGCCACCTCTGTGCCGGTGATGCCCATCGCCACACCAATATCGGCTTGTTTTAAGGCAGGGCCATCATTCACACCATCTCCTGTCATGGCAACGACCTTGCCGGTTTCCTGCCATGCTTTAACGATACGAATTTTTTGTTCCGGTGTGACTCGGGCATAAACAGAGAAATCTTTCACCTTTTCTTGTAGTTGTTGATCCGTTAATCCTGCAATTTCATGACCTTCAATCGCTTCTGAGGGATCATTTAAAATACCGACTTGATTAGCAATGGCCATTGCTGTAATTTTATGGTCACCAGTAATCATCACCGGTTTGATACCCGCTTTTATACAATTTTCAACCGCATCTTTGGATTCTTTTCTTGGAGGATCCATCATGGCCACTAAGCCAACAAAGATTAAATCTTTTTCCGCTCTTACATCAATTGCTTGATTTCCCTTTACCTCTTTGTAGGCAATAGCTAGCACCCTTAACCCATTCATCGAGAAATCGCGATTCACTGCTTCGATTTTTTGACGCTGTTGTTTTGTAATATTAAAAATACCATTTGAAGTTTCAATTTTTACAATTTTAGGTAAAAGGACATCTAATGCTCCTTTTGTAATCATGATGGTTTGCTGATTGAAAGTATTTACCGTACTCATAAGCTTTCTATCTGAATCAAAAGGGATTTCGGCCATTCTTGGATAATGATCTCTTACCAGTAATTCGTCCAAGTCATATTGCTTCCCTAATTTAACAAGAGCAATTTCAGTAGGGTCACCGATTTCTTTACGGTCCCTTTCTACAGCATCATTACATAATATTGCCTTTACCATAAGGTTTTTCTCAACTGCATTTCTAGTGTTTAAACGATCATATGGAATAATTTTTTCGTCCACATATACTTCTTGCACAACCATTTTATTTTCAGTTAATGTTCCTGTTTTATCTGAACAAATGACAGATACACTTCCAAGACTTTCAACGGCATAGAGCTTTCGTATAATGGCACTTTCCTTGGCCATTTTTTGTGTCCCAAAAGCTAGTACGATCGTAACAATCGAGCTTAATGCTTCTGGAATAGCTGCAACAGCAAGTGAAACGGCGAACATAAATGATTCTACTAATGCACGTCCTCGAATAAGGTCAATTGTGAAAATAGCTAAACAGATTAGCGTAATACCTAAAGCTAATTTTTCGCCAAATTGATCCAAATTTATTTGTAAAGGCGTTTTCTTCTCTTTCGCCGTATCTAGTAAATTGGCAATTTTACCGATTTCAGTTTGCATACCGATTGCTGTAACCATGACGATACCGCGACCATTCGTCACAAAACTTCCAGAGTATACCATATTCTTTTTATCAGCAACAGTTATATTGTTTTCTTTGATGGGGTCTATCATTTTCGCGACAGCAATTGATTCACCTGTTAGTGAGCTTTCATTAATATGCAAATTATAACTTTCTAATAATCTCCCATCCGCATTTATATAATCGCCAGCCTCCAAATAAAGAAGATCTCCTACGACTATATCTTCCGAAGAAACCTCTATTAGCTGATTATTTCGCATGACTTTTGCAATTGGAGAAGTTAAGGCTTTTAAATTATCCAAAGACTGTTCTGCCTTGACATGTTGTACAGTGCCTAGAATAGCATTTAAAATAACGACAATCATAATCACAATCGTGCTTTCTACTTCCCCTAATAGAAATGAAACCAAAGCAGCAATAATTAAAATTATGACTAATAAATCTTTAAACTGTCCAAAGAAAACGGCAAATGTACTTGTTTTTTTGCCTTCCTCTAATACATTATAGCCGTATACTTCTTGTCTCTTTTGAACGTCATAATCACTCAATCCTTGATCTGTCACGTTCAAAGTTTTCATAACTTCAGCTGACGATTGTTGATGATATTCTGACATTCGATTCCCCCTCCATTTGAAATGATTAGATGATCCTGCCAATTAAAGAAACTCTCAGTATCCACCCTATTCTGAACTCTTAGGGAGAGTATAAATTCGCTTGAATATACATCCTAAAAATAGTCATCAATCATCAGAATCTCTATCTACTTGGCCTCTAAAATACTGTAACTACAACAATCTATTCCTTGTCCTATTCCAGTATGATAATAATCGATAGGGAAATTAATTATTTGTCAGATAGGTGAAAATATGACGTAAATTCAATCTACTCTTGCTAGCTATAACACTAAAAAAAGACATTTGGAATATGGCTATTCCAAATGCCTTTGTCACATGCATGGACTCCCTATTAGGCCAGTCTTGCAATTACTTTATTATTTTACTTGTTTCTCTTTATTCGCTACTAATAAATAATCAAGTGCACTCATTCTAGTAAGTTTATGCGTGAACTTTATAGCATCCGCTTGAGAGTCAAACATGAAGTTTTCGAGTTCGTCTGTTGGTATATATTCATCAGCGATTTTTCGTTTTAGTTTTCGTACAGATAAAGTGTGGGAATCTTCTTCATATAAAATAATAGCACCCACATTGCGATAAAGCGTCTGGTCAATTGTTGCGACAACTTTCACATTTGAACTTTTAAACTCTAATCAATTATGCCTCGGCATAATTGCGTCCGGAATCGGCTTTGTGCTTGCACAAAGAACTCCTTTCCGATTCCTTGACATCCGCCGGAGGCTTTAACTTCTTTCAGCGGATGTTTGGAACCGCTGAAAGAAGTTAAATCTATCTGCATGTATTTACCAACCTCCTCCTAAACTTACATTCTACCTCTCTATAAGATTGTCCTTCTTTTCCAGTAGTATTTTTGGATATTTCAGCCAAAAATTTTCTACTTTAAACTATGAGTTGTTGTGAGCGGAGTTCAACCCTAGCTCAGTGTCATGTGAAACTGGTGCTCTTTTTAGAGAGAAAATAGCACAGCCTAAAGCACATAAAGCTAAAATGGCACCGAAGCTAGCTAAGTGCATAACAGAACCAGTAACAGTAAACATAGCTCCACCAACAGCTGACCCTATGGATATACCGATTTGTAACGCAGCTGTATTTAAGCTTTGCTGAATATCCGATGTTTTTGGATCAATTTGTATTAAATAATTTTGTAATGGAGGTGTAAGTGCCCAGCTAAGTGCACCCCATAAAACCGTCACGATTAAAAAGAGTGGTAAAGCGACAATCGTATAAGGGATACTAAATAATACAAGCACAAATGTTGAAACAACAATTAAAATTGCTTTTCCAGTACCAATTGTATCACTTAACCAACCACCGAGAGCATTCCCACTGACAGAAGAGATCCCGAAGATCAAATAGCAAATACTAATCCAAGAGGCGTTCATATCAAATGCTTCTACTAAAAATGGTGTTAAATAAGCATATAGCATATAATGACCAGCTAGCATAAACATTGTTGTTAATTGCGCACTAAGGATTTTTAAATTTGCTAATGATTTAATTTGTGCCTTTAATGGAACAACTTCTACAACTGGCATTTTTTCAAGTAGTAACGCATTAAGAATCATGGATATAGCTGAAAGAAGAGCGATCCCTAAGAACACAGCTCGCCAACCAAATGCCTCTGTCACAAATATCCCCACTGGGACACCGATGACAAGTGCCGAACTTACACCTACGAAAACAAGACCTAGAGCTTTTGCACGATGTCTTGGCTCAACAATTTTTGTTGTAATCGTTAAGGATAACACAATGACCAACGCTGTACTCATCGCGGTAAAAATTCTAGCAATCATAACTGTCAAGAATGTCGTACTAAAAAAAGTCATCACATTTCCTAAAGTAAAAATAAATAAAGAAATAAGATAAAGGCGCTTCCTTTCCACTTTTGCCGTTAATGATAAAAGGACAGGCGCAGATATTGCATAGACGAGAGCAAAAATAGTAATTAATTGTCCTGCTGTTGCTAAGGACACATTTAAATCCTCTGCAATTTTTGGTAATATACCTCCAACAATCAATTCCACCAGTCCTACTGTAAAGGTAGTAACGGCAAGAATATAAACTCTCCAATTCATAAAAATCACCCTTCTAACCTTCATTTTTGTAGAGAGGGTTTTCAATATGTCTAAACACCTACCGAATAAAGACAAAAAAATCCTGACTACAAAAATGAAGCAAAATTTTTGTAGTCAGGATTTTATGGTTCCTGGTAGAGACCCTCAATCCATATCATTGAGGTTATACAGTTCAAATATTTACTTTAGCTATAGTAGCATATTGAATTTTACATGACAACAATTTTTTATTGTCATTCTTCTCTCTTCTTTATCATCCATAAAATCGTTTCACTATAGCACTTTCCCTCATTAAACGCCAATCATTCCGTAAAAAAAGTCCATGCAAAAGAGAGAAATTTTAGATTTTACTTATATTTTTTAAAGTTTGACCATACATAATAATAGAACGGAAAATTGCGAGGTGATTGTTTGCGTATATTAGGTTTAGTATGCTATTTTCTGATGTTGTTTTATGGCGTAGAACTAGTAGTAGAAGAGCTCACAATCGATGAGCCAACAATCATTTCCCCTAGTCTGAGCAAACAGCAAATCCCCATAAAAGAAACGGTTGAAAATTCAACAGTTTGTGTCCATTATCCCGCCTATAAAGTTTGTACGGCATTATCCGCTAACTAAAAAATCAAAAAAAGAGGCCACTCATGCGTAGCCTCTTTCTTACTGAAAGTCTTTATTATTTTGAGCCAAGATGGAAGTTACTAAACGGATAAAGTGTTACTTTCGCTTCACCGTAAATGGCATCCTCAGAAATTAAACCATAGTGGCGGCTATCGTAACTTTTTAGTCGATTGTCCCCAAGTACAAAATACATACCTTCAGGCACTTTTTTCTCTTTTAATAATTGCTCTAACGTGAAATTTTCTGTAATACGTAATTGATTAGGATCATCTGTTTGACGATTCACATAATCTTCTTTATAGGCTTTACCATTTACATACAAAACATCGTCCTTCATTTCAACTGTATCACCTGGTAGGCCAATTACTCGTTTAATATATAGTTCATCTTCTGTTGGTGATTGAAAAACAATTTGATCAAAGCGATCAATTTTACTCATTTTACTTACAATAATAATATCCTTATCATGATAAGTCGGGTACATAGAAGCCCCTTGCACTTTAATCGGTGCAAATAAAAATTGCTTACATCCTAAAACAACTATAGCTGTAATGACAATAATTTTAAGATAGGATAGTAACTCTTTTTTAAAACTTGTTTTCTCTTCTTGCATGTTCATTCCCCGATACTGTTTTTTTATAGTATAACATTTTATACAGTATATTGACGAATGAATCACATAAATAGTTTCGAGTTCACAGAAAAGGTTCATCACCTTGATCCCCAAGGAGTCGCTCAATAATAAACCTATTTTTTCCCTAATCAACATGCCTGATATAAGGCATACTTCTTATCAAATGTCGTCGTCAATTTTTGCTGATGAGCCACAAAAAATAGACAAAGCTACATGATCACTTTGTCTAGATGTCTTCTATTTTTTTGTTTTCACGATTATGAATGGTTACTTTGCGTAGTAGAGTGATGCTGCTCATTCAATAAATCTACTGCTAAAACAATCCCTGCGTGTAATGCAACTGCTAATAAAATTGTGCCTATAATCATCACAATCACTCCCTCAACCATTTCTAATATTATTATACACCAAATTTTCTGATATTTCAAATAAAATAAAAAAATCATTCAACTAGGCATGCACACTACCTGAATGATTTTTTATGTTTCACATGAAAATTTTTAAGCACAATAGTTGTAAATGTCGTATAGCTGAACTGACTGGATTTTTTTGAACTTTTCGTTTAGGTACATAGCTTTGCATGCAATTATTGAGAGCTGTATACCTAAGCACCTGGGTCCTCGCATTCATTCATCTCCCTCCCTTCTTTGCCAAAAGATTTACAGCTATCATACCGAATTGATTCATTCTTATAATTTATTGCAAATGGGCTTTTAATTCCGATTGGATTTTGCCTAGCTCAGTCTCATCAGGGATGTAATACCATATGTGATTAATTCTTTCGCCACCCTCCGCTTCAAATGACAGCTGATCAATATTGCGATCCATTTTTTTATAAATACTTTGTAGCTGGATTAAATCCTTCATCGTAAAATTCATACGGACATTATCGCCTACTACATCAAGCATATCTGTAGCCTTTAATAAGATAGATGGTGTCGTTGAAGCTTTTTTCAGGACCGCCTCAATAATTTGTCGTTGGCGAATTTGACGACCAAAATCACCGCGAGGATCTTCATAACGAATACGTGAAAAAATTAATGCCTCCTCACCGTTTAAAGTAATCTCTCCCTTTGGATAATGATACGAATCATAGGTTAAATCCATGTCATTTTCGATTGTTATCCCACCAATCGTGTCGATAATTTGCAGGAAGCCATCCATATTGATATACACATAATAATCAATAGGAATATCTAAAAAATGCTCCACCGTATCCACCGCCATTGGGACACCACCAAATGCATAAGCATGATTAATTTTATCGACGGAATCATGGCCGATAATTTCTGTACGAGTATCTCGAGGTATACTAAGCATCTTCATCGTTTGTTTCTCAGGGTTTACAGTAACGACAATCATCGTGTCTGAACGTCCACTATCATCTTTGCGTTCGTCCACTCCAAGCATTAACACAGAAAACGGCTCTTTTTTTGTCACTGTTTTTTGTTCTTTTTCTCCACTATCTGTCGTTTCTAATGGTGTATTTATTTTATTCATCGTTTTATGGATCGAATAATAAGCAGTACCTATAAAAATTAAAAAAATTGCTATTAAGCTACCTACTATCCAAAGCCAGATTTTTTTCTTGCTCTTTTTTTCCTTAGAGCGCTTCATGTTTTTTTCCATACATAAGTCCTTTCTTACTGACCAAATTTACCCCTCTTTTTGACGTTTTAAGTTGAAAAAAAGTTTATATGGTCTATTTATATGCATACTAGACGAAAAAAAGACGTACACTAGTATTTACTAAATGTACGACAGGCTTCCTCTATTTGCAAATTATTCCTCATTCAACTAACATTGATCATAATCCGATAAACAAGTAATGAGGAAATAAACCATCATAATCCATTACTTGTCTTTAATGTTACTGAGTAAAACTTCTTTTTCTATAAGCTTTTGTCTTGTATTCCTTGCACTAATTTTTCTTGAATCAGCAAATATTGCGCAATTTCTTCATCAGTCAATACATCAAAAAGCTGCATAAAAACCTCTTGGCCAATTGATTGGGCTTTCGCTAAGGCTTTTTCACCTTCATCCGTTATTTGTAATCGAATAATACGACGGTCAGATGAGTCATACAGTCTTTCCGCTAAACCGAGCTTTACTAATTTTTCAGCAATACTCGTCATTGCCCCTTTTGTATAGCCGAGCGTTCCTGCTAACTCAGCCTGCTTTTGCGGACCTTTCGCGTGTAACTCATTTAATACTAAAATTGGTGAGATCCCTAACGGATACGGAAACGCTTTTGTAAAACGTATAATATTGGCATTATTCATCTGTTCAACCATATGGATAAGCTTAAAAATATTTGTTTCTTTCAAAAAAATCCTCCTCAAACACCTGAGAAATTAATGAAGCTTACTGACTCCCTGTCCACAATAATTGAGTGATATATTGAGAATTATCTGGAGCTAAGAAAACAGCTGCACATCTAATTTTATTGAATATCACCAAAGCAACTAAAGGGATCTTATTTTTAGCCACTTCGTAATACTCAATGTCTGTTTTTTCAACCCTTGTACACCTGATCAATTAGCAAGTAACTAATTTCATCATTTAGTTTAACATTAAACTAAATGTAATGAAACTACGTTGTTCAACATCCTTACATTTCATTTGCAATCTGCTTGACAATCTCATCAATAGTTGGGATTGCTGAAGTTTTATTGCCCTGTGTTAAAATACTAAAAATATACCATTTGCCACTTTTTCCTTTTACATAGCCACTTAAAGAATGTGTACCAGAAATATAGCCTGTTTTTGCAGATACACTATAGCCCTTCATACGATTTTCTAAAGTTGCACCAACAAGCTTACCCTTTCTCCCTGCATGCGGTAATGCATCTAAATATGAGTAATACCAGGATTTACTTCGAACTTTATATAATAATAAACTTTCTTGCATACTACTTGCTCGATTTTGATGACTTAAACCTGAACCATCTTCAAAAACCCATTGATCCATATTTAGCCCAATATCATTACCGTATGTACGAATTGCTTGAATGCCAGCAGACCAGCTTCCTTCTCCAAGTAGTTCTCGTCCAAGTTGTTTTGTAAACATATCACCCATACCATTATTGCTTAACTTCAAAAATTTAAAGTTAATATCTTTTAATGGCTTTGAATAAGAAATACCTACTTGCTGAGCATTTTCAGGTACTTGTCCCATCTTAAGAGGCATTGTTTGAATACCTTTTGCCACTAATTTTTCCCGAAATACATCGAGTGTATACAAGGTTGGGTCATAGACAGTGACATATGTACTTTTCTCTGAACCTGCGGGTAAATTCCCTGTCACAACAATTCGATCTTTACCATACTCTCGTGTAATCTTTACCGTACTTTTCTCGCCCTTTTTAACAACTTTTGTTTTGTTAACAATGGGAATTGTACTAGCAAACGGTACAAGCTGAACATTCGCTGTAGTGCCGACCTTTGAACCAGTCACTTTAACTTGGACAGTCGCAATATCGTATTGCTCATTTGGCGAAATCGTTAATGCAGAAATACGTGAGGCATAAGGTAATGCTTCTTCTTGCGGTACAATTCCCTTCGGTAAGCGATCTGTATCAAACCACGTATCATCCGCAATTAAGGAACCTGTAATTTTCGATATGCCCATTTTTTTCAATCCACTGGCAAAAGAATCTAAATGAGAAGGCAACAGCGTTGGATCTCCCCCACCCTGTAAATAAATATTACCTTGAAGTACACCGTTTTCAATTGGACCATCGACATAGACCTTCGTTTCAAAGCGATAATCAGGTCCAAGTAAATCTAATGCAGCAGCACTAACCAAAAGCTTATGAGTAGAAGCAGGACGTATCATTTTTTCACCGTTTTTATTGTAAAGTACATCCCCGGTTTCCATATCTCGTACGGTAATGCTGTACTCATTATTCTTCCAATTTTTCGCAAGAACACTATTCACCTTTGTTGTCATGGTTTGCTCGCTTGCTTCAGCCTTTTCAAGAAAGGTTATTGGTAAGCAGCAAACCATCAAAATCATCGTTAATAAAATTATTTTCTTTTTCATAGTACCTCCTAATAACAAATTTCTCCTTTTCACGCTTCTATTCTACGGAAAAATTTAGTATTTTACAATGAAACACTTTTTAATTTTTCAGAGTATAATATGTCATCTTTTTTTTTCGACAGAATAAACTGTAGTAGCTAGCTAAATCACTTTCGAGAAA
>Ga0213824_1001184_pt1 | contig 16137 bp, 8 predicted proteins | sample MC6MC0906MG_FD_179892 | JGI IMG/M metagenome (GOLD analysis project Ga0213824, IMG submission 179892) | Enriched soil aggregate microbial communities from Iowa State University, Ames, United States - MC6-MC0906-MG | ecosystem: Environmental > Terrestrial > Soil > Unclassified | place: USA: Iowa...
TATCCTGTCCCAAGGCATCGGTAGTCTTTATCAGCCGGTTCCTGCTGTCGTAGGTGTAATGGTTTTCCCCTCCTTTGGCATCTCTTTCCTTAATCTTATTATAATTTTCATCGTATACATAATCCAGAGTATTTCCCAGAGCGTCGCGGCCAGAAAGGATGTTGTACATCTTATCATAGGTAAAGGTGGTCTCCTCACCCATGGCATCCGTGATGGATAAAACCATTCCTGCGGCATCAAACTCATATTTTGTGGTTCCGCCGTCTTTCTCCGTTTCAGAAATTTTCCAGCCCTTTAAGTTATACTCATAGGACTTGGTATTTCTCAGTGGGTCGGTGACTTCCAGGACGTTATTCATGTCATCATAAGCAAACGTCCAAATGTAGCCCCCGCCGTCAGTCATGGAAGTAACCACGGCTCCATCATAGGCAAACTTATGTGTTCCCCCATTGGCATCTTTCATGGATACCATGCGGTTTAACTCATCATAGTTATAATGAACGGTATTGCCCTCACCATCTGTCATAGACAGCAGGTTTCCTATTTTGTCATATGTGAAGGTGGTACTGTTTCCCTCATAATCTGTTGCCGTCAGGGGCAGGTTTAAGTCGTTGTAAGTATAAGAGGCCTGACTTCCATCACCTCTGGTTTCCGTCAGGAGATTGCCGTTCATATCATAAGTATAAGAGGTGGTTGCACCCCGTTCATCTGTCCTTTTCGCAACACGGTTATCCTCTGTATATGTCGTGCTCTCACTGCTTCCATCCGGATATTCGATTCTGGATATCCGCCTCCTGCTGTCCATATAATATTTGGTAACATTGCCCCGGTTATCTGTTGATACCGTACAGCCGTTCTCATACGCTAGGCTGACGGCATTTCCCAAAGCATCTGTCTGGTTGGTAACCCGTCCATCCTTATCGTAGCGGTTCTCTACGATGCGGCTTCCGTTCTCATCATACCATGCAGTCATATGGTGAGCGTCATCATACTCGTACCGGCGTACCCCACCTTCCGGATCTGTTACGGAAATCAGGTTGTGGCTGTCATCATATCCATAGGAGATTGTACCGCCGTTTGGCAGGGTGACTGAGGTGATGCGGTGGTATTCATCTGCTGTCAAGTCAAAGAGCTTCCCAGAAGGTGTCCTTATCTGGCGTACATCATCATTTTCGTCATAGAGCAGGACTGTCCGGTACCCTTTCCTGTCTGTGACATAACGAAGGAGGCCTCTGGCATCAAAGGTCAGCACGGTACCATCTGATTTCTTAAGCTCCCAGGCCGTTGCTTCCGGAACTTTGCTGTCTTCTTCTACTTCTTCGTCCTCTTCTGTCATACCATCCGGATCAACTTCTGAAAAAGCGAAATTGCGGACATACGTTTTGTTACTTGCTTCTGACGGTGATCCCTCTTCCTCATCATCACTTGGAGTATCTGCCGTTTCTAAGTCAATGGAATCTGTTGCCGCAAGAACCATATCATAACCATCGGGCGCCTGATAGCTGCCATTGGATTTCTTTGCAAAGTTAATGGCTCCGCCGTCATCCTTCCGGTACAGGATATCTCCGTTATATCTTACCGTCAGCCTCTGGCCAAAGGGGCTGCTCCAGCCGATTCCAAACTCGGAAAGGAAGTGGGCTGCAATGGAATTATAGCTTCTCTGGAATGCAAAGATTCCGCCCAGCTCTTCAAGTTCTGTGTCCGTCTGCTGCATAAAGAAATCACCGGTATTCATGTTAATGGGTTCGTGACCGAATACGCAATCTTTTCCCATACCGTTTAATAGCATGTCGATCATCATCTGTTCTGCATCTGTAAGTGGCTTTGGTGTATAAGGTGCATTTTGCTTCGGATTACGAATAAACAGGAGATCTCCGGAGAAAGTCAGGCCATTGCTTAAACGGTTGTCCTTCTGGATGATTTTCTCCTCCACCCCGTAATGATCGGCAATCCGGGTTAATAGATCCAGACCCTGCACCTCATAGAGCAGGAATTCATCGCTGGGCTTCTCCCCACTGGTGGCTGTTTCCACACCAGGCACCATTTCTCCGGTTTCTGGATCCTCTTCCAGTACCACGCCTTCTGCCACAGCCATTATTTGATAAATGGTATCAGTTTTTAAAATCAACCCTTTTTCCAGAGCCTTACTCTGCCAGTTCCCTGTCTTTGGCTGGCTGTTAATGGCCTCAGTAAATACTACTTCCTTTGAAAAATCAGGAGATGTATAGGAATCTTCCGCCGTTACTTCATCTTTCGCCACTTCATGATCCATCTCCCGGAGTTCCCACGTTACCTTTGATCCGGCCTGAGAGATACCGTGAGCCAGAACACCCATGGATGTCCTGCCGCCGGATTCGCTTTCCTTAACAGCCGGATTCACTAGTACCGTCAGGGCGTCCACGTCTAATAAAGCCAAATCTCCTAATAGTTCTCCTTCCCAGGAGATGTCGATTCTCGGTCCCATAGCCGCATTATCCCGGTTGTAAAAGCTCTCCGCTGGCATCCGGAGAGGTGCCTGGGCTTCAGACTTAGGCTCGTTAGCCGCCTGAAGCTCTAACCCGGCTTGCAGTCTGCTTCCCGTCATCCATGACCGCATCATGGCTGTTATATCATATTCCAGGGTCTGATCAGGCCCGGGAGAATCCAGAACATCAATCAGTTCCGGAAGGGGTTCTTTTAACTGATTCCATGTGAGTGTGGTTGCATTCCATTCCTTCCCCGGTGCGCGCAGTTCAATCCGGGTATTCCCTACTCCGTTTCCGGTCTGTGTACCGATACGGAACGTTGCTTTGGTACAGACTGCCTGACCCATGACCTGAGTCCAGTCTCCGTTAATGGCAACATAGGTTCTCATATTGCCAAAGCCTTCCCTATATCCAGCATACATTGGTCCCATATTTCCCAGGAACTTTGAGGGCTGGCCGTCAGCCACATTTACCAGCACAAACTCGCTGGGAACCATGTTCACTGCGGAAGGGTCGATACGTACCGGGTAGCTTCGGTCTTCATCCTGAAGCCATTTTTTATCTGCTGTAACGGTGGCACGGTAGCTGCCTTCCACTCCGCTTAGTTTCATCACCAGATCTTCGCTGGTATTCCCATCTGAATCAATCATTAGAGGTGCTTCCAGAATAAATTCCGGGTGCCTTCTATTATCGCTGTAAAGGATGATTGTATTTTTCTCCTGGACCGCCTTTAGCCCCCCTGCTTTTATGGAAAAAGAGAATTGATTTCTTTCCGTCTTTTCCAGCAGGATAATATCTTCCTTTAAGATGTTTCCTACCAGGCTGTACTGGTAATCCACGCCAGGGTACACGTCACTGTAGCGAATGGTGTTGTCTGATACAGCACTCTTCTTAAAGCTTCCCCCTGACGGGATGAGCTCAACCCGGTGTTCCTCCCTTTCGATGGAGACTCCCTGACTTGTGGAGAATTTTTCTGGAAATAATACTCTGCTTCTTCCTGCGCTGTTCCCATAACCAGCAACGGTTTTGGTCCTGGAGCGCATAAGGGCACTAGAGGGCGTACCTATTGTGTACTCCTCTTCCGCTTCGGTCAGGCTGTTATCTATCTGCCCGATCACCCCGTTCTCAGCCTGGTACAAGCCGGAATACCCCCCTGCAACGGTCACATACTGACCCTCTCCAGTGCGGTAGGTACGGTACGACTCATTAAACTGTACCAGTTGCCCCTCCGGTTCGTCGATGTACTGATCGTAGTCGTAGTACAATTCTGGCTCTCTGGCCTCGTCCTGCTCTTCTTCCTTGATCCCTTCCGTCCCGGAATTTGATTTGCCGGTTTCTTCTGTACCGCTTTCTTTCTCAACGGTTTCTGACGGACTGGTCTCCTCTGAATCGGTTTCTGACGGACTGGTCTCCTCTGCATCGGTTTCTGATGGATTGATTTCTTCCTCGTGGCTCTCTTCCACTTCGGGCGTTTCTACCGTGTTGGTTTCGTCAGAAGAATCTGTAGAAGCGGTCTCACTGGTACCGTCTTCCGTCTCCTCCGTTTCTGTCTCCTTCGGGTCAAGCCCCAGTTCTTCCAGTGTCAATGCATCCGGGCTTGTGAAATCCACATACCTGGGCATATTGTTAATGTACTCCGCTCCGTATGAAACAATCGGTGTCATGTTAGGCGCTATCATGCTGATACACAGCAGGTAGCTGATAATCTGTTTCGTTAATCGTTTTCTTTTGTTGATCATACTCATGTTTTCCCCTTCTGAGACTATAATTGTATAAATAGAGCATACATTTATATATCGTCAGAAAAACTGTATCAATTAATTGACTATAGTATTAAATTTCGTTAATCTTATACTATTTATCAAAAAATACTAAAAGGATATCGAATATAAAAAGGGTGCCGACCTGCTCACAGGACGACACCCTTTTCATATCCACAATCATTACACCTCAAAAATCAAATCTCCGTAGCTTGGCATTGGCCAAAATTCTTTATCTACGATCATTTCCAGCTTATCAGCAGGATCGCGGAGAGCTTCCATGGCAGGTACTACCTCATTCCGGAAAGCATTTGCCCGTTCTTTGTTCCCTTCGATTGCCGAACATTTCGCATCAGCATCTGATAGAGCGGCAAGGGCTACCTTCATATCGGAAAGATAAGCGCTTACCTCTATGAGAAGCTCTTCCTGAACGCTGGTATCGGCTACCGGACACGCTGCTTTTACTTTTCCCAGGGAATCAGCCAGCAGAGATGCATACTTCACTGCAGAAGGTATGATCTGTTTTCCGGCCATGTCGATCATGGTTCTGGCCTCGATGTTAATGGCTTTGCTATAAGCCTCATATTCGATCTCTACCCGGGATTCCAGCTCAGCCTTTGTGAATACCTTAAACTCCTCAAACATCTTTATCGAAGCATCTGTGGTAAGAGCAGGAATCGCTTCAACCATTGACTTAAGGTTTGGAAGACCTCTTCTTTCAGCCTCATCCACCCAGGCCTGAGAGTAGCCGTTGCCGTTGAAGATAATCCTTCTATGCGCAGCCAGCTGCTCTTTGATCATATCATGGACTGCCGTATCAAAATCAGCCGCCTTCTCAAGAACATCTGCCGCTTCTTTTAATGCCTCAGCAGCAATGGTATTTAAAACCACATTGGGAGAAGAAATGGAATCAGAGGAACCAACCATTCGGAACTCGAATTTATTGCCGGTAAATGCAAATGGGGAGGTTCTGTTTCTGTCCGTAGCATCCTTGAATAAATCAGGCAAGGTTCTAACTCCTGTTTTCAAGGTGCCGCCCGCCTTAGAACGGGTGGCCTCTCCGGTGCTGCATAGCTGATCTACTACATCCTCCAGCTGTTCACCAATGAATATGGAGATAATGGCCGGCGGTGCTTCATTTGCCCCAAGCCTGTGGTCATTTCCAACATCGGCAGCAGATTCCCGGAGCAGATCCGCATGGCGGTCAACCGCCTTTAAGATACAGGACAGTACCAGCAGGAACTGGATATTCTCATGGGGTGTTTCCCCTGGATTTAACAGGTTGATTCCATCGTCAGTGGTTAAGGACCAGTTGTTATGCTTACCGGAACCATTGACCCCTGCAAACGGTTTTTCATGAAGCAGGCAATTCAATCCATGACGACCAGCCACCTTTTTTAAGGTTTCCATTACTAATTGGTTATGATCAACTGCCACGTTTGCCTGTTCATAGATGGGGGCCAGTTCATGCTGGGCGGGAGCAACTTCATTATGCTGGGTTTTTGCAGGCACACCCAACTTCCATAGTTCTTCATTCACTTCTTTCATAAAAGCCGCGATCCTCTCGCGGATGGAACCAAAGTAATGATCCTCCAGCTCCTGTCCCTTTGGGGGCATTGCTCCAAACAGGGTGCGTCCGGCATAGATTAAATCTTTTCTCTGCAAATACTTTTCATGATCAACCAGGAAATATTCCTGCTCGGCACCAACGGAAGGAGTAACCCTTTTTGAAGTGGTATTTCCGAATAACCTTAAGATTCTTAAAGCCTGCTCGTCGACGGCTTCCATGGATCTTAAGAGAGGTGTTTTTTTGTCAAGAGCTTCTCCTGTATAAGAACAGAAAGCGGTGGGAATGCAGAGGGTAACACCGATGGCATCTTCTCTTAAAAATGCTGGGGAAGTGCAATCCCAGGCTGTATAGCCTCTTGCTTCAAAAGTCGCCCTTAAGCCTCCGGACGGGAAAGAAGAAGCATCCGGCTCTCCCTTTACCAGTTCCTTCCCGGAAAACTCCATAATTACCTTTCCTTCCGATGTAGGAGCGGAGATGAAGGAATCATGTTTTTCAGCAGTAATTCCGGTAAGAGGCTGAAACCAATGGGTGTAGTGAGTTGCACCTCTTTCAATGGCCCAGTCTTTCATGGCATGTGAAACGACGTCTGCAATCGATGGATCCAGTACTGCGCCATCCTCAATGGTTTTCTTTAACTTTTTGAAAACAGATTTTGGTAAGCGCTCTCTCATTACTGTTTCGTTAAATACATTCCTGCCAAACAGCTCAGCTACGTTTACAACTTCGCTCATAAATTTTCCATCCTCCCATATTTTGATAAGTCAAATTGCCTTTATAGTCTCCTCGCGATCTGAATATGCGCATAAATCAGAAAAGGCGTCCTCCCGGTATAAGGAGAACGCCATCGTTCTTAAATTAAATTAAACCATTTTTCCCAAAAAATCAAGTACTTTTTTGAAAAATATTTTCCTTAAGCTTTACCAACGGAGCCAAATAATTCCATCTTCTCTTTTACAGTTGCTTTAATTGCCTCTGTACCTGGAGCGAGAAGCTTACGAGGATCAAAGCCCTTGCCTTCTAAATCCTTGCCTGCCTCAATGTACTTACGGGTTGCTTCTGCAAAGGTAAGCTGGCACTCTGTATTCACATTGATCTTTGCAACGCCAAGGCTGATGGCCTTCTTGATCTGGTCTTCCGGGATGCCTGTCCCACCGTGAAGAACTAAAGGCATGTCGCCTACTTTCTCCTTGATGGCAGCCAGGGTCTCAAAACTTAAACCAGCCCAGTTTGCCGGATATTTTCCGTGAATGTTACCGATACCTGCTGCCAGCATGGTCACGCCTAAGTCTGCAACCTGCTTGCACTCATCAGGATCTGCACATTCGCCCATACCTACAACGCCATCTTCCTCGCCGCCGATAGAACCAACCTCTGCTTCAATGGAAAGTCCTTTTTCTGCACAGACTTTCACAAGCTCAGTGGTCTTTTCTACGTTCTCAGCGATAGGATAATGGGAACCGTCAAACATAATGGAAGAAAATCCTGCTTCAATGCACTTATAGCATCCGTCATAAGAACCATGATCCAGATGAAGTGCTACAGGAACTGTAATGTTTAATTCTTCGATCATGGCTTTCACCATAGCTGCTACGGTCTTATAGCCTGTCATGTATTTACCAGCGCCTTCGGATACACCCAGGATAACCGGGGATTTCAGTTCTTCGGCTGTCTGTAAAACAGCTTTCGTCCACTCAAGGTTGTTGATGTTGAACTGTCCAACTGCGTACTTTCCGTCTCTTGCTTTTTCAAGCATATCTTTTGCTGAAACTAACATATCACAAACCTCCATTTGTTATTTTTCTCTTACTCTATATTATTATATACCATCTTAACATATTTGGAAAGAATAATTTTTCCAGATTGTCTTTTTTATAACAAAGTTACATTTTGCTTTTATGATCGCTATGCCTTATAATGGGGACAGGTTCTAAATACATAATAGGAGATTTTTTATGAAACGAAAGATATGGCAAGGCATTTTCCATCGACAGAACTCTGAAACCACAGAAATGCAGGAACGCCAGGAAGGGATGGATCTATTCTCAGGCAAACAGCTGCGCCAGTTGATTTTCCCCTTAGTTATAGAGCAGATCCTGGCTGTATTTATGGGAATGGCTGATATCATCATGGTAGCCTCCTGCGGCGAGGAAGCCGTATCGGGCATATCCATCGTGGATACCATAAATGTCCTCCTGATTGGATTATTCGGGGCGATGGCTGCGGGAGGTTCCGTAGTGACGGCCCAGTACATTGGACGGAAGGATGATAAAAATGTTGCCAAGGCTTCCGGTCAGCTATTCCTGGCCGTCGGCGGACTTTCCATGGCTATTATGGCAATTACCATTATCTTTAACGGGCCGCTTCTAAGGCTTATATACGGAGACATCGGCCAGGAGGTCATGCACAATGGAAGGATTTATTTCTACATATCCTCTCTCTCCTATCCGTTTCTGGCATTTTATAACAGCAGTGCAGCCCTTTTCAGGACAGCCGGAAACTCCAAGGTATCCATGCAGGTCTCCCTGGGTGCCAACCTCTGCAACATCGCAGGAAATTTCCTGTTAATTTACGTATTTCAAATGGGCGTGGCTGGTGCCGGGCTTTCCACCCTGTTTTCCAGGATCCTGTCCGCAGTGGTGATGCTGGTTCTTCTTAAAAAACAGAGTCATTTCCCTGTTGAATTCCGTCTTCGCGTGGACAAGAGGATGCTGCGTCAGATCCTCTACATCGGCATACCAAACGGCTTAGAAAACAGCATTTTCCAGCTTGGTAAATTATTGCTTTCCAGTCTGACCGCAAGCTTCGGTACCATGGCCATTGCTGCTAATGCGGTAGCAAGCACCATCTGCGGCCTGGAAACCATCCCCGCCAGTGCCATAGGCATTGCCCTGGTAACCGTTGTGGGGCAGTGCGTGGGGGCAGGGGAACTAAAACAGGCCCGCAAATATATGGGAAAGCTTTTAAAAACGGCATACATCTGTCTATGGATATTAAACCTTTCCATCATACCGTTTTTAAATCCCATATGCAGCCTGTTTCATCTGTCGGGTGAGACCAGCGCCCTTGCGTATAAGCTGATGCTTTACCACAGCATCTGCTGCATGATAATCCATCCCCTGTCCTTCTGTCTGACCAACGGCCTGCGCGCCGCCAATGATGTCCGTTTTACCATGACAGTTTCCATCTGTTCCATGTGGATCTGCCGGATTGTCATGGCCTACGTATTAAGCCTTTATTTCGGCCTTGGACTTATGGGGATCTGGATCGCCATGACCATCGACTGGCTGGTACGCGCCATCTTCTTCTCCACCCGCGTCTTAAGCGGAAAATGGTGCCGGTATGCCAACCGGAACATCCGTTAGCTTAAAAAGCTAACAACTGCTTCCTTCATCTTATCCGCATCGCACACTGTATCATGACGTACAGGTGCGGTGCGGATTTCTTCTACTGCCTGAGGAACCGGGACTCTGGATACCTTTTCCAGATGATCGATGATCCGGAATTCATCCGGCTCCTCCTGTTCTCCTTCAATAGCTTCCAGAACGCTTCCTGCAAACTTATATGGGCTTGCCGTGGAGGCAATGATATTCTTTGCCTGATCCCTTGTCTCAGCCTTGTATTGGTCATATACGCATGCGGCCACACCGGTATGGGGATCGATCAGATATCCGGTATCTTCAAAAACCTTCCTAATGACTGCCCTGGTTTCCTCTTCTCCTGCAAAACCTCCCATGAAATCTTCCATAAAGTGCTTCATACCGGCGGTTACCGTATAGCTGCCTTTATCACCAAGTTCCTTCATAAGAGCACCATTTGCTTCTGCATCACAACCGGCGCTTAAATAAATCAAGCGCTCTAAGTTGCTGGATATTAAAATATCCATGGACGGAGAACTGGTGAGAATAAAATCCCGGTTCCGGTCATAAGTTCCGGTCTGGAAGAAATCATACAGAACCTTATTTTCATTGGAGGCGCAGATAAGGGTCTTAATGGGAACACCCATCTGCTTTGCCAAATAGGCGGCCAGAATGTTTCCAAAGTTTCCCGTAGGTACGGTAACATTAATTTCTTCTCCGTCGGAAATCTCTTCACAAGAAAGGAGTTTTGCATAGGCATAGACATAATATACCACTTGGGGAACCAATCTACCGATGTTAATGGAGTTTGCTGAAGACAACTGGAATCCCTTTTCATCAAGCATGCGGGCAAATTCCTTATCTCCAAATATCTTTTTGACCCCTGTTTGAGCATCGTCAAAGTTTCCATGAATGGCGGCCACATGGGTATTTTCCCCTTTCTGGGTAACCATCTGAAGTTCCTGGACGCGGCTCACGCCATCCTTAGGATAAAATACAATGATTTCCGTTCCCTCCACATCGGCAAAACCAGCCATAGCAGCCTTACCTGTATCGCCAGAGGTAGCGGTAAGAATCACAATTTTATTTTTCACCTGATTCTTTTTTGCCGCAACGGTCATCAGATGAGGAAGAATGGAAAGCGCCATATCCTTAAATGCAATGGTGCTTCCATGGTATAATTCCAGATAATAAGCTCCGTCAGCCTTGGCAAGGGGAGCGATTTCCTCTGTATCGAATTTGCTGTCATAAGCCTGCTCAATACAGCTCTTTAACTCCTGGGAACTGTAATCCGTAAGGTACAGTTTCATAACCTCATAGGCTGTTTCCTGGTATGTCATCGCCGACAACTCTTTCATGGATTTGTCAAGCTTTGGGATAAAACTTGGCATAAACAGCCCGCCGTCTGCTGCCAGGCCCTTTAAGATCGCCTGGGAAGCCGTCACACCGGCCTCGCCGCCTCTGGTACTTTGATAGGATATTTCCATGGTATTTTTTTCCTTTCCTGCTCTCTCATAATGTCAATGGATCAAAAACCTTGCCAGCATTGTAGCACAATTTCTTTGACGGTGCAAGAAAAAAGCTCAAAAAAGTTTTCACATAACGGACAGATGTGTCCGTCATAGAGACACAAGGGTTCCATTTTTATGCTCAATATGGTAAGATACAATCATAGATACAGAAAGGAGAGACAGCTTCATTGAGATACGAACACATGCTGACAGGGACCTTTGTAAGCCGCCCCAACCGTTTTATTGCCCACGTCCTGATTTCAAAAGAGGGGCATGGGGAAGTGGAAGTGATCTGTCACGTTAAAAATACAGGACGCTGCCGGGAGTTACTAATCCCCGGCGTCAAGGTGCTGGTGCAGTTTCATCCGGAGTCCGCGGCTCTTGGCAGAAAAACAGAATATTCTTTGATCGGCGTATATAAAGAACGGGAAAGGGGTGGGCCGCTCCTTATTAATATGGATTCCCAGGCCCCCAACCAGGTGGCTTACGAATGGCTGCAATCCATCCGGGAAAATCCTCCCCTGCCTTTTCCTCAGACCGTGGATACGCCTTCCCATCTCACACCGGTCATAAAAGACATCAAACGGGAAGTCACCTACGACCAGTCACGGTTCGATCTGGCTTTTCAGGCGGTGCTGCCGGGAGGACGGGAAAAGAACGGAGAGAAACTGCCTGCATTCATGGAGGTTAAAGGTGTCACCCTGGAAGAAAACGGTCTTGCCATGTTTCCTGATGCGCCGACGATACGGGGTGTAAAACACATGGAGGAGCTAATCAATGCTCACAAGGAGGGATATGAGGCTTACATCCTGTTTGTCATCCAGATGAAAGAGATGGAAGCATTTACGCCAAATAAAAAAACGCATCCGGAATTTGCAGAAGCGTTAAAAAGGGCGAAGGAAGCCGGGGTCCATATTTTAGCATATGACTGTGTCGTTAAGGAGGATTCCCTTTCCTTGGACATGCCCATCCCGGTTTATCTGACGTGATAAGTGAGGAAGCTTCATAGTTCTCCTGATTTAAACAAATTCCGCTGGAAATTTATAATATTTAAACATGCTGTTGAAACCTTCCAGCGGAAGGGAGGTGCAGCTTTGAAATATTTAACCAACTTGATAATTTCGGTTATGGCGAATGTAATTAGCTATTACATACGCAAATGGCTAGACCGAAATGAAAGCAACAGCTAACCAAAAAGAACCCCTGGAGATGGCCGTCTCCAGGGGTTCGCTCTTTTGGTGCAAACTGTATATTTAACCAACTTTAGCTACTATCATAATATACTTTTTACAGTAAAATGTCAAGTCTAATAGCAATCAATTCGACCATATTCTTGTGTGGAATTTACATATAATCATGAAGCTTTCATTTTATATACGGCATACAGTATCCTTTGTGTATATTTTTCAGTAAAATTATTAATTTAAAACTTCCGCCCTCCGCCTCCCATGGTGCGTCCAGAGGAGGTATGGGTAGTACTCCTGCCGCCGGAGGAAAAACCGCCGCCACCGCCCCGGCCTACATTCCCCTGATTCCGCGGAATGATCATATAGGTCACGGTTTTGTTCACAAGATGGTCAAACTGGTCCGAATACCGGAACTGACTGTTGGCACGATAGGCCATCAGTGAGCTCCTGGCCCAGCCTCTCTCCTTTTTCATGGAATACCGGCTGGTTACTCCTCCACAGGCTGCTGCCGCTGCTATAAGCCCGATGAGAGCCGCCAGCGCTGCCTCATACCACCGAATGCTGCGGTATACACTTATTTTTCCTGTCTCTTTATCATAATTATATTGCCCTCCGGGAATTCCGGCCTTGTAATATTTAGTCACACCGTCCAGAAAGCTCCCAGCGCAGGCGCCGTAATTCTGACTGCTTACTTCGTCATAGGCAGAATCTAAAATGGAATTCCAACGTTTATCGGTTAAAAAGCGGTTCATCTTTCCTACAGGAAGGATGTAAAGCTCCCGGTTATCCATGTCTATCAGGAACAATACGCCGCTGTAATCTTTTCCAACTCCATAGGCTCCTCTTATGTAGAAATCCTCCGCATATTGTCCGGCCGACTTTCCACCTGCATGGTCTGTGGTTGTAATCACCACATCCATATTCATTTCTTTTCTCATCGTCTGGATCTGAGTTTCTAATGCTTCTATTTCTTCCTGGGAAAATAACCCCGCTTCATCAAATACCCGCTCTTCCCCTGATACGTCTGCCGTGCTTTTGTATTCGGCATAAGCTTTCATACCACTGGAAGAAACGATCAGAAACAGAAGAATCATGGGCAATAAAACGGTTACCCGGCATATCCGAAGGAACAGTCCCTTTGATTTCATCATATCAGATACCCCACAATCAGCATGGCAAGAAATACAGGCAGGAATATTTCCACAAACAGAAGCATCAGTTTGTTCCGGTCCACAGGAAGCTTGCCGCATACCTTTCCGGTCTGCCCGTTCACTGTAAAATAATACATCTGGTCCTTTGCCCCGTCGTGGTAGGTAAGGGTCCACACAGGCAAAAGAGCATACTCCCATCTTTCTTCCTCCAGGCGGATGGACTGATTCTGAACTCTTACAGAATCATAGGAGGTAATACTGTTTTTTAAGGACTCCTCGGCAAACTTGCGCACCTCTGACTTTACATCCTCAGAGAACTCCTGCTCTCCCATGTCCCGCCGTTCTGCCACAAAGCCAGAAAGATAGCCCATGGAAAAGGGCTTCATTTTCTCTGTTTCAAAAGGCAGCACGCCCTCCACCAGTTCCCGGTTGGACTTTTTGAGGGCATTGCGGGGCACGAATTTTACAGGCATAGCTCCTTCCCTGCGAACATCATAGGTCTGGGTTTCCGTATAGCGGCGGTCGCCGCTTACCCAGACCCGCAAACGGTCCGCCTTTGCATTTAGGCTTCCCTCCGCAAGACAGCTGTAAAGCATATAAGGAAAATATACGCCGGAAATCTTCTCGATCTGGTCTTCACTGTAAAAAGCCTTTGGGACAAACCGCTTCTTTTTCATCCATTGCTCAAAGATTTCCACGGCCTTCTTCTTTTCCATTGCAAACGGAATTACATAATCCGGATGGAATTCCCCGGAAAGCCTTCCCGATAAGATCACCGGGTTATGGCAATAGTAGCAGAAGGTCGCTGCAGTGGTCTCATCGGTTACGATCTCGGCACCACAGCTTGGGCAGGTATAAAGTACAGGCTCTCCGCCCTGTTTTTTGGCCTTTGACGCTTTAGGTTCTTCCGGCTTCCCGCTCTCTGTTTCTTTCTGGTTAAACTCTGATAAGCAGTATTCACAGGCATATTTCTGCTTTTTCGGATCAAAGATAAGCGGCCCGCCGCAATTTGGACATTTATAGCTTATGATCTCACTCATGGTCTTGGTTTTCCACACTCCGAACAAAATCTGCCATTGTTTACAGTTTTACATTCACAGGTCCATGTTCCTGCCGGCTTTGGATTTCCGCATTCCGGGCAGAACTTTCCTGTATTCACACTTCCGCAGGTGCAGGTCCATGGGCTTTCAGCTGCCATGGTCTGTTCCATGGAATTTTGCAGCTGGGCCCGGTTCATCTGCATCTGCTGATAATTAGCATTGGAAGCAGCTCCCATAAAGCCGCCGCCAGTATTCATTCCCATGTTCATGCCCATAAATCCTGCCATGGAGCCATTGGCATTGCTTCCTGCCGATTCAAGGCCTCTGGCCACCGCTCCCTGCACATAACCTTCCCTGACACCAGGATCGCTCAGCATGGCACCCTGGTTGCGCATCTGGATCAGCTTCTTTGATTCCTCATCATAGGATATGCTGGCGATTCCGACAGACTGAATCTCAATTCCCCTCTGATCCTTCCACTGGTCGTCAAGGACACCCGCCATATACTGTCCCAGCTCTCTTCCTTTTGAAGCTACGTAAGAGATTCGGATGCCATCTGCGGACATCTGGTTGATGGATGACTGTAGAGCCTCTAAAAATTCAGATAAATACTGGGCGTTGATATCATCTACCTCAACCCTGGAAGCATTCTTCGGTATGGCTTCCCCATAGAACAACAGAGGATCTGTTACCTTGATGGAATACGTTCCGTGGGCACGCAAAAACAATTCCGCATTATAAAACTGGTCAAAATAGTTAATAGGATTGGGGGTACCAAACTTTATCCCTTTAATCTCCTGTAAGTTGATGAAATACACCTTCTGGGAAGTGGGTGTCTGGCCACCGAATCGAATCCGGTCAAAGGATTCCTTTATGGCCTCATCAAACTGACCATTAAAGAGGGAGGGAAGGGAAGAATTTTTCACGGTGAAATAGCCCGGTTCTCCTGTATAATCGATCACCTTTCCGCCATCGACCAAAATCATGAACTGATTAGGGTAAACATGAATGACGGAACCATCAGATACCGTATATTCTGTGCTCTTGGTATTGGACCCTTTTCGGATCTTCACTCCGCTGGTGAATACGGTCTGGTCTCCCATACTGCCTGCTTCTATTACCTCAAGCCACTGGTCTGCCAGTGAGCCTCCTACTGCGGTAGTAAGTGCCTTAACAATTCCCATATCATTTCCTCCTTAACGGTTTTTATTCGAAGAGTGAACTCATCTTCACTCTCTTTCGCTCATTATACTATACCATTATTCGGCTGGCTATACAATTTCTCTCATCATCGCAATTTCTTTGGCATACCCAGAAAGGTCATTGGGCGTCTCCAGATAAAATGGAAGGTCCCTTAAAGCCGGGTGAACCGTGATCCGCTTTAAAGCATCAAATCCGATATAGCCTTCTCCGATCTTTGCATGGCGGTCCTTATGGGCCCCCAGAGGATTCTGGCTGTCATTTAAATGGATTGCCTTCAATTTATCCAGCCCGATAATCCGGTCAAACCGGTTTAAAACTCCGTCCAGATCACCAGCAATATCGTAGCCGGCATCCCATACGTGGCACGTATCCAGGCAGATTCCCATATGGTCCTTTTGCTCTACCCGATCCAGAATCTCCCGTAACTCTTCAAATTCCCGTCCTACCTCACTGCCCTTGCCGGACATGGTTTCTAAAAGAACGGTGGTATGAAGCTCCGGTGTCAGAACCTGATTTAACATATCTGAAATATAACGGATTCCATCCTCTGCCCCCTGCCCCACATGGCTTCCTGGGTGGAAATTGTAGCAGTTTCCGGGGGTGTATTCCATCCGTTCTAAATCATCCTTCATGGTATCTCTGGCGAGGGTCCGAAGCCCTTCATCCGCAGAACATGCATTTAAGGTGTAGGGCGCATGTGCCAGAATCTGTTTTATCCCATGCTCCCTGGCAAAGTCCAGATAGCGGTTCACATCCTCAGGGTTCATAGCCTTAGCCTTGGTTCCCCTGGGGTTTCTTGTAAAAAACTGAAAGGTGTTGGCATCAATCTTTACAGCCTCCTTCCCCATGGCAAAATAGCCTTTTGAGGAAGACAGGTGACATCCGATTGTAAGC
>Ga0213824_1001186_pt1 | contig 16116 bp, 15 predicted proteins | sample MC6MC0906MG_FD_179892 | JGI IMG/M metagenome (GOLD analysis project Ga0213824, IMG submission 179892) | Enriched soil aggregate microbial communities from Iowa State University, Ames, United States - MC6-MC0906-MG | ecosystem: Environmental > Terrestrial > Soil > Unclassified | place: USA: Iowa...
ATCCTTGTTACGTGTCATTTCTGAAGCACGCTTAAATGACAATGTGTGTACCGTAAGCGATTCTGGCTGCATTTTTGCAGATTCATCTAAGGAATGCTGGAACTCCTCAATCCCTTCATTCGGTAAACCGATAATTAAATCCATATTAATATTATTCATACCAGATTCACGCGCTAACCAAAACTTATCAATCGTTTCCTGTACCGTATGATGACGACCAATTGCTTTAAGCGTTTCATCTGTATAAGATTGCGGATTAACACTTATTCGATCAATGCCCCATTTTTTTAACACTTCCAATTTTTCAGGAGTAATCGTATCTGGTCGACCTGCTTCAACTGTCACTTCACGAATTGTTTCTGGATGAGGGAACGACTCATACATCGTTTGATACAACGCATCCATTTCATCCGCTTCTATAGATGTCGGCGTACCACCACCCCAATAAATGGACGTGATTTTCATGTCATTTTCCTTCAGCCATTTCCCCATTTCACGTAATTCAATATGCAGCCCATCTAAAAATGTAGTGACACGTCCTTGCTTTCGGTTGCTTCCAATCGCATAGGCTGGGAAAGTGCAATAAGCACATTTAGTCGGACAAAAAGGAATACCGATATAGATACTTATTTCTTTTCCGATATCATCAATATCAGGAATCGTCACTAACTGACGAGCAACTATTTCTTTTAGTAGTGCCACCTTTTCCTCTGACAGACGGAAATCACGAATAAGGATATCTGCAATTTCTTCCTCGCTCTTACCAGCCTTGCGGAATTTATGATAGAGCTTTGTTGGACGTACACCCGTTAAAATCCCCCATTGTTGATGCATCCCAGTATGCTGCTCGAGCACATCTAAAAATACGTGAGATAAGGCACGTTTCATACGAATATTTAGTTCACGACCTTCAGCCCCAGTATCGTACTGAATACGGTAATCATTCGTATAACTTTTACCATCTACCTCTAGTACCGCTTTTGTCGACAGTGAGAAATCATCGCCAACGTTATATTCGAAAGACACTGACATATCTGTTCCTTCATGCTCTACTTTTAACTTAGAATCCTCAAAAAATAAATTCGCAATATGATTTAATACGCGAATCCAATCCTCAGGATATTTTTGATCTATGTGAATAATTTTCATTTTCTTCGCTCTCTTCTCTCAAAATTACAGTATCAATAGTTTAACAAATTTTTATAACTTTAAGCAAAGCTACAAGTAGAAGTTTAAAATGACGGAATATTCCGTTTGGTTCTAGATCTTAACAAAGAAAAATAGTATGCCAGAAATAATCTTCTAGCATACTATTGACGAGTTCTATAATTATTTTAAATATTCCTCTACAAACTCAACTGGTACATATGTTTTATTCGCTTCTAACAAAGCGGGTGCCGCATTAAGTGGGCGTAATGCTTTGTTAAAACCAAACATTTTTTCTCCACGAGTAAGTGTGTAAGATACATTCCCTTTTGATACAATTGCACCTTTCCCCGTTGACTCTACTGTATAGCCGAGTTTTTCCGCAATCAAACGTAACGGAACCATTTTTGTTCCATCTACCTCATAAGAATCCTTCGCGATTATTGCTGCTATTTCCTCTTCTACAGTATTTTCAGATGAATTTTCAGATTCGTTATCAAGGACAATTACTTTAGAAGGTGTTGTTTGAGCTGGGATACTTCTTGTTGAAGCTGTATAGAAAACAACTAAGTGCTTCTCCGCTAAATCTTTAGCTGCAACTTTCTCCCCCTTCTCATTTAAAAGCTCAGTATTTTCACCAATGTTTAGTTTTAAAACATCATAAGTGTTTGTTAAGTTTTCAAAGAAGTAGTCAACTTCAACAAAGCCAACTTCCTCCGTTTCAACAATGACAACATCAGGGTTGAATTGTGGTGGATAAATTAGTTTTTGTGGCTTGTTTGCAAACGTATAAGCTACTACTTTATCCCCCTCTTTAAGTTCCACTTTTTTACCTGTGTTATCGAAAACAAGTGTATCTTTTGTTATCTCTAAAATATTTGTTTGATCGCCATCTTTTACTGTGAAATATGTAATGTTTTCACTAGCATCGACTTTCTCAACTGTTCCATGTGTATTGTTGAAAATGTGAACAGGATCAATTTGAATTTGTGAATTTTGTTGCTCCGTCTCTGTAGGTTTTTCATTTGCTGAAGCGACTGGTACTACTACACTTCCAAATAATAATGCTGTCATAGCTGCAGGTGCGAATTTTTTCATATTCATATTATCTCTCCTTATTATTGGGTTCATAGGATTAGTAGTTTTAGGATGGAAAAAGTTTCATCTAAAATAGGAAAATTTATAATAAAAGTCATTCTGAAGGTTCATCACCATAACGTGTGGTTGATTTCCGTTCCGACTGGGGGTTTTCTGGGGGGAAGAGCAATTCTGAACAATCAATGTATATCCAAATGTAACAGCAAACGGAATAATTGGATAACATTTCATAAGTTGTTTTTATATAATATAGTCTGTACTAAATAATTTTATCGAGAAGTAAGGAGATGTAGAGTTGAATAAACGGATAATCTCACTCTTGTTTCTAAGTTGTTTGTTATTTGCTTGTGAGGATCAACAAGCAAATACAGCTGATGTTTTAGATCATAACGAGTCAACAAAGGATGACAAATTGACTTATACGATGGAAGAGTGGAAGCAGCAAGCCTTGGAAAGTACATGGTACCAAAATGTAACGATTCCAAGTGAAGAATCTTATGTAGAAATGATCGACTTCGAAGGAGATGAAGTACCAGAGCTCTTCATTGGTTATAACGGAACTAATTATGGTTATATAATCGGGCAATATAATAGTGAAAGCAAAGCTTGGGAACAATGGATTTCCCAACAATATGAAACGACAATTCATGGAGATATCCGTTTTAAAGGTATTTTCAAGGAAAAAGACAAAAAAGATATTGCATTAATAACGAAATTTACTGCTGGTGCTTCAGACAATTTGGAAGTTCTCCATTTACTAAAAGTAGCAGATGACGGTAATAACATTATTAGTGGCCAATCTTATAGACTCTATGCCGATAGTGATTTAAAAGTAGATACCTCTAAAAATGTCTTTACCATTCAAACAGGAGATTATTTAGAGCATTTTACACTTCGTGACCATGCTGTAACTAGTGAATACAGAACTACAAACTTGTATTCTGGGTTACCCATCATCCAAAATCCAAAACTGCTAAAATTATTAAACCACGATTTCTTTAAAACTAATATTATTTTTGGAGATACTTATCCTGTAGCTAAGGAAAAATCCGGTTTGCCAAAAACAGAAGATTATTACGAGGGCGGGCTCTGTTCTTTCTATAATGATTACTTTTTCTGTCTAGCTGAGGATGAGATACCTGTTAGTCATTATTATCTTTCAAATTTCAAAAACGTGACAAAAGAATCTTTGGAGGAAGTTATAAATCAAGCTATTCATATCTCTTCTTATGAGAGATACGAAAATCCTGATGATATCGTTTACTATGCAAATTTTGAATTTGAGAATGTTTATTTCCAAGCTGAATTTAATCATGACCAAAGTAACGCTGAGTTAACTAGTCTTACATTGGGAATCAATGCTTCAGAATAGTTTAGCAGTTAAAACCACCAGTAAAAAAATGAACTGGTGGTTTCATTTTGATTGTCTCTTGCCCATGCTTATTCCTTTACAATTTCCTTTAATCCTGTGATATCTATTCCGTTTAATGCTTGAGTTGCCAGGCGATCTGCTTCGGTATTTTCTTTACGTGATATGAGCTTGTACTCCGGCTGGATACTGAGCTCCTCTAGCTTTGCATCAATTTTATCGGCCCAGCTAGATAAATCCTTTTCTAGAGCTGGCCATTCCCCACTCAATTGATTGATAACTACTTGGGAATCACCAGTGAAACAAACAGGCAAATGGTGAACGTTCAATAGTTCAAGCTCCACTACCCCTAAATAAAGCGCAGCGTATTCTGCCTCATTATTCGATTTAAGCTCTGACGAAAAGGCATTTCTTCTTAATCGATATGGCTTGCCATTTTGCTCATAATAAATAGCACAGCCTAACCCCGATTGTTTTGTTGCACGATCAAAGCCGCCATCGAAATAGACTGTAATATTGTGTGGCTCAGTGTCAATTTCCTTTAAATATGCCTTTAGTTCCTTTAGGGACCAATTTGTATCCTGACGATCGATACAATGCAGCGACTTTACTCTCCCTGTTCGCTCCATGTCCTCTGCTAGTAGTAATGCTTGAGCTGCTGGCATTTCTTCTGAACGTAATACTGTTTCTGCACCTTTTGGCGTTTTATAAATCCATTCAATGATTACATGCATCGTATAACCTCCAATGATATGAGCGCATAAAGTGAAAACGTGCTCCGACTTGCGGAAACACGTTTTTCTTCTTACTTGTTATATGTGCAACTAATAGTATATTTATTCCTAAGAGAGCTATTACTTGCGCTGGGAGATTCTGCTTTTGCGCTGCTTGAATGCTCGATTGCGCCTGGTGAACCTGTTCTTCCGCCGCTTAGATGCTCGGTTGCGCCGCTAAAATCTGTTCTTCCGCCGCTTGGATGCTCGATTCCGCCGCTAAATCCTGCTTTTCCGCCGCTTGGATGCTCGATTGCGCCGCTAAATCCTGCTTTTCCGCCGCTTCGATGCTCGATTGAGCCGCTAAATCCTGCTTTTCCGCCGCTTCGATGCTCGGTTGCGCCGCTAAATCCTGCTTTTCCGCCGCTTCGATGCTCTACTCCGCCGCTAAATCCTGCTCTTCCGCCGCTTGGACTCGCTATTTTGCCGCTAGAATCCTGTTGTTAAAATTCTTCATACAATGCTTGTATAGGTTTTACTAAAATGCGGTTTACTTCTTCAATTAGCTTACTTAACTGCATTTCTGCTTCAATCATTTTAGTAATTTTTTCATTTTGTTGGGCAAGCTGTGCCGTTTTTTGGGCATAGATCAGCTCATCTTCCAGTAAATCCTCGCCAGCTAATTGTTTTTGCTGTAAGTCCATTTGAATCTTACGGAAATTTTTAAATAGATTAAATGCCTCTTCATCTTCCTTAACAACTGTAACTGCTTCTTTCAACGCTTGAAATTCCGGTGTTTTACGGAAAGTCGCCTCTAACGCATTAATTTCATTATAAATATTAATCATAAACACATTTCCCCTTTTTAAATAAAGTAGACTATTAACCCTTGCACAATCCCAATCAATCCACCAAGAACTGCACCAAGTACTGTAATCATTTTAAATTCACGCTTTGATATACCTAGTACAAGCTCCTCTAACTTCGCTACTGGGAAAGAATCAACCTGTTCTCGTACTACTTCTTGTAGATTTAAACGTTCCAAAACATCCTCTAATTTGTCTTCAGCTTTTACAAAAGCTTTTTCGATAACTTGTGGAATTATTGTTTCCTTCATCCATGAATTACCTTCTGGCCAGTAATGCGAAATTGGATGATTTAAGCGCTCTTCAACTGCTAATTGCTCTTTAACGTAAGTTTGCAATTTCAATAATATTGGTTCAAAATGAATATCCTGCATGAAATCCATCGCTGGGCGCTCTTTTAATTTCTCCCATTCCTGCGTAAAAATTTTCGTTAATAACGCTGATGTTCCTGGTGCTTGCATAAATTTCACAAGCTCACGCTGGACCTTTGCTACGAGCGAAGAAGAATCACCTAAAAACATATTAATCATTCCGCCAAGCGATCCTTTTGACGATAAGAAGTCATCAATCATCGCCTTAATCGTCATCTCGCCCTCAGGTGATAAAAAATAATCCTCACCTTTTTCTAAAATATGACCAACCGCTACTGGAATCTTTGCATCAATTGCATTTTGAATATCTGCTGATAGTAGTGTACGAATTGATTTCGTTGATAGTGTATTCTTAACTGATTCAAATTGTCCCTCAACAATTGCTTCAACCTTTTGTTCAATTGTTGCTGGCATATTGGAAAACCCAGCTAATGTTAGCCAATCCTGAATCGTTTTATCATTTGTAAAAATCGTTTCCTCTACCTTTGTTTGAACAAATTGTTCCACCTTATCTTGAATATCTTTTGAGAAAAATTTCTTTCTAAAGGTTTCAGGTGTTAATAAATAATTCACAACTGTCAGTCCAAGTTGTTTTGCTAATTCGTCACGTCTCTTTGGAATAAGGCCGGGTGTAAATGGTACTCGCCAATTTTTAATATAAATAGCTTCATGTGGTCGAAAAAGCATTTTAATGGCTAGATGATTCGTTACACCACCGATTGCAGCTCCAATGACTGCCATAAATAATAATGTCACTAGAAAATTATCCATTAGTATCCTCTCATTTCAATTGTATTCACAATTGGCGTATTTTGTCGCCTAATGCACTCATTATAGCAGAGCAATGATTTTCGACGAAAGAAATATCTCTATTTAATTATATCTAATCATACACATCTCTACACATTCCAATTCTTTAAGGTGATAGTTGCAAAATTACCACTATCCTTGAATAATAAAACTACATATATAAGAAATGGGGTTTGGTTATGATTCAGCATTTCAGCTTTAAGCCTTTATTTGAAAATTCTCAGCTCCCGGGATGGTCTATATCATTCTTTTATCAACGTGAACGTTATACAGCGGAGTACTTAAAAGATGGCGTCATCCAATGGAGTGAAGCTATCCCTCCAAATGAAGAGGATGTAAAAAAAATGATTCATGAGCTCATGTTGTACCATATTTACGACTAACAAAAGTATATTTTCCTGTACCCACACTGTATAAATACACATCTTTTTTACTATTTTAAGCACTGCTATTATCTTAAAATTGTTTAAGTATATTGAAATTCCCTTTTTATTTTTATACATTTATGTTATCAAGTATCAAATGTTTTTTTTGAAGGGGCAATTTCAATGAGTAAAGTCACTCTTTCGGATGACTTAAACAGTTATAATTCAAAAGCATTAATTCGTGCAAAAGTAAAAGAAGTTTTTTCCGAATTTTCCGCTAAAATTTTCGAGTTAGCGAATGAAGCTGACACTATTGATAGTAAAAAATTTGAGGCTCTTTCTGGCTTTAAAAGTGATTTTTACAATGAATACTGTAGTCAATTAAAAGCCTTTTTCAATTCATCTTCTAGTACTTTAGGTAAAAGACCTGTTAAGAATACGTATTTAACGTATAACGGCAAAAATTATATTTTTACACAGCAAGGTATAACAGAAAAAGCACCTGTTACCATTTCACTTTATTCAGGTGAAATACCATTAAAAGAAACGCTACACGATGTGGAAAAAGCGTGCTTGAAATTACGTTTTCAACAAGAATAAATAGTGCACACAGAAAGAGCCACCTCATACGAATGAGATGGCTCCTTTTTGGTTGCTAATCAATTATGCCTCGGCATAATTGCGTCCGGAGGCTTTAACTTCTTTCAGCGGATGTTTGGACACCCGCTGAAAAATGACTTAAAACCGTATTCATCTCACCACCTATAGAGGTGGGGGACTTTTGCTAAAAGAAGTTAAAATAATTCATTTAAAAAAATCTGCAAGTAAAGCACTCTTGAGATTTTTGACGTGTCGTTATATATGAGATGCATATGCTTCTTTCTCTAAACAAACTATCTTCTTTGCTCCATTTAAAGTTAGCATAACGGATTTTTAATTTCAATCATTTGATACTTGAAAATATTATTTTTTTCCAATTTACGAATTGAAATTCAAGTAAAAAAATTGATGTCAATATTTGTGTTTTGCCTGTAAATATTTTATGATTAAATCATCCAACAATTTTTTAAATCATAGGAGGTGTACACTTTGTTTACTTCCCTCATTCGGGCGGGGACAAAGGAATTATTTGGACGGAGACATATTGGGAATAACCATAAGGTTGGCGGCATTCGCCCTACTAATAATAATGACAGGATTTTTCGTTGCAACTGAATTTGCAATCGTTAAAGTAAGGACTACACGTATTGATCAATTGCTTGCAGAAGGAAATAAAAAAGCAAAAAATGCAAAACGTGTTGTTTCAGATTTAGATGAATACTTATCTGCATGTCAGTTAGGTATTACCATCACTGCTTTATTTCTAGGTTGGCTTGGTGAGCCTACATTTAAGATCATCTTGAATCCAGTGTTTGAATTTCTAAATCTGAGTGATAGCTTTACATCTATCCTTTCATTTATTCTTGCGTTCTCAATTGTAACGTTTATGCATGTAGTTATGGGGGAATTGGCGCCAAAAACATTAGCCATCCAAAAAGCAGAATTTGTCACATTACATCTTTCTGGCCCATTAATTTTATTCCACAATATTACTTATCCGATCATTAAGCTGTTGAACGGATCTGCACGTGCTTTAACGGGTCTTTTCGGCTTAAAAATGATGTCAGAATCAGAAGTAGCTCACACTGAAGAAGAGTTACGTATGATTTTGTCGGATAGTTTAAAAGGTGGAGAAATTAATAACGCAGAATATGAATATGTTAACAGTATTTTTGAGTTCTCTGATCGCCTTGCGAAAGAAATCATGGTCCCACGTACTGAAATCGTCGGAATTGAAAAAGAACTTACGATTAAAGAAGTTTTCGATCTAATGGGTGTTGAGCAATATACGCGTTACCCAATTATCGATGGTGACAAGGACCATATTATCGGCTTAGTCAATATGAAGCACTTATTAACCGCTTATATTAAAGACCCAGCAAATGGCGATAAACTAGTGATTGACTATATGCAGCCGATTATTCGCGTTATGGAAACCACGCAAATTAATGATTTGCTACTTAAAATACAGCGTGAACGCATTCATATGGCCATTTTAATGGATGAATATGGCGGAACATCTGGTCTAGTTACAATTGAAGATATTATCGAGGAAATTGTCGGCGACATTCAAGATGAATTCGATGAAGATGAAATTCCAGAGGTTCAGGAAATTGCAGAAAATCATTTTATTTTAGATGCAAAGATGCTACTAGAAAATGTTAATGATATGCTAGGTACTGACATAGAAGATGATGATATTGATACAATTGGTGGTTGGTTCATGACAAAGCGCTTTGATGCGGTCGAAGGAGACAGTATTGAAGAGCAAGGTTATGAATTTATCGCAAAAGAATTAGATACTCACCATATTTTATACTTAGAAGTTCTGAAATTACCTGAACGTGATTTATCAAATGAAAACGATGAAGACTATAATTAAATTGCCTTGTCGTATTTGCTGTGGTACGATTAAAATCATGCTTGTATGATTCAGGCTATAAAAATGGTTTTTAGCTCACAACCTATAATGGTGGGGGCTTCTACTGATATAAAGTTCATATTTACGCAAAAAACGACTCCCTTACACGAGAAGGGGGTCGTTTTATAATGCCCGAAAGTTTTGCAAGGAGGAAACAAAATGGAGCTCTATACAAATTTACGGCAAGGGGAAAAAGGTGCTTGGTTATCAATCGGTACATATATAATACTGAGCTCGATCAAGCTAACGATTGGCTATATCGGAACATCGGAAGCACTAAAAGCAGATGGACTTAACAATACAACTGATATCATCGCCTCCATTGCTGTACTCATTGGATTGCGAATTGCCCAAATACCACCTGACTCTAATCACCAATATGGGCATTTACGTGCAGAAACCGTTGCGTCGCTTGTTGCATCGTTTATTATGCTAGTTGTTGGCTTACAGGTACTTGTTAATTCGATCAAAAGTCTTTGGGAGCCAACTGGCACAGAACCATCGCTATTAACGGCCTATGTGGCAATCGGAAGTGCGGTAGTGATGTATATTGTCTATCGCTATAATTTGGCATTATCCAAAAAAATAAAAAGCGCTGCTGTTAAAGCGGCAGCCTATGATAATCGTTCGGATGCCCTTGTAAGTATAGGTACAGCAATCGGGATTTTTGGCGCAATTTTTGGTTTTCCTATTATCGATACACTAACAGCACTGCTTGTCGCTCTTCTTATTATTAAAACAGCCGTAGAAATTTTTTGGGAGGCTGTTCAGAGTCTCACAGATGCCTTTGATATTGACGAAGTCGAAACATTATCTGTATTAATACGTAATGTTGACGATGTGATCGAGCTTTTGGATTTTAAAGGCCGTTCACATGGCAATATGTACTTTATAGACGTAACCGTTACAGTTGATCCTTATTTAAATGTTTTAGAAAGCCACCGCATCACTGAAGAAATTGAAAAAACTGTTATGAGAGAATGTTCCTTCTGTGAGGTTCTTGTGCATATTGAACCTCATATTGAAGTAAATCCCCCAGCAAATGACAACAAGTCTCCTACCAAATGATTGGTAAGAGACTTGTTTTTTATTTAATCGCAATATAAAGATCGACCTGCGCTTCTTGTGGGTTGGCGCAGCGTTCATCGTACAGTTCAAAGTCACCAGTGTACGTTCGTTCTACCCCTGAGTTTGCGAACCAAGCCCAGACATCCTGCCAAGCTTTCACGACAACTTCTACAAATGGACCTTTGTCAGAAGTAAATACTAAATAGTTGGCAGCTGGCACTGTTTTTACAACCATCCCTTCTGGAACTTCATCTGCAGCTAATACTTCCATTCCAAGTGTAATTGAATACTCTCCATTAACATCCGTTTCATAGTCAGAATATAGACCGTATGTTACTTGGTTTACTGGATTAGGAATTTGCCCTACTACATCTTGCTGATAAAAGTTCGTCCATAATTGTGGAATTTTTGCTTGAGAAGTTATTTCATTCGCATTGCTTGTTCGCGCTGAGATTCCTACGATTTGAAATGATTCTTTATTCATCACAACCGGTTCTTTTATTTCATGTGTTCGCCATCTTTTTAAGCTTGGTAAAAAAGATGCCAACATTTGACGTGCTTCTTCTTCCGCCATTCCATCTTCCTTTAAATGCGGCACACCAATTTCGATCATTTCTTCAACTGTCAGATTTGGCTGCTTATACTCTCCTAATTCATAACAATATGTGCAATAATCCTGATTTTTGTGTCCTTCTTTTTCTGTACCAAGTAATGCCTCATCCACCAATGGCATTCCACAACTTTGACAATAACTTTGCATAATTAAATCCACCCTTCGTTCTATTTGTTATGACTATAACAAAGGAAACCTGACATCTGTATGTCATCAATTGCATGGAAATTATTTTTATTTATACAACTGCACAATTTCCTGTGCTCGTTTTTGCACAATCTCACTTATATGAGGTGGTTCTAACACTTTTACGCGATGACCAAAGCTAAGAAGAAAGCCATATAGCCATTCGTCCTCAGGCAATGCAATGTTAATAGTTGAACTCTCATGATCTACATGCTCAGCGCCAAATGATTCTTCTACTAATGTTGTTATTGCCGCATCGAAAGACAACGTAAGGTTTACTACATTTTGAGGGTCATGCCACTTTTTATCCCATGGAAGTTCGGATAAGTTGACTTCTTTACGCTGGAAGGTCGTCATCTCTTCTTTTAAATTTTTCATTCTCGAAATTTTAAAGAAGCGAAAATCTTCTCTCCATGTGCAATAGCCATAAACATACCAAACCTTCCCTTTTTGGACTAACGTGTGTGGCTCCAATAAGCGATTTGTTATGCGACCATGTGTAGTAGAATAGGAGAAACTTACACAATGCGCGTGTTCAATTGCTTTTTTTAATAATGTAATCTGATCCTTAAAAATGACATTCGGTCCCCAAGGGCTTAGATCAATAAATAGTTGATCAATCGATTGTTTCACTTTTTCATCAGCAACACTCGTTAATTTTTCCAGCACTGCTTCGGCATGTGAATCTTCATATGTTGTTAGTGCACTTTTGATAGCAATAGAAAGTGACGCGAGTTCCTCCTTCGTCAGCACTTGCTTATCGACACGATAACCATCAATTAAACTTATACCACCATTAACACCCTGTTGGCTCATGACAGGAACCCCAGCACAGCTCAGCGTTTCAATATCCCGGTAAATAGTACGGACTGACACATTAAATAAATCGGCTAGCTCCTGGGCCTTCACCTTTTTTCGATTGATTAAAATCATCGTCATCGTTAAAAGACGCTCTAATTTCATGTTTGTACTCCTTACTTTATTTTTTCTATGTTAACCGCATTTTAATTACTAATCCTCTATCTATTTTAAGTATTTTTATAGTTTCATTCATTAAAAAACGACGGGCTGCTACAATGTGTAGGAACTCGCCGTTTACATATTTTTTAAGATCCGTACTATTCATTAACCTCTATACACCACTACCCTCCGTCAGCCCGTGCTTCACAGCATAAAGAGCCGCCTGAGTTCGATCCTGTACATGTAGCTTCGTGAAAATATTAGAAATATGAGTTTTCACTGTTTTTTCTGTAACGAATAAGGAGGACGCAATTTCTCGATTACTTTTCCCTTTTGTAAGCTCAGCAAGCACATCCTGTTCACGAGGCGTTAGTGGATTTAACATATGAGGTGCATTTTTAGATTCTTGACGGTCCATTTCAAGCGTCGTTGTTGCTTCTGGATGTAATGTATTTTCGCCTCGCATAATACGACGAATAGACAATACCAATTCATCAGGCTCAATATCTTTTAACTGATACCCTGCTGCTCCAGCCTCCATAGCCGGCACCACATGATCACGGTCTGAAAAGCTTGTAAGCATTAAAATTTCTATTTGTGGAAACTTAGCTTTAATGCGCTTCGTTGCTTGAATACCATCCATTTCAGGCATTACTAAGTCCATGAGTATAATATCTGGCTGTATACTTTCTGCTAAAGCTACTGCCTCCAGTCCATTTTTGGCTTCTCCTACAACTTCAATATCTTTCTGTGTTTTTAAGAAAAATAATAATCCACGACGCACAACATGATGGTCGTCTGCGATTAATACACGTATCATTCTTTCCCCCCCTTAATATGGTAAGCGGATTAATAGCTCTGTTCCTCTTCCAAGTTCACTCACCCAGTCAGCTGTACCACCAACTGATTTTGCACGATCCTTTATAGATTGCAAGCCCATTGAAAGTAGCTTAGTGTTGTTATCGATGACGAAGCCTCGTCCCTCATCACGAATAACAAGTAAAATATCCGTAGAAGTGACCGTAATATAAAGTGCCACTTCCAGCACACCAGCATGACGACGAACATTATTAAGTGCTTCTTGAGCTACTCGAAATAATGTTTCTTCGATCCGTGATGGAAATTGCAGTACACCTGAGACTGTTACATGAAGCTTCAAGCCAAGCATTTCAGCATACACTTTTATCGCTTCAAGCAAACCATTTTCTAATCCTTTTGGACGAAGTTGCCAAATAAGAGCACGCATTTCTGTTAAAGCATCCTGTGTTAAATGCTGAATCTCTTTAAATGTTTCCTTAACATCACAATCATCCGTCATTTCAATACCAGCTCTCGCAGTTAAAGTAACTGAGAAAAGTAACTGGTTTACAGAATCATGTAAATCTCTAGCTAGACGGTTACGCTCCTTTACAAGTGCCATTTCTTGCTCCTGTTTTGTCAGTAAAATTCGCTTAATAGCTGACCCCATCTGAAATGCAACCGACTCAAGTAATGCTAGCTCTTCCTCTGAAAAACGCACGGTATCCTTTGATGCAACATTTAAGACACCAAAACGCTCTTGTCCCGATTGAAGTGGCACTGTTGCGTGATGTGTAATGCCCTCGTGATCACCAACATTTGCTGATATTGCGCTTTCAATTCGTTGACACTCAATAATATTAGAAGCTTTTTTTAATTCCTCATTACGATAACGAGAAACACACCAGCAGCCTCCTTTTTCTAAATAATGGCAACCTTTATACGCCAATGCCTCTGGTAAATTTTCATGGACAACAAGCTCTGACCGCCCTTTTTCATCGATAAAAAAAATCCAGCCTGTTTCAAAATTTGTGCCATTTAAAAACTTCACAAGTGCTCCCTTTAACATCGTCACTATCTCAGTTTCTTCATTTAATAACTCTGCAATTTCTTTTAAAATACTAATATTGGAATGCTCATTTTCCCTCACAAAAACACCTCTTCTTCGGCATTACTAATTTTATGATAACATTTCAAAGTCTGGAACGTCTGCCTCAGCCATTCATACTTTAGTCTGAAATTCATGAGAAAAGTATTTAACTTATCTTTGTTAAGGTAATTTACTTCTAAAACTAGAACAACTATAATCGAACAAGTACATGGTTATAATAAGGGGAGAAGTTATATGTCTAAAAAAGAGGAAAATGGCTTATTATTTATTTGGATTGTCTCTGTCGTTGCTACACTAGGTTCCTTATACTTTTCTGAAATTCGTCATTATGAACCTTGTAAAATGTGTTGGGTCCAACGTATTTTCATGTATCCAATTGTCATTATGACTACTATTGCCTTTATTCAAAAAAATGCACGTATCGCTGTAACAACTGCTGTTTTTGCCATTATGGGCGGCAGTGTATCACTATACCATTATGGAATTCAAAAGCTTAGTTTCTTAGCTGAATCTGCGCCTGCTTGTGGCGCTGTTTCATGCACAGGACAATATATTAATTGGCTAGGTTTTATTACAATACCATTTTTAGCGTTAACTGCTTTTATTTTAATTGCAGGGGCAAGCTTCTATTTAATGAAAGCTAGTAAAACAACAAATTAATTAAGGGGCCGTGTTCTAAGTTAGGAATACGGTCTTTTCTACGGAGGAAGAAATATGTTTCATTATGAAATAAATACTAATAATTTGACAGTCGAGGACCTATTACGCAATCATTGGCGACTCGGTAAAAAACTGGTCCATGAATTGCGAATGGCAAAGGCTATCACAACAGTTGACGGAGAGCCTATTCAATGGAAAGATCCACTACAGGCAGGAACTATTATAAAATTCACATTTCCTATTCCACCATCTAATTATCAACCGACACCGGTTTGTGCTATAGATGTCGTCTATGAGGATGATCACTGCTTGATCGTTTCTAAACCAAAAGGCATGTCGACCCATCCAAATGATGCACGTGATACCCATACTTGTATGAATCATGTTATCGCACACATTAAAGAGCAGGGTGGCACTTATGCAGAGCATGTGCATCGATTAGATAGAGGGACACAGGGTTTGTTACTTGTAGCAAAGCATCCACTGGCTAAGTCAATTTTTGATCGTATGATCGAAGAAAAATCTATAATTCGAACTTACGCAGCAGAGGTACAAGGAAATCTACGTTCTTCAACAGGCACAATCGCCGAATCTATCGGAAAAGACCGACACCATGCAACAAGACGTGTTGTTTCAAATACGGGACAGCATGCAGTAACACACTATGAGGTTGTCGCTCGCTATAAAAATTCTTGTGTTGTCCATTTAATTCTAGAAACGGGTAGAACACATCAAATCCGTGTACATTTAGCACATATCGGTCATCCGATTATTGGTGATACGATGTATGGAGCAAGAGAAACTGCAAGTGGTGACTATGAACTCCATGCCATTCAATTGGAATTCGAGCATCCATTTTTAAATAAACAAATCGTTGTAAAAGATCAACAGTAATTACCGCACTGCACTTCCCATTGTTAGACATTAGCTAACAATTGGAGGTGCAGTTTTTTCATGCCTTTAGTTAAAGTCTTTTACTTAAAATTGGCTCATCACCATAACGTGTGGTTGATTTCCGTTCCGACTGGGCGCTTTGCCGCTGACGCTTCGCTTTCGCGCAGAGCAGAGCTTCCTGGGGGCGTCCGATGAGCCGCTTTTGTTGTTGCTGACGCTTCGCTTTCGCACAGATAAAACATTTGCTGCCGCTACGTTAGCACTACGCTTTCGCACAGAAAACATCCGCTTCGCTCCAGGGTCTCGGGCCAACACGATGTTGGTCACGAAGGCGTTATCACAGGATGTGATGCTCTTAGCCTTCGTTCCTCTATCGCTAATCCCCAAGGAGTCGCCCAGTCTCCACTCCAATCAACTTATATACAAGACATATATCTTAATACTTTTGGTGAAGATCCTAATAATTATAAAAAAGTATAAATATAGCATTTAACATTTCTTCGTTTATTTTTTACAGTAAATTTAATATACATTTCCATTATTGGTAATGACGATGGATTTCTTTCA
>Ga0213824_1001187_pt1 | contig 16112 bp, 13 predicted proteins | sample MC6MC0906MG_FD_179892 | JGI IMG/M metagenome (GOLD analysis project Ga0213824, IMG submission 179892) | Enriched soil aggregate microbial communities from Iowa State University, Ames, United States - MC6-MC0906-MG | ecosystem: Environmental > Terrestrial > Soil > Unclassified | place: USA: Iowa...
GGTTGATTTTATGGAATGGATTGAGGGAATAAACAGATCAATGAACTATATCGAGGAACATTTAACGGAAAACATTGACTATGAGCAGTTAGGGAAAATCGCTTGTTGTTCTGTTTACCATTATCAGAGAATGTTCGCATATATGGCAAATGTACCTTTATCTGAATATATTCGGCGCAGGCGTATGTCCCTGGCAGCAGTGGATCTGCAGAACGGGGATAATAAAATTATTGATGTTGCTCTTAAATATGGATATCAATCTCCCACTGCATTTAACCGGGCATTTCAAAGCATCCATGGAATAGCACCGTCTCGCATAAAAGAAAGCGGTGTTTCCGTAAAATCATATCCACCCATTAGTTTTAAAATCACAATAAAAGGAGTGGATGAATTGAATTATCGAATTGAAAAGAAGGAATCATTCCGGATTGCAGGCATTTCACACCCCCTGCACCGGGAAATTGAAAAGAATTTTGAAATTGTACCTCAGATGTGGGGCAAGGCAGCTATGGACGGAACCATTCCTAAACTAGCCTCCATGGCAGATGGATCCCCTGAAGGAATATTAGGAGTCAGCATCTGCAATGACCTGGAAGAATGGCGGTACTTTATTGCCGCAGCCACTTCGAAAGAAATTGATGATACTTTGGAAGAATGTACGGTTCCCTCTTTCACCTGGGCCATATTCTCCGGAGAAGGCCAATGCCCCCAAGCAATACAAGATTTAGAAAAGCGAATTGTCACCGAGTGGCTTCCCACTTCTGGATACGAATACGATAATGGACCGGATATTGAAGTCTATTTAAATCCTGACCCTCAAAATTCAAGGTTTGAAGTGTGGATACCCGTTATTCAAAAATAATCAGTAAGGCATCTTAGATAGGAAAATAACAGCGGTCAATCATTCAGCAGTAACTGCTATAGGATATCCCAAAAGGCAGATTCTGCGCGAATTGGCCGCTGATTTCATGACATTGTGCTGAACACTTCTTTTTTCGTGCTTATCGAATTTAATAAGCTTCCAGATTTTCGCACATTTTCATTAATACTTTACAGAATACGGCGATTTCGTCTTCTGGTATATGGTCGCAGATAAGTTCTTCAAACTGTTTAAAAACTTTTCTTACCTCTTCTGCTTCAGCAGCCCCTTTTTCTGTAAGACTAATCAGAACGGAACGTCTGCAGTCCGGATTATTTTCCCTGAGAAGAAACCCCATATCCTGCAGTTTGTCTATATTTCTTGACATGGTAGCCGCATCGAAATGGCATCGGTCTGCCAGCTCTTTTTGGGTGATATGGTCTTTTTGTAAAAGATGATATAAGATCCTTGCATGTCCCTGTCCGGGCGTCAATCCAATATTTGACAGAAGCGGAGAAATAATCTGTTTCCTGGCCTTTTCTTCACGAACCAATAGTTCTCTTACATTATGTTGCTTCATATATTTTATCACTCCTTTCCCTTCGCAAAGGGCACAATTAAGCCACGAATACGGTTGTGCCCTTGTGCGCTTTCATCACATCATTCTAATTCAAACTGCCCTGTATGCAGTTGATAATACTTCCCTTTTTCCTGCAGCAGTTCGTCATGGCTGCCCCGCTCAATAATCTCTCCTTTTTCAAGAACCAAGATGGCATCTGAGTTTCTTACCGTGGAAAGCCTGTGGGCAATGACGAATACCGTCCGGTCTTTCATAAGGGCATCCATTCCCTTTTCAATGAGTTTTTCCGTTCGTGTATCAATGGAGCTGGTGGCTTCATCCATAACAAGAACAGGTGGCTGTGATATGGCAGCCCTGGCAATGGCAATCAGCTGCCTCTGTCCCTGTGATAAATTGCTGCCGTCACTTTCTAACATTGTATCATATCCATTGGGAAGACGCCTTATAAAGGAATCCGCATTTGCAATTTTTGCAGCAGCCAGTACGTCTTCGTGGGAGGCATTCAGCCTTCCATACCGGATATTATCGGCGATGCTTCCGGTAAATAAGTGGGTGTCCTGAATGACCAGAGAGATCGAACGCCTCAAATCATCCTTTTTTATGTTTCGGATATCGATTCCATCGTACGTTATGGTGCCTCCATTTAATTCATAAAATCGGTTGATAAGGTTGATGATGGTCGTTTTGCCCGCACCGGTGGAACCAACAAATGCGATCTTCTGACCAGGCTTCGCATACAAGCTGATCCTGTTTAAAATAGTGTTCCCGCCCGTATAACCGAAAACCACATCGTGAAATCGTACATCTCCCTTTAAAGGGACCAGAATATATCCATGATCTCCGTCAGGAACTTTCCAGGCAAAGGAACCGGTATAACGATCCGTTTCCTTAAGGCTTCCATCGGCCTCCTGTACCACCCTCTTTAAGGTGACGGTTCCTTCATCGGATTCAGGTTCTTCCTCCATCATATTAAAGATCTTTTCTGCACTGGCCAGCGCCACCATGAGAAAATTAATCTGCATGGTAAACTGATTCATAGGCATAGCACTCTGCCTTACATAAACCAGATAAGAGGCCAGAGTTCCCATATTAATCAAACCGGATAAAGCGAACAATCCACCTACGCAGGCAGAAATGGCATAATTAATGTAAGAAAGAGAAACTATCGTAGGAACGGTAATCCCCGTATAAGTGGCGGCCATTGTAGAGGAAATCCTCAATTTCTCATTTAACTCACAAAACTTTTTAAGATCCTGCTTTTCATGGCGAAATATCTTTTCTACTTTCTGGCCTTCCACCATTTCTTCTACATAACCATTAATATTTCCCAGATTCTTCTGTTGTTCTACAAAGTATTTTTTGCTCAGCGTTCCATTGTGACGAATATATATTAACATAATCAAGAGAAAAAATACAACGATTAATGACAGCTTCCAGTCCAGGAGTATTAACATGATAACGGTACCTGTGGAAGTAATAAAGCTCTGGATCAGCAATGTAAAGCTATTATTAAGGGCTTCTGAGATGGTGTCCACGTCGTTTGTAAAATGACTCATCAAATCCCCGTGTGTATGTGTATCAAAAAATTCCAAAGGCAGCTTCTGGGTATGACGGAATAAGTCTATCCTTATCTCACTGACCACCCGTTGGGAAACGTGGACCATCATTCGGTTATAAAGCAGACAGGAAATAGCTCCTGCCAGATAGATCAGTCCCATGATAACAATCATTCTCACAAGACCGGGTATATTTCCCGGCAGAATATATTCGTTTATGACCGGTTTCAGCAAATAGGTTCCCAGGATTCCGGAAAATGCACTGATGCTGACCAGGATTGCTATAACCAGCATGGAAAGCTTATAATGGCCGATGTATCCCAATAGCTTTACCAGAGCCTTTTTTGTGTTTTTGGGTCTTACATGTCCGGTATTCTTCATAAGGACTGGCTACCTCCTTTCTGCTGGGAAAAATAAATATCCTGATATATTTCATTGTCTGCCAGCAGCTGATCATGAGTTCCAATGGCATTTATTTTTCCGTCATCAAGAATTATGATCTGATCGGCATCCATGATCGAGGAGATCCGTTGGCTGATAATAATCTTTGTCATACCGGGAAGGGACTTTTCCAGGCCCTCTTTTATCTTTGCTTCTGTCTCGGTATCAAGAGCGCTTGTAGAATCATCCAGAATAAGTACCTTTGGCGCTTTTAAGATCGCCCTCGCAATGCAGAGCCGCTGTTTTTGTCCCCCTGAGACGTTAACACCCCCCTGCCCCAGCTCCGTATCATATCCATGATCCAGTCGGCCGATAAATTCGTTAACACAGGCAATGCTGCATGCTCTTTCTATTTCTTCATCCGTTGCATCCTCTTTTCCCCAGTAAAGATTTTCCTTCACTGATCCGGAGAAAAGGGTGTTCTTCTGTAACACCATGGCAATGGAATCCCTTAGATGGTCCTGGGTATATTCGTATATGGGATGGCCGTCTATGATAATATTGCCGGCTGTCACCTCGTAGAGCCTGGGAATCAGCTGTACCAGGGTGCTTTTGGCAGCGCCTGTCTGACCAATGATTCCAACCGTCTCACCAGGTCCAATCTCAAAGGAGATATCGGAAAGCACATATTCCTTTGCATCTTCCTTATATTTGAAATATACATTTTCAAACCGGATTCTTCCTTCTTTGATGGTGATATCCTTTGCACGGTCATCATTGATAGTCGGTTCCTCCTCTAAGACTTCTGAAATCCTCTTCCATGACGTTAAGGAACGGGTAAACAGTAGGAATACATTGGAAAACATCATAAGGGAATTAAGCACCTGCAATACGTAGCTAAGAAAGCTTGTCAGGGCACCTACCTTCATGTTTCCTATCATAACTAAGTTTCCGCCGAACCACAGGATACTTAATATGGTCCCGTACATAACAAACTGTAAGGCAGGCATATTTAAGGCCGCCAGGGAAAAGGACCTTTCGGATGAATTCTGTAAATTCATGTTTCCTTCTTTAAATTTGCTTATCTCATGATCGCCCCGGACATAAGCCTTCACGACACGGATGGCTATTAAATTCTCCTGAATGATCCGGTTCACAAGATCAACGGCTCCCTGCATTTTGGAGTATAATGGTCTTACATTTTTGATAATTGTAAATAAAATGACGGCCAGTACGGGGGCTGCAATTAAAAATACCACAGCCAGTTCTGCATTCAACCGGAAGGAAACGATCAATGCCGTCATCATCATCACTGGTGAACGGAAACCGGGACGCATTCCGTTTGTAATGGAATTCTGGATTGTGGTAATATCGCTTGTAAGCCTCGTTACCAGAGAAGGGGTGCTGAATCGGTCGGTGTTAGCAAAAGAATAAGTCTGCATCTTTTGAAACTCTGCCATTCGGATCTGGGCTCCCACGCCATTTCCGCAGATCGCAGTATACCGGGCACATGCATGCCCCAGAAAAAGAGAAATTACGGCAAAGAATACCATTTGAAATCCTTTTAGAAATATGTAATTTCTATCGCCGTTTGCAACTCCCACATCAATGATATCAGCCATAATCATGGGAATAACTAATTCAAAAATGGTTTCCGCCTCAATACAGATGATCGCAAGAATGAATTCTTTTTTGTACTTTTTTGCATAGTGAATTAAATTTTTCATATCAGGCTCCCGTATTAGTTGTTATGGCAACAGTTGCATTTACAACAATTGCACACATAACTATTATAACGTGATTCTTTGAATTGTCAATAGATTTTATAGTACCATGACAACGCCCCCTGATTCTTGTTCCCCAACATAAAAAAGGCTGATAGTCGTAATTCTCTACCAACCTCTTATTCACTGATTTTATTCTGTTCTATATTATTGAATTATTTATTGATCTAATAATGTCTGTCCGGTCCGGTGTTGTGGTATTAACGAGCATGTACCCATCTGCTCTGCCTTTACTTCATCATTATATAAACTATACTCCTTACCAAGCACTAGCTTTTCTGTCTTCACTAACATTCTCTCTTCCCAAACCAGGCGTGCCTGACCATTCACATCAGAAGTGATGGGACAATAAATGCTAAAAACCAATTCATGAGATGGATCGAGATTGGCGGCCTCGATGCTAAACGTATCATTCTTTGGCAATACGGCACATCTCCCCGTAAGCGAGTTCAGTTGTATATGGTTCTGGTAAAAACTATGGCTCTGGCAAAGCATCATTTTCTAATCATCTTAACCATTAACTAAAAATCCCTCTTAGACAATTACTTTGTCCAAGAGGGATTTTTCAGATTTTTTCATTTTTTATTGGTATATTTGCAAGTTGTAACATATAATTATACTGGCAGGTACAAACTGCTGGCAATCGTGTATAGGGTGGTAGGCCTCGATTCTACATAGAATGGAGGTGTTGCTCATGAAGAATTTTGACTTTAAGGACTTAATGTCTTTTGGCATGTTCCTTCTAGCACTGCTGACATTCGTCGTCATGACATGTCGCTAAATGCAAAAGACCTTCCCTGTACTTTGGCCGGTCGGGAAAGTCTTTGCTTTTCTAATTAGCCAACCACCCTGTGGCGATTGCCTTTCTTTATTATATTATACATACTCTATGAAATATTACAAGTACAAGAATTTATTTTAAAATCTTTGTAACTACTGTTTCTCTCACCTTCGATCACCTATTTACTCTTAGCCTGTTCTATACAGTCTTTTACTGCAGCCTTGATCGCATCACTGGTCACCGTAGCAGAGGCAACTGTATCTACCTCCCAGGTTAACTCCTCCACAATTTTGTCAGGTAATTCTTCAATCGCTCTGTCGCCAATTCCAACGGTTTCATTGTGATCAGTTATTTTAACAAAAAGGATGGAATCCTGATCAAATTCCACCTCCACATCCACACCACCTGCATACCCTTCGGCGGCAGCCGTATAAGTTCCGGCTTTATAGGTATCCGCCGAGCCGCCGCATCCGCTGAGAAGCGCCAGTATACACAATGCCGTAGCTATCGCTAACATCACTTTTTTCATTGTCCATTTCCTCCGTTTCCCTTTTTCTGATTCTATTTTTGAAATACCTGTCCTCTTACGCCGTAAGGCAGACATACGGGAACCTCCAGAACCGGATGATAAATCACCTCCGCCTCCACATTGAAAACCTCCCGGAGCGTTTGGGGTGTAATCACGTTCTCCGGCGAACCGGCGCTGTGTTTTTTTCCTTCCTTAATTGCCACTAAATAATCGGAAAACATAATGGCGTGATTTAAGTCATGGAGAACCATAACAACAGTTACACCCTGTTCCTCATTTAATTTCCGCAAAAGCTGCAGGATTTCCAGCTGATGCGAAATATCCAGATATGTAGTTGGCTCATCCAGAAACAGCAGATCTGTTTTTTGCGCCAATGCCATGGCAATCCACCCCCGCTGCCGTTGTCCGCCGGAAAGCTGATCCATTTCCCGGTCGGCAAGAGCCGTCATGCCTGTGCTGGACAACGCCCATCGGATGATTTCCTGATCTTTTGATGTAAGTCCTGAGAGCTTAACGCGGTGGGTAAATCGCCCGTATTCCACTAAGTCTCTCACAGTGATACCGGTGGGTGCCTGGGCTCCTTGGGGAAGGAGTGCCAGCTTTTGTGCCACCAGCTTGGTCGGCATGCTGTGAATGGACTGACCTTCCAGATAGACTGTTCCGCCGGACGGCACGAGCAGGCGGGACATGGTTTTCAAAATGGTGGATTTTCCGGAGCCATTGGAGCCAATCAGTGTTGTTATTTTACCAGCGGGTATGTCAATATCCAGGTCACGAAAAACCGACCTACCATTATACCCGGCGGATAGCTTATGAGCTGTAATACATGATTGCACGATTTTTTCACCTCCTTATGCCTGCCTGCGAAGCAGAATGAGAAAATAGGGTGCGGCAAGAACGGATATCACAATTCCAGCCGGTAATTCAATAATTCCAAAAAGAGAACGTCCTATGGTGTCTGCAATAAGCAGGAGTAGTCCTCCAAGCAACATGGATACAGGCAAAAGCACATGGTGCCGTCCGCCTACAAATTTTCTTGCCATATGGGGTGCAACCAACCCGATGAAGCCGATTCCGCCGCTGACGGATATGCAGCTGGCCGCCAATGCCACTGCTACAACCAATAAGATTCTTCGCTCCCTCTCCACGCGAACCCCCAATGCGAGGGATGCCTCTTCTCCCAAAAGCAATAAATCCAAAATCCGCGCTTTCCCGAGAAGCAGCGGAATCAGAATTAGCAGGTAAGGAAGCAGTGCCTTCACCTGATACCAGCTGGTGCCCCAGATATTACCTGCCAGCCATCTGGCTGCCAGCTGATAACTGCTGTTTTCCATGTCGGCAGCCATAATTAACATCAAGGACGAAAAACCGGCCGAAATCCCTATGCCGCCAAGCAAGAGATATGACGGTATGATCTTCCCGTTTCGTTTGGAAAATCCGTATAGTATGCCCGCTGCCACCAACCCGCCCGCCATGGCGAAAAGCGGCTGATAGACCATGGTTTTGACGTGCAGGGCGGGAAAAAAAGTCATAAACAGCATGACTGTAAATCCAGCTCCCGCATTGATTCCCAATACCCCCGGATCTGCCAGCGGATTTTCTGTCACAGACTGCAGTACGCAGCCGGACAGTGCTAACCCCATTCCGCATAAGACGGCAAGTAAAATGCGTGGAAGGCGAATTTGCAAAAGAGTGACGGATGCATCCGGGGCGCCCGGATGAAGCAGGCTTGCAGTTACGTCTGAAAAAGGGATATTGGAATAGCCGCTGTTGACTGATATCAGAATAATCATGATTACCGCCAACAGAAGAACCCATGGAATAAGCTTCTGCCTGTGTTTCTTTTTCATAAAACAGCTCCTTTCTTCCGGTACGTCAGCACCAGAAAGACCGGAACGCCAATGGCTGATACCAGCGCACCTACCGGCGTATCAAAAGGAGCGTTAATGGAGCGGGCGGCGATATCCGCCAGCACAAGCAGTATTGACCCCAGCAGTGCGGATACCGGCAAAAGCCTGCGGTAATCCTCACCGGCAAGGAATCGTGCAATATGCGGCACGATCAGCCGAGGAATGAGATACCGCCTACCAAGGATACGCTGGCCCCTGCCAAAATCAACACCACTCCAATGCCGGCCAGCCGAACAGCCCATACGTTTACACCGAGTCCCGCTGCACTTTCCTCACCCAGGACAAGCACAGATAACCTTCCGGAAAGAAGCTGGCTGATAAGCCCTGCACCCGCGATCCATGGAATAGTCAGAAGAAGGCTCTGCCATGTAATGCCTGATAAGCTCCCAGCTGTCCAAAATGACAGCGATTTTGAAAGTCCAAAGGTGATAGATATCCCCTGGCTCAATGCAGTTAACAGGGCGGAAACAGCACTGCCGGCCAAGATGAGCCGAATCGATCCTGATTTATGCTTGCCCATTCCTATTCCATATACCAGGAGCACGGCCAGTGCCGCTCCCATAAATGCGAAAATCATCGTACCGAAGCTAGATAAGGACGGTAAAAGGACCGCGGTAAGAGCAATGAAAAATCCGGCACCCGCATTGACTCCTAAAAGCCCGGCATCTGCCAAAGGATTCCTGGTAACCCCCTGCATCACTCCACCTGCAAGGGCAAGGGCTGCCCCGGTGACACAGGCGGCCAATGCCCTGGGCATACGCATTTCCAGCATAATTCTTCCCATGCCGGCAGATGCCGCAGGATGGAAAAGCGTATCTAATAAAATACTAATATTCCCGCCTGCCACACCGACGCTGACTGAGATCAGGAGTGAGAGTAACAATGCAACACCCATCAAAACTAGAGATAATGCATAGCCTGTTTTGGTTTGAAGCCATCGCACATGCATAGGCGAAGGGCCTGGCGGGGCTTTGTGATTATTCAACATTGCTGTGATTGAGAATGGCGTTTGCCAGTTTTTCCATATACAGCAGTTTACCGTTTGCCGTATAAGCCATATTATATTGCGCTTCATTCTTACCATAATATACATTTCCAGCCTTTACGGCTTTTAGGTTCTGCCAAACAGGGGTGTTTCCTGTATCTCCAATCTGGCCGTCATCGCTGAAAAAGAAGATGTGATCCGCATCAATTTTTGAAAAGTACTCTGCATCAACCACTTCTCCCCAGACATTCTCCGGAACTCCCGAGGAAGGTGCCAGCTTTAATTCATCGTATATCAGTTCTCCCGGGCCCCCAGTACGATAAACATAGTAGGAACCGAAATGTACCGAATTGGCTTCCACAACAGCAAAGGTATCATCCCCAACCGTTTCTTTGACCTTTGAGGAAAGCCCAGCGGCCTTTGCATCATAATCAGCAAGCCACTGTGTCACAACGTCCTCTTTCCCAAACCACTGGCCTAACTGCTGAAAGCGTCCCCTCCAGTTGACATAGCTGATGTCATCGTTAATCATCACCGTGGGAGCAATGCCTTTTAGCTGCTCATATACCTTGTCATGCCGGATATTCATAATAATAAGATCCGGTTTTAGCTCAGCAATTTTTTCAAGGTTCAAATCCCCCGTTGCGGTGGCTCCGGAATAGTTGCCAACGATTTCAATCTTGTTATTGGCGAAATACTCCTGAAGATAGTCCGGAACGGTTATGCCATCATACATACTAGTGTTGGCCGATGCAATAAATGGCATGTCCAAAATGATCAGTTCATCTGCTAAACCAGAAACATCCACAATGCGCTGCGGATTAGCGGGAATATCAACTGGACCTTTCATATCTTCAACCGTTATGGTATCGCCATTTTGACCTTCTGGTTCTGCAGTCTGAGGGGAAGGTGTTGTTTGGCCTGCTGTTTGTGAGTGATCTAAAGCAGGCGAGCACGCGGCCAGTGCCGTCACCAACATAAGACAAATTGGAATCAAAAGTCGTTTTTTCACTTTAAACCTCCTAAATGTATATCGTGTATTTTAGTTAGCTTTGGCTAACCTTGATAAGTATACAAAAGGTAGGGTTTATCTTCTGCCCTTAGACGGAATTTTTCTGCCCCTTGCCGGAATTTTATGAGTCAATCGAATTCTTTCAGTACACGTTGGCTGTTTGTTTCAGAAAGTAATTATTGACTAGTTAGGTGAAACTAACTATAATATAGTAGATTGATACAATGTTTTCTGCCCCAGGCGGATTTTTTGTCCGAAGACGGACATTACAAAGGACTTGATAGAATGTCATACTTACCGTTGAAATATGAATCATCAGATATATTTCCTAAAAAAACAATTGCATTACGTCCAGATTTACATGTCATGGTATCCTCTGGTGTATTTTGCAATAATACGAAGAGACAATCTGGCACCACCGCCCCTGTATTTGAACTAAGCTATACCCGAAAAAATATCATATACGGCGAGGTAAATCGTGTACCTGTGGAGCTTCGGCCCGGATATTCGATGCTGGGTTTTTTAGGAGAGGCTTGCGCACATTCAGAATACAACAGTGGCGAAGAAGTTCAGCTATACTCTATTTGGGTTAGTCCTCATACGTTTGACGGTTTTTGTGAAGCGGTTTGCGGTAAAAGCAATATTGGGTTCCGCTCTTTCCAAAAGGATACCTATTCTCACTGTGGCTTTAAAAGCGATGCACGGGAAGAAAGCATTATAAATAAATTGGATATGTGTTTTATAAAAGAAGCGAATCAAATAAACAGGCTACTGTTAGAAAGCTATATTTTAGAGCTGTTATCCATTAATATAGAAAGGCTGATTGGCGAAGATAACAGCAAAGAATACGTGAACCGGCTATCCAGAACAGATATAGATCGTTTGACTTATGCACGTGAGATTCTTCTTAATCGGCTGGAGTCACCTCCAACATTGTTTGAATTATCCCGGATAATCCATATGAATGATTGTAAGTTAAAACGTTCTTTTAAGCAATATTTTGGAAAAACCGTTTATGAGTTTATCCGGGAGCAGCGGCTTGAAAAAGCGTTTGCGTTGTTAGAACAAGGGGAACATAATGTGAGTGAATCGGCCTTTGCCGTGGGGTATACAAATGTAAGCCATTTCTCGGAAGCGTTCCAAAAGAAATTCGGAATTCTTCCGCGCGTCCTGATAAGATAATTATATACAAAAATAGCTTTTAAAAAGGCTGCATTAGTTTTTCCAAGCTTTGTTTTTCATACAAATCAATTTATTTTCCTCAACACCAATATCGTTTGCAATTACATCGCATTTGGTCATCAGAAGGAAATAGATGTTTTTATCTTCTTCACTCAAGCATTCATAGTTTGCTTGCCCTTTGGCAATAACTACATCAGCCTTATTATAAACTTCTTTGAATACAGGACTCGTCCGATTAAGGACAGTCCCAAGAGAACCATCCCCATTATCTATAACCTCTGCATATTCATCAATCCCTACAGAATATGCGTCTTCAGATATAGAATCGTTTACCACAGGTTTCCCTCGCACTCCAAATAACAATTTTATATTAGGATTCAGTTCTTTGATTTTTTTTAAAAGAAGCTTATCCATACAGATTTCTCCACAATTATCACCTAAATATAACAAAGTCCCTGCATTTAAAATATTTTTCATTAGTGCAGAAGAATCATCAATTGCTAATTCCAATTGTTCCATTTTTTCAAAGCAACCATAAATATCCTCTAATAACGTATTGTGTATAGGATTGAAGTCTATGATATTACCAACGATAGCATATCGAACTGCTAACATAAACGAATCTTCAGCCTGATCAATTTTCCTCTCAAATTCAGGTAACAATTCCATAAACAAAGAATTGTAATAATTTCTGGTTTCTTTATATGGGTCCGGATTATTCGTATGTCTTTTTATCATGTCAAAGATTTCGCCTATAATTTCTGGAGTCGTTTCATCAAAATTCATTTTGCTAAGATAAGTAAAAACTTCTCTTAATAACTCTTCCTTTTTAGTAATTCCGGTGATATTCGCCACTTTAATAACCTGGTTAACAACACATGGTAAACATTTATCATGTAATCTCATAATGATACCTCTTTCGTTTATATTTTTTATTTATTAATTTCAAATACAATAATATCGTACCTTACACATATCAGCGTAACAAAAAATCTTATAAATTTCAAGGAATTTACAACATGAATAACACTCTTGAATCTACAATCCCCTAACAGTACGGGAAACTTATACCTCACATCAAAGGCTTTGTAAGCTGTCTGCAACTGTCTACAAGCTGACAGACACACAAAAATAGCGGAAACCATGATAAAATCTAGGTTTCCGCTATAAATAAAAAGAGCTCGAGACGGGACTCGAACCCGCACCCCCGAAGTGTTTTTCGTTCTTCCAGCTCGGTTTACCGGGCAGGATACTTATCATGCAAATAGCAATTTATTGTTTCTTTCTCTTTTACTGAGACTGTTTCAAATTTTGTGTTTGATTGACATAATGGCTATTTTATAATATAAGATAGCGAAAACGCAGTAAAGACTGGAAAATTTGCTTTGACTGCGTTTCAGGTATCTTAAGTTAATTATACAAGACATCATGCCAGAATTATGTCTACTATGTTTACGCAAAATTTTGGATAGCCCCTACAAACCGTACGGCGAGTGGTGACAGTCTCATTGTAATTATATTTCTTCCTTCAGCCATTTTACCCACTCAGCATAATATCTTCCCAGTACATGGGAACCGTCTGTTGAGTATGCCTGATTCAGGCTACCTCCGTCATCGTCAAATATTTCGTTAACATCAATATAATAGCAGCTATTTTCTTCCGCTATCTTCTGTATTTCCTGATTCAACCGATTAATTTTACTGTTACTGTAAACAGGACTTTTCTCTGATTTTTCACTGGTAATGTGGAGATTTGCTTCCAGGACCATTATTGCTTCTGGCTGCATTTCTTTGATTTTGTCCAAAACCTCTTCATATTGTTTTGTAGTCTGGGACATATCATATCCCAGTTCATTGATACCCAGCATCAGGTAAATCATCTGGTATTGTTTGCTCGAAAGAACCTCATCCAGAGTTAGTTTCTCACCTCCTGATGAGACACGGGCAGTTAATACATTGAAAACGCTCATGCCTGAGTTGGCAAATACTGAGGCATTCCCCAAATCTCCATACTCGGATAGTCCCATGGTTCTTGAATCTCCAACAAAAAGTACGCCTTCGAAATTTTCCGGTGGCTCCGGCCTTTGTCCTGGCTGCAGCAACATTATAGACGGCGCAAATTCTGCATTCCTATCTTTTGTCCCGCTCGAACTTTCTGTTGCATCTATTGCTTCGCTTGCACCATCTATAGCGCTCTCATCAGCAGTTTCGCCTGAACTATCAGTCGTGTCTGCACCACTTGCTTCGCTCACACCGTCAATTGCACTCTCATCAGCAGTTTCGTCTGAACTTTCCGTTTCATCTGTACTGTTAGTATCGTCTAAACTATCAGTTGTATCTATACTGTCCCCATGCGACCATTTGCTTCCTGCCAGGTTCAGCCGTAGGGCTGTTAACTGATCCATGCTTCCAGTTGATGCATGCAGAACGGCAATCAGTACCAGACTGACGGATAAAAGAGAGGTAAACCAGTATTTTCTCATCGCTTATTCCTCACATTTTAAAAATTGAAATACATAAACGGATCATTTGCACCAATCTTCATACAATAGACACAAAGCCAGAATATGATCAGAAGGGCGATTGCTGTACATAGGCTTTCCCGTTTTCGGTCATACAGTCTTCGCGGAAGACCAGTCATGAAAATGAGACCGGCGCATAAGGACAGTCCGTAGATCCTTCCGTATTTCAGGAAATCTCTGGCAAAATATGTATACTTCCCAGCAGGCGCCAGAAAGGGGAACAGCCGCTGAATATAAATTCCCAACTGTGTAAAATCCGTTATTGCAAATAACATCCATGTAAGAGGTATTGCAAACAGCATATATACATGTCCCACAACTTTCCAGCGTTCCAGCAGTTTTCCCAGTCCCAGCTTCTCCAATGAAATCAGTGCAAACAGTACAATACCCCATAAGAGAAAATTTGAGCTTGTTCCATGCCACACTCCGGTCAGGAGCCATACGACAAGCATGTTTCGAAAGGTTTTTAAGACCCCCTCACGGTTTCCGCCCAGCGGAATATATACATAATTCCGAAACCAGCCGCCCAGAGTCATGTGCCATCTGCGCCAAAAATCTGTCATGGTCAAAGCCATATAGGGATGGTTGAAATTATCAGGAAGTGGAATTCCCAACATTCTTCCCAGTCCCCTGGCCATTAGGGAATAACCATAGAAATCAAAATACAGCCGTAGGCTGAAAGCTGCCAGTCCCATCCACGCAAGGGGCGTTGAAATACTTTCATATCCTACTGCTCCAATCTGGCTCCACAGTCCGCCTATCTGGTTTGAAAGCAGCACCTTCAATCCTAGTCCGATTGTAAATTCCCGGAGTCCTACTTCCACTTGTTCCAGGGTGTGGACCCGCTTTTTAATCAACTCCCTGAGAGAAGCATAGGTTACAATCGGTCCAGAAATGAGCTGGGGAAACATGGTCATATACAGGGAAAAGTCCAGAAATGACTTTTCTGGTGCCACATCCTTCCGATATACGTCGGCCAGATAAGAAATCGCCTGGAAGGTATAAAAGCTGATTCCCAGCGGAAGAGCCAGATTAGGAATCGAAAGGGCTGCTTTCTCCAGCCCTCCATTTTGAAGCAATAAACTGATCTGTTCGATCAGAAAACCGGAATATTTAAACAGAATCAGCCAAAACAGGTTGTAGGCTATTCCCAGGCGAAACCATTTCCTGCGTCTGAATCGAGATTTGTATCGTTCCATTTTCCTTCCAATACAGTAATTGATGCAGACAGATAACAACAAAAGCATCATATAGGCCGGATGGCCCACAACTCCGTAAAAATAAAAAAGCAGGCTTCCTGCAAGCAGGCAAATATTTTTTGCTCTATCCGGGCACACAAAATAAAGAAACAGAAACACCGGCAAAAATTTAAATAGAAACTCCAGGCTACTAAAAATCATTTGATATTTATTCCTAACATTTGTATTTATTATATAGACGAAAAAGGAGACCGGAAAGTTGCAGATTTTTGTAAAATTTTGTATTTTTTATAAATCAAGCTATAATTTAAAGTATCAGATTAAGGATATAGCTGGTGCTGACGTTATCATCTTACAACGGGAGATGGTGCGTAAGTAAAGTAGAAATACCATTACCACGAAATTCACTAATGTTATTTCTGATGTATTTGAAGGGAGAGAAGCTTGTAATGATGATAGCTTTGCAACAAACAATATGCGCCGTTGCCCAAATGCTGCTTTGATTTCTTCTGTTATGAGAAATAGTCCAAAGACACTGATTCAATTTTATACGCAATCAGATACAGAAATGTAAAAAGAATTGATTAATAATTATGTTAATCTTGAAAGGACTATATCATGATATATCAGATAAACTCAAAAACCTTAAGTAAAAACATTAATGAAATTGTATTATGTAAACAAAAAAAGGATTCCCGAAACTCGGAAACCCTCATAAACTCTAGCTTTTCTTAAGAGCGCGAGACGGGACTCGAACCCGCGACCCCGACCTTGGCAAGGTCGTACTCCACCAACTGAGCCACTCGCGCATATCTCTTCTTTACTTTTCCTT
>Ga0213824_1001193_pt1 | contig 16039 bp, 13 predicted proteins | sample MC6MC0906MG_FD_179892 | JGI IMG/M metagenome (GOLD analysis project Ga0213824, IMG submission 179892) | Enriched soil aggregate microbial communities from Iowa State University, Ames, United States - MC6-MC0906-MG | ecosystem: Environmental > Terrestrial > Soil > Unclassified | place: USA: Iowa...
AGGCAGGCGCCCTGAAGGTTAATCGCCACAACCTTCGAGAGCAGCCGTCAATGCACCCAGGGATGCATACTCACGGTCTACACCAGGCAAAGCAGGACGTTTCAGGATCACTACAGGAACCCCGAGCGCCCTCGCCACCTCAAGCTTCGGTTCGGTCGCCACGCTACCGCTGTTCTTGCTGACCAGCACATCGATATTGCGCCGCGCAAACAGGGCCCGTTCATCTTCGAGCTGAAACGGCCCACGCGCGCCGATCACTTCACAGCGATCATTGCCAACACAGGCCTCCAGCGCCCGCAGCGTCCAGAACTGGTCCGGGGGAATGTCGTCAAGGTGTTGCAGCGGCTCGCGGCCGAGGGTGAACAGCGGCCGCCGGAACGGCCTGAGCGCTTCGATCAGCCCTGCCCAATCTTTCACTTCGCGCCAGTCGTCACCCGGCTGTGCCCGCCAGGCCGGGCGGCGCAGGGCCCAGCAAGGAATGCCAGCGGCCTGCGCGGCAGCGGCGGCATTGCGGCTGATTTGCGCCGCGTAGGGGTGAGTGGCGTCGATCAGCAGCGTGATACCCGCCTCGCGCAGGTAGCTGGCCAGGCCTTCGGCGCCACCATAGCCACCGACCCTGACCTGGCAGGTCAGGTCGTGTGGCACGCGGCCGATGCCAGCCAGGCTGTAGACATGCTTGGGGCCCAGCTGGCGGGCGATGGCCAGAGCTTCGGTAACGCCGCCCAGCAATAGGATGCGCCGGTTCATTGCACACCTGCCTGGCCGACGATGCCGCCCTGGCGGTCGATGGCGAATACTTCCACCTGCACCTGCGCCGGTACGATGCTGCGGGCGAAGGCCAAGGCGTGGGCGCAGACCGCGTCGCCCAAGCCGATACCGGCGGCGTGCGCCAAGGCCAGGGCCTGCTGGCTGGTGTTGGCGGCGATGATCGCGGCCTGCAGGTCGGTATCGGCGCCAATGTCTGCGGCCCAGCCGGCCAGTTGCGGCAGGTCGATGCTCGAATGGCGGCTATGCAGGTCCATGTGGCCGGCGGCCAGTTTGCTGATCTTGCCGAAACCTCCACATAGGGTCAGGCGGGGCACCGGCACCTTGCGCAGGTGCTTGAGTACCGCACCGACGAAGTCGCCCATCTCGATCAGGGCGATTTCCGGCAGGCCATAGACCCGGCGCATGGTGTCCTCGCTGGCATTGCCGGTGCAGGCGGCGATATGGGTGTAGCCATTGGTGTGGGCTACGTCGATGCCTTGGTGGATCGAGGCGATGTAAGCCGCGCAAGAGAAGGGCCTGACGATGCCGCTGGTGCCCAGAATCGACAGCCCCCCGAGGATGCCCAGGCGCGGATTCATGGTCTTCAAGGCCAGCGCCTCGCCGCCCTGCACATTCACCGTGACTTCGAAGCCACCCCGGTAATCGCACTCATCGGCCAACTGCTGCAGGTGCTCGCTGATCATGCGGCGGGGTACCGGGTTGATCGCCGGTTCACCCACCGCGAGTACCAGCCCGGGGCGGGTGACGGTGCCGACACCTTCGCCCGCGACAAAGCGCACGCCCGGCTCATCCAGCAAACGCACCTGGCTGTACAGCAGGGCGCCGTGGGTGACATCCGGGTCGTCGCCAGCATCCTTGAGCGTACCGGCTTCGGCGCGCTCGCCCTCGCAGCGGCAGAACTCCAGGCGCATTTGCACCACCTTGCCCTTGGGCAACGTAATGCTGACAGCGTCGTCACGCAGGCCGGTTAGCAGCAGGCGGGCGGCGGCCAGGCTGGTGGCGGTTGCGCAGCTGCCGGTGGTCAGGCCGCTGCGCAGTGGCGCGGGTTGTTCGCGGGTTTCCTCACGCATCGAAGGGTTTCACCAGGTCGAGCAGGGTGATCGGCAGCGCCTGGCGCCAGGTGTCGAAGGCCCCGAGCGGCTGGGCCTGGGCGACATGGATGCGGGTCAGTTCGCCGCCATGCTGTTGGCGAAAATGCGCCAGGGCCAGTTCGCTCTGCAGGGTTACTGCGTTGGCCACCAGCCGGCCACCGGGGCGCAGGCGCTCCCAGCACAGCGCCAGCACGCCTTCACGAGTGACGCCGCCGCCGATGAAAATGGCATCCGGCCGCTCAAGTTCGGCCAGCGCCTGCGGTGCTTTGCCGCGTATCAACTGCAGGCCGGGCACGCCGAGCGCGTCACGGTTGTACTCGATGAAACCCTGACGGCCTTCATCGGCTTCGATCGCCAGTGTTCGGCAAGCAGGGTGCGCGCGCATCCACTCGATGCCGATCGAGCCGCAGCCCGCGCCCACGTCCCACAGCAATTCGCCCGGCTGCGGGGCCAGCCGGGCCAGGGTGATGGCGCGTACGTCACGTTTGGTGAGTTGGCCGTCATGGCGGAATGCGTCGTCCGGCAGGCCTGGCGTACGCGAGAGGCGGGGAGCATCTGCGGTGGCCTGGCACTCGATGGCAACCAGGTTAAGTGCGGCCGCCTCAGCGTGCGCCCAGTCATCTGCGCTGCCCGTCAGGCGGCGCTCAGCTGCGCCACCGAGGTGTTCGAACACCTGCAGGCGGCTTGGCCCGAAGCCGCGCTCACGCAGCAAAGCGGCGATGGCGGCAGGGCTGCCGCCGTCGTTGCTCAGTACCAGCAGGCGCATGCCGCTGTACAGGTGAGCGTTGAGAGTGGCCAGGGGGCGCGCGACAATCGACACCACCTGCACGTCCTGCAGCGGCCAGCCCAGGCGGGCGGCCGCCTGGGCGCAGGAGGAGGGCATCGACAGAACCTGCATTTCTTCGGCCGGGACCTGCCGTGCCAGGCTTGCGCCGACGCCGTAGAACATCGGGTCACCGCTGGCCAGTACGCACACGGGTTCACCGCGCAGGGCCAGTACCGGGGCCAGGGAGAACGGGCTCGGCCAATCCTGCCGAGCAGCGCTTATGCAGCGCGGCAGCAAGGCCAGCTGGCGTGGGCTGCCAATGATCCGCGAGGCGCCTATCAGGGCGCGCCGGGCCTGTTTGCCCAGGCCGCTGAAGCCGTCTTCGCCGATGCCTACTACTGTCAGCCAGGGTGCCATGTGTTTCGTTCCGTGGTGTTGGGGCTGCAAAGCACCCTGTTTTTTGCCAAATCACTAATGATGCTCGACCACCGGCTTTTCATGCCGCCGGACAAAGCAGGCATAATACCGCGCCTTCTACACTCAAGCGCATTTTCAGCGATTGCCGGACGCCCCATTGAAGCAGGACCATGCCCCCACCGTATCGCCCCGTCCCTCGGCTTGCCCGGGGTTGTGGCGTATCGTCAGCGCCCTCGATGGCGGGATCTGCCGGGTCAAGCTGCCTGGCGGGCTGCTGCTCGCCGACCAGGCCGATGCGGTGGCGGAGGCTGCCGAGCGTTTCGCCACCGGCGTGATCGAGGCGACCAACCGCGCCAACCTGCAAATTCGCGGTATTGGGGATGACCACCAGAACCTGATCGACGGCCTGTTGGCAGCAGGCCTTGGCCCGCGTGATGCCGCCAGCGACGATGTGCGCAATCTCATGCTCAGCCCCCTGGCCGGGCATGACCCGTCGACGGTGCTGGATGTGCGGCCTTTGGCCGATCAGGTTCTCGACCTATTGCAAGGCACGCCGCGATTTCACCAACTGTCGGCCAAGTTCGCCGTGCAACTGGACGGCGGCGAAGGCCTGGCGATGCTCGAACACCCTCACGACCTGTGGCTGTCGGCCATGCGCCTTGAACAACGCACCTGGCTGGCGTTCGGCCTGGCCGGCTGCCCGGGCGATGGCCAGGTAGCCGGTGCGGTGCCGGTGGAGCAGGGGCTGGCGCTGGTGCGGGCCGTACTCGGGCGCTTCCTGGATCTGGCCCAGCCTGATCAGGCGCGCATGCGGCAGTTGCTGGAACATTGCACTGTGGACTATTTCATCGACGGGCTTGGGCTGGATGTCCGCCGCGATGCTGCAGTGCTCGGCTGGCGGCGCGTGGCAGGCAACAGCGGGTGGCTTGGTCCAGTGCCTCAGCAGCAAGGTGTGGCGCTGGGCATCGCCCCACCGCTTGGCCGGCTGACCGCCGATATGCTGCGCGGCGCGGCGCATGTCGCCCGTCAGCACGGCGATGGCAGCCTGCGCCTGACCCCTTGGCAAAGCCTGATGCTGCCCAATATCGCCCCCACAAGCCTCACCCAGGCGCAACACAGGTTGTCGAGCCTGGGCCTGCTCTGCCACAGCGATGCACCCTTGGCCCGCGTGGTCGCCTGCACCGGCGCCAGCGGCTGCGCCAAGGCGCAGGGTGATACCAAAGCCGATGCCGTGCGGCTGGCCGCGCTGTTGCCCGCATGCGCCCCTGCCAGCGTGCACCTCTCCGGCTGCCCCCGATCCTGCGCCGTGGCCCATGTCGCCCCGGCCACGCTGCTGGCCCGTTCGCCGGGCCGCTATGACCTCTATCTGCGTGACGCGCGCCTGCCGGGCTTTGGCGCCCTGCGCGGCACCGACCTCACCTTGAATGAAGCAGGCGCCATGCTCGCCCTGCCGACGGAGCACCTTGATGATTGATTACATCCGCGATGGTCAGGAGATCTATCGCAATTCCTTCCGGATCATCCGTGAGGAAGCCCGACTCGAGCGGATCCCCGCAGACCTCGAGAAGCTTGCCGTGCGTGTGATCCACGCCTGCGGCATGGTCGATGCCATCGATGGCTTGCAGTTCTCCGAAGGCGCCGGCCGGGCCGGGCGCGAGGCGTTGCTTAACGGCGCGCCGATCCTGTGCGATGCGCACATGGTCGCCGAAGGCATTACCCGGGCCCGCCTGCCAGCAGACAATCAAGTCATCTGCACCCTGCGCGATCCAAGCGTGCCGGGCCTGGCCAAGGACGCCGGCAACACTCGTTCCGCCGTGGCCCTGGAGCTGTGGCGGCCATACCTGGAAGGCAGCGTGGTGGTGATCGGCAACGCGCCTACCGCCCTGTTCTACCTGCTTGAGATGATTGACGCCGGTGCACCCAAGCCGGCGCTGATCCTCGGCTTCCCGGTCGGTTTTGTCGGCGCTGCCGAGTCCAAGGCGATGCTCGCCGCCGATAGCCGCGGCGTGCCGTTCGTTATCATGCAAGGCCGCCTGGGCGGTAGCGCGATGGCCGCGGCCGCGGTCAACGCCTTGGCCACGGAGGTGGAGTGATGGCGCCGCGTGGACGTCTGCTGGGCCTGGGCGTGGGCCCGGGCGACCCTGAACTGATCACCCTCAAGGCCCTGCGCCTGCTGCGCGAAGCGCCAGTGGTCGGCTACTTCGTGGCCAAGGGCAAGCGTGGCAATGCCTTCGGCATCATTGAGGCGCGCCTGCAAGCGGAGCAGACGCTGCTGCCGCTGGTCTACCCGGTCACCACCGAAGCACTGCCGGCGCCGCTTTCCTATGAGCAGGTGATCAGCGACTTCTACGACGAAGCCAGCTTGCAGGTGGCCGAGCACCTGGATGCCGGTCGCGACGTGGCGGTGATCTGCGAAGGTGACCCGTTCTTTTACGGTTCCTACATGTACCTGCACGACCGCCTGGCGCACCGCTATGAAGCCGAAGTGATTCCCGGCGTGTGCTCGATGCTCGGTGGCGCCTCGGTGCTGGGTGCGCCGCTGGTGTACCGCAACCAGAGCCTGTCGGTTTTGTCTGGCGTGTTGCCCGCTGAAGACCTCAAGCGCCGCCTGGCTGACGCCGATGCAGCGGTAATCATGAAGCTTGGGCGCAACTTCCCTAAAGTCCGCGAAGTACTGGCCGAACTGGGCATGGACGGGCGGGCGCTGTATGTGGAGCGGGCCACCATGGCCAACCAGAAGATTGTGCCGCTGGACCAGGTCGACCCGCAGTCGTCGCCGTACTTCTCGCTGATCATCGTGCCGGGGCAAAAATGGCAGGGATGAGCATGCACAAGGCACCGGCGATCATTGTTCTCGGCCCGGGCAGCCTGGCGACGGCGAAGCGTATCCAGCAATGTTATCCACAGGCCAAGGTCCATGGCCTGGAGGGGCGTGTCGAGGGTGTAGACCAATCGTACAGCTCGTTCGGCGATACCCTGCGCGGGTTGTATCAGCAGGATACGCCGATCATCGCCCTGTGCGCTGCGGGCATTGTCATCCGCAGCCTGGCCAGTCTGCTCAGCGAGAAGGGTACCGAGCCGCCGGTACTGGCCGTCGCCGAGGATGGCAGTGCGGTGGTGCCGCTGCTCGGTGGCCTGGGTGGCGTGAACGTGATGGCACGCGAGATTGCAGAGGCACTGGGCGTTGCTGCTGCGATCACCACCAGTGGCGAGCTGCGTTTCGGCACTTGCCTGCTGAACCCGCCGCAGGGTTATGCACTGGCGGATATCGAGCAAGGCAAGCGCTTTGTCTCTGATTTGCTGGCTGGCGAGGCGGTGCGCATCGAAGGTGATGCGCCGTGGCTGCAACAGGTGCAGTTGCCTGCCAGCGAAGCAGCCCGGCGCACCATCCATGTGGGGCATCAGGCCCGCCCGGCCAACCGCGACGAACTGCTGATCCACCCGCGCTCGGTGGTGGTGGGTGTTGCAGGTGGCAACCTGCACGGTATTCGTGCTGCATTGCAGCAGGCCGGCATCGCCGAGCCATCTGTTGCTTGTGTGCTGGCGGACGAGCAAGCCATGGCCGACAGAGCCTTGCACGAGGCTGCACAGGGGTTGGGTGTCGCCTTGCGCTTCGCTGCCAGGCCAGGGGATGTGGCCAGCATGGTGGCTGCAGCGTTGCCAGATGCAGAGTTGATAGAGCAGGCCGAAGTGGTCATCGCAGTCGCGCCTGCCCCGGTCGATGTGGCGCAGGTTGGCCGCCGCCGTGGTCGTCTGGCTGTTATCGGCCTGGGCCCGGGGGCCGCCGAACTGATGGTGCCGGCGGTCAAGGCCGAGCTGGGGCGGGCCGAGGATGTGCTTGGCTACGAAACCTACGTGCGCATGGCCGGCCCGTTCCGTGACGACCAGGTGCTGCACTGCACTGACAACCGGGAAGAGATGCAGCGCGCCCGACATGCGTTCGAGCTGGCGGCACAAGGCCGTTCGGTGGTGGTGGTCTCGTCGGGCGACCCTGGCGTGTTCGCCATGGCCGCTGCAGTGCTCGAAGCGCTGCACGAATCCAGTGACCCGGCCTGGCAGCGCGTCGACCTGGAGATTCTGCCCGGGGTGTCGGCTTCGCTCGCTACGGCTGCGCAGGCGGGGGCACCGCTGGGGCATGACTTCTGTGTGATGTCGCTTTCGGACAACCTCAAGCCCTGGTCGATCATTGAAAAGCGCCTGAACCTGGCGGCCCAGGCCGACCTGGTGCTGGCCTTCTACAACCCGATCTCCAAGTCCAGGCCGCACCAGCTCGGGCTGGCGCTGGAGGTTGTGCGTCGCCATCGCGAGGGGAACACGCCTGTAGTCCTTGGCCGCGACATCGGTAGGCCGGGGCAGACGCTTAAGGTAGTCACCTTGGCCGAGCTGCTGCCGGAAATGGTCGATATGCGCACCATGGTTCTGGTCGGCTCCTCTACAACCTGTGTATTCCCTCGCCTGTCGGGTGGTGTGTGGGCCTACACGCCGCGTTGGTACCCCACCGCGAACTAGTTGCGTCGGAAACCCTTCAGCGCGCTGTATGGCCAGCGCGCTGGCTAAGGTGATTGCCCCTGACTCAAGGGGCAACATCAAGGAGTTTCCAATGTCCGATGCAACACAAGTCACCACCACCGATGCCGCGATCCTGGTAGAAGGCAACCTGCTTGCATGCGGCGCGGGCATGTCTGCGCAAAACCGTCATGATGTGAAGAATGCCTTTCACTTCGCCACGTTGGTCGCCGATAAAGCGTTTGACGCCGAAAAGCAGAGCCGGGAGTGGTACGACAAATTCATCGATGTCATGCGTGACCTGGGCTTTACCATCCCACGCCGTACCTTCGAACTTGAAACGTCGGCGGAACTGTCCGTCACCGTAGGCGCCGTAGCCATCCGGGCAATAAGTGTGGTTGGCAATGCGCTGCTGGGCGGCACAAAGCTGGGTGAAGTGGCAAAGTTGGCTCTCGACAAGCTGACCACTGTCGAAAACGACGCCAAGGTGCTCGACCACAAGCGCAAGAATAAAGCCAGGGGCATGGTCGGCCTGGCGGCTTGCATCGAAACCGTAAACAACGATGTGGTCATGGTGGTGAGCTGCATCCAGGCATCTGCCCCAAAACTGGACGACGACGTGCTCGGCATTCAGTGGAAGCTGGACAAGACCACGTACTACGCCGGCACGGCAGTGCTCACCCTCAATAACTTTGTCTACGACAAAATTCGCGAAACCGTAGAAAACAAACTCGGCGTGCGCAGTGTCGAGAACGTTCTCGAGTACGACATCTGATTGCTTTGCGGCGTATTCGCAACGCTGCCTTGTTCGGTTCTTTGTGGTGAGGTAACACGATGGATAGAGCAGCTGAGCAATTGATGTTGATTGGCGGAACAGCATTGCTGTATTCGCCGGGCGCGGTCGAGGCACAACGCCAGGCCGCTTTCGATTCAATCTTGTACGCACAGTTGGTAGCCAACAAGCACGCCGGTTCACGCGTTGAACATTATGAAACCTGGTATGCCGCGTATCGGGAGACCTACCGCCAACTGGGCTGGATCAAGCTGGCCAGCACATATGACCTGAAACCGTTGGGGCGACCTGTGCGCAACGCGCATATACAGCCACTTGAAGCGTGGCTGAAAGTGCGTTCGCTTCGCCATGAGGCCGTGCTGGCGGCGATAAAAACGGGCCTTGGCCGATCTGCCGAGGGCTTGCGGCACTTGCTGAAGTTCAGTGCGCATGATCAGGCGCAGTGCTCCACGCTGGTCATCGAACTCGGCTTACTCAAGCCGGGGCCGACGCTGGAGCTGTGCAGCATCTCGCTGCAAATCGACAAGCCACTTTCGCTAGTTTCGCTGGAGACATTTCTGGGCGAACAAGTACTCGAGGGCGAGGCCGAGTTCAACGGCGTTTCCCTGGCGTTGGATGAAGGGCGCTTCCAGCGCCAGCGTGATGAATTGCAGGCCTTGATGAAAACCAAGGATGCACAGGCCGTTTATCGCTTCGACCCTTACGCACAACCTACAGGAGCAGCATCATGAGTGAAGCCACATCTGCCGTTATCGGCGCTGGGATCGTTTCGTTCTTGCCGGGCATTGATGCCGCGCAGAAAAACAAGGTGAAGCTGGCTCTGGCAATGGCCGAACGTGCCACTGATACCGCTTACAAAGAGGGCCTGATTAAAGACTGGTTCGCTTATTACCGTAACCAGCTCAAGTTCATGGGGTGGGATGCCGTCACGGCTGAGCAGATTCATTGGCCGGACAAGACGCGTACGCAACAGACTGACCACGTATTGCAGACCCTGTCCAAAACGGCCGGGGACAGCTTTGCGTCGTCGGTCAAAGTTTCCATCCAGAAGTTGCTGACCCAGCCCTCGGTGCTGAGCGAACTTGAGAACAAGGCATTCGAGAGGCAGCACTTTCAAGTGTTGGCCTGCGCACCAGCCGGCAACAACCGGGTGGACATGGTGATTTACCACGAAGCAGACAAGCAGTCGGTTTTCAGTGCAGGGTTCATTAGCCGCAAGCGCAGTTACAAGAATGTGCGTGCGGAGCTGGTACGGTTCAATATTCTGGCCTTTGAGAACAGCGTATTGCCAAAAGTGCAGGAAAGCGTGGTCAAGGTATCCCTCGCACGCATTCATGACTATGCCATCTAAGGCACCAGATACCCTTTGATCCCGGTGAAAATGATCTGCGCCGCCAGGGCACAGACGAAAAGCCCCATCAGGCGGCTGACGATCTGCAGCCCCTGGTCGCCAAGGATCCGCTCGATACCGTGCGACAGGTAAAGCACCAGGCCGACGGTGAAGCTGGCCAGCGCGATACTGACGATGGCCAGCAGTTTATCGTCCCAGTGCGGCTGGCTTACACCCATCACCAACAGGGCACCGATGGTACCTGGCCCAACCGTCAGCGGTATGGTCAGCGGCACGATGGTCACATCCTGCTGCACGTTATCGGCCTGTACCGCCGGCTTGCCCTGGGCCATGCCCAACGCCGAAATGAACAGCACGCTGCCGGCACCGATGCGAAAGGCGTCGGCAGTGATGCCGAAAATACCGAAAATCGCCCGCCCGAACAGGTACAGCAGCACGCTGGCGACCAGTGCGGCGAAAGCCACTTTCCAGGCCAGTTGCTTGCGCTCCTTGCTGGAGTGGCCACGGGTCAGGCTGATGAAGCACGACAGCACGAAAAACGGGCTGTAGAGCACCAGCATCTTCAGGTAGACACTGAACAACTCATGGAGCATGCGGTGTGTCCTTGTAGGGGCGGTATCGGCTACGAGGTATGCAGCGGATCGGCCTTGGCTTCGCGCTGGTTCGCCCAATACTGGATCAACTCGCGCAATTGCGACAGCTCCACCGGCTTGGCCATGTGCCCATCCATGCCGGCCAGCCGTGCGCGCTCCTTGTGCTCGGCAAGAATGTGCGCGGTCAGTGCCACCACCGGGGTTCGCTGGCGCTGGTTGTCGAGCTCCCAGGCGCGCAGTTGCTGGGTGGCGGAGAAGCCGTCGAGCACCGGCATTTCACAGTCCATCAACACCAGGTCGTAGCGCCGAGCCTTCATCGCTTCCAGGGCTTCTTCGCCGTTGCTGGCGGTGTCCGGTTCGAGGTTGAGTTTGCCCAGCATGCCGCGGATCACCTTGGTCGAGATGCTGTTGTCCTCGGCGACCAGCACGCGGAAGTCGCCTGGCAACTCGTGCGCTGGCGGCGTGTTGGGCAACGGCATCGGCACGGTCTGTTCGCGGCCGCGCTGGGCCAGCTCTTCGGCCAGGGTGGTCTTGAGTGTGTAACCGGCGACAGGTTTGGCCAGGATCCGCTTGACCCCGGCATTGCGGGCGATGACCTTGCTTGGCGCATTGCTGATACCGGTCAGCATCACCACCAGGATGTCGTGGTTCAGGCTTGGATCTTCCTTGATCTTGGCCGCCAGTTGCATGCCGGTCATGCCCGGCATGTTCTGGTCCAGCAAGACTGCATCGAAATAGTCGCGCAGGTGCGCCTTGGTCCGCAGCAGGGCCAGGGCCTCCTTGCCGGACGGCACTGCACTCACGTTCATTCCCCAGGCACTGCACTGCTGCACCAGGACCTTGCGGCAGGTGTCGTTGTCGTCTACCACCAGCACCCGTGCATCGCGAAGCGGGCCGTCGAGGTCCGCCGGGGGTTGTTCCAGCCGCGACGGGTCGAGCGGCAGGGTCAGCCACAGGGTGTTGCCCATGCTGGTGCTGCTTTTGATGCCGAATTCGCCCTGCATCAGGCCGATCAGCTGCTTGGCGATGATCAGCCCCAGGTGGCCACCGAGCTTGTTGCTGGAAAGGAACTGGTGGCTGTGCAGCTCCGCCTGCAGCAGGGCTTCGCGCTCGGCGGCGGGCAGCGGTTCGCCACTGTCCTGCACGGCGATGCGCAGGCGTGGAGTTTCGCCACGCTGGTCAAGCGCCACCACCAGCAGGATCTCGCCCTGGTCGGTGTTTTTCAGGGCGTTTTCCAGCAGGCTGGACAGTGCCTGACGCAGGCGCGTCGGGTCGCCGCTGATAACCCGCGGTACTTGTGGCTGGGTGAAGCTGATCAGCTCGATGTTCTGCTGCTCGGCCTTCGCCCGGAAGATGTTCAGGCAGTCTTCGATCAGGGCGTTGAGGTCGAACTGCACATCGTCCAGTTCGATCTGCCGCGATTCGAGCTTGGAGATGTCGAGAATTTCGTTGATCAGCGTGAGCAGTTCATTTCCCGCGCTGTGGATGGTCTGCACGTAGTCACGCTGCTTGACCGACAGCGGTGTGCCCAACAGCAGTTCGGTCATGCCCAGCACACCGTTCATGGGCGTGCGGATTTCGTGGCTGATCTTGGCCAGGAACTCGGCCTTGGCGTTGATTTCCGCGTCGCTGGCGGCCAGCGCGCGGCTGGCGCTGAAGCGCTCTTCGTTCATCCGCCGCAGGCGTTCGCTGACGGCGAGGTTGAGCAGCAGGCCGCTGGCAACCGCCAGGCCCAGCAGAATGCACAACAACCAGGGCGTGGAGGTGCGTGTCAGGCCAAGCAGGGCCGGCAGCAGCACCAGGCCACCGAGGTTGAACACCACCATGGCCAGGCAGAACAACCGCGCGGGCGCATAGCCCTTGTACCAGTGGTAGCTGCTGACCAGCAGCATGCTCACGCTGCCCAGCGCCAGCAGGGCATAGGTCATCAGGTTGAGCGGCAGGGTGTCGACGAACAGCAGGACCAGCCCGCTGACCGCCGCCACCAGCATTTCGCCCTGCAGCAGGCGGTTTAACTGCGGTGAGTTGCGGGGGGCGAAAAAATGCTGGGTGAAGTACAGCCCCGCCATACCTGCCAGAACCAGCGTCAGGTAGGCGGCCGGGGTTTGTGCGCTGTGCCACAGGTGCCACCATGGGCCGCTGAGGTTGAGCAGGATCAGGCCGCTGAGCAGCATCAGGCCGTGGTACAGGGCAAGAATCAGGGTAGTGGTGGAGCGGGTGTACAGGAAGCGGATCAGGTTGTGCAGGATGAGCATCACCAGGCCGCCGAACAGCATGCCGAACAGCAACGGTTGGTTGTGGTTCGACGCGGCTACGGCTGCGGGCTCAAGGCTGATGGCCGGGCGCAGCTGGTGCTCGGACACCAGGCGCAGGTAGATATCCAGTGCTTGCGGGCTGTTTGGCAGGGGCAATACATGGTCGCTGCCGCGCAGGGTCGGGTTGGCGTTGCCGGCCTGGCGCCCATGGTGCAGCTGGCGTACCAGCCTGTCGCCGTTGAGGGCGTAGAGGTCCAGCTGGGACAGGTCGGGGGCGAAGACCCGCAACAGTTGCTCCTGATCGCCTGGTTCGAGGCGATAGTGCAGCCAAAGGGCCTGTTCCGCCGGGGCGGCATCGAGGTCACCTAGCGCTGTCGGGCTGAACTGGCTGCGATAGCGATCGGAGCGGACATCGCTTAGTTGCAGGCTGGCCTGTTCATCAAGCAAAACCGACCACCCTCCGCCTTGATCGGCCGAAACCGGGAGCAGGCAGAGCAAAGTCAGCAAGCTGACGATCAGAGCTGTGGCAATCCGAAGCCGACGCACTACGAGATCCCTTCCTAGCCGATGTGCCGTGTATTAACTATGCGCGGCGCGCCAAGTCGAAGGCAAGGCCCCACTGGGGCCCTGTCGACGAGCCGGATGCCGCAGGCGCCAGGCGCCGCGGCCATCCGGTAATACTTACTGCTGGTGCTCACCGCGTTCACGGGCAATCGCCCGGTAGCCGATGTCGGTCCGGTAGAAGCTGCCGTTCCAGCTGACTTCCTTGGCCAGGCGGTAAGCTTGCTGCTGCGCGTCGGCAACGGTGCTGCCCATGGCGGTGGCGCACAGGACGCGGCCGCCGTTGGTGACTACTTGGCCGTCCTTGAGCGAAGTGCCGGCATGGAACACCTTGCCTTCGATCTTGGCTGCGGCGTCCAGGCCGCTGATCGCATCACCCTTGGCGTAATCGCCCGGGTAACCGCCGGCTGCCAGCACAACGCCGAGGCTTGGGCGCGGGTCCCACTGTGCTTCGACCTTGTCCAGGGCCTTGGCGAACGCTGCTTCGATCAGCAGCACCAGGCTCGATTCCAGGCGCAGCATGACGGGCTGGGTTTCCGGGTCGCCGAAGCGGCAGTTGAACTCGATGACCTTGGGGTTACCCGCCTTGTCGATCATCAGGCCGGCATACAGGAAACCGGTGTAGACATTGCCTTCCTCGGCCATGCCGCGCACGGTCGGCCAGATCACCTGGTCCATCACGCGCTGGTGCACGTCGGCGGTGACCACCGGGGCAGGGGAGTAAGCACCCATGCCGCCAGTGTTCGGGCCGGTGTCCTGGTCGCCGACGCGTTTGTGGTCCTGGCTGGTGGCCATTGGCAGCACGTTGTGGCCATCGACCATCACAATGAAGCTGGCTTCTTCGCCGTCGAGGAACTCCTCGATCACCACGCGCGAACCGGCTTCGCCGAAGGCATTGCCTGCGAGCATGTCACGCACGGCGTCTTCGGCTTCCTGCAGGGTCATGGCGACGATCACGCCTTTGCCTGCGGCCAGGCCATCGGCCTTGATGACGATTGGCGCGCCTTTTTCCTGCAGGTAGGCCAGGGCCGGCTCGATCTCGGTGAAGTTCTGGTAGTCGGCGGTCGGGATCTTGTGACGTGCCAGGAAGTCCTTGGTGAATGCCTTGGAACCTTCCAGCTGGGCCGCGCCCTTGGTCGGGCCGAAGCAGTCCAGGCCGCGGCTGCGGAACAGGTCGACCACACCGATGACCAGCGGCGCCTCGGGGCCGACGATGGTCAGGTCGACGTTGTTCTCGGCGAAGTCGGCCAGTTGCTCCAGGGCGGTTACGTCGATGGCGACGTTCTCGCACTTGGCTTCAATGGCGGTGCCGGCGTTGCCCGGGGCGACGAAGACTTTCTCGACGCGAGGGTCTTGGGCGACTTTCCAGGCCAGGGCGTGCTCACGGCCGCCGCTGCCGATGATCAAAACTTTCATGTCAAAACCTCGAATTCTTTCGGGCGCAAGGTAAAGCCTCACGCTGTACGAGGTCGCAATGAAGCAGGTAGATGCAAGGCGGGGCCGGTTCCGATGAGCGGAGTTGCCTTCTGGCAATGAGCATCAGCGGAACCGGCCCCAACGCAGCAGATGCCTGCTTCAGTGCGGCCGATTGCCGTAAATCAGTGGCGGAAGTGGCGCATGCCGGTGAACACCATCGCAATGCCGGCTTCGTCTGCTGCAGCGATGACTTCGGCATCACGCATCGAGCCACCCGGCTGAATCACAGCGCTGATACCCACTTTAGCCGCATTGTCGATGCCGTCACGGAACGGGAAGAACGCGTCCGATGCCATCACTGCACCTTCAACCTGCAGGCCAGCATGCTCGGCCTTGATGGCCGCAATACGTGCGGAGTTGACGCGGCTCATCTGGCCGGCGCCGACGCCGATGGTCTGGCGCTGTTTGGCGTAGACGATAGCGTTGGACTTGACGAACTTGGCCACTTTCCAGGCAAACACCAGGTCGTGGATCTCTTGCTCGGTCGGTGCACGCTTGGTCACGATCTTCAGGTCATCGGCGGTGATCATGCCGATGTCGCGGCTCTGCACCAGCAGGCCACCGTTGACACGTTTGAAGTCCCAACCGGCAGCGCGCTCGGCTGGCCATTCGCCGCACTCCAGCAGGCGTACGTTCTGCTTGGCCGCCACCACGTCGCGGGCAGCCTGGGAAATTTTCGGTGCGATGATCACTTCGACGAACTGGCGCTCGACGATGGCCTTGGCGGTTTCGCCATCCAGCTCGCGGTTGAAGGCGATGATGCCGCCGAAGGCCGACTCGGTGTCGGTGGCGTACGCCAGCTCGTAGGCCTGGCGGATACCGCCTTCGTCTTCAGGCACAACGGCCACGCCGCATGGGTTGGCATGCTTGACGATGACGCAGGCCGGCTTGACGAAGCTCTTCACGCATTCCAGCGCGGCGTCGGTGTCGGCCACGTTGTTGAACGACAGTTCCTTGCCTTGCAGCTGCACGGCGGTGGAGATGCTGGCTTCGCCTTTGTTGGCTTCCACGTAGAACGCCGCGCTCTGGTGCGGGTTCTCGCCGTAGCGCATTTCCTGAGCTTTGACGAACTGGCTGTTGAAGGTACGCGGGAATTCGCTGCGTGCGGAAGTCGACAGGGTCGCTTGGGCCTGGTCGATGGTGCCCATGTAGTTGGCGATCATGCCGTCGTAGGCAGCGGTGTGCTCGAAGGCCTTGAGCATCAGGTCGAAGCGCTGCGCATAGGTCAGGCCACCGGCCTTGAGGCCTTCGAGGACGCTGGCGTAGTCGCTGGCGTTGACCACGATGGCAACATCCTTGTGGTTCTTGGCGGCCGAACGGACCATGGTCGGGCCACCGATGTCGATGTTCTCGATGGCGGTCGGCAGGTCACAGCCAGGCTTGGCGATGGTGGCTTCGAACGGGTACAGGTTGACGGCGACCAGGTCGATCGGCTTGATGCCGTGCTCGTTCATGATGGCGT
>Ga0213824_1001198_pt1 | contig 15996 bp, 10 predicted proteins | sample MC6MC0906MG_FD_179892 | JGI IMG/M metagenome (GOLD analysis project Ga0213824, IMG submission 179892) | Enriched soil aggregate microbial communities from Iowa State University, Ames, United States - MC6-MC0906-MG | ecosystem: Environmental > Terrestrial > Soil > Unclassified | place: USA: Iowa...
AACAAGTTCCTCAAATGTGGGAGGGAAAATAACATGAACTTTGAAACAGTCATTGGTTTAGAAGTACACGTTGAGTTAAAAACAAACTCAAAAATCTTCTCACCAGCACCAGCTCACTTTGGTGCTGAACCAAATACAAATACAACAGTAATCGATTTAGGTTATCCTGGTGTCCTACCAGTTCTAAATAAAAATGTGGTAGATTTCGCTATGCGTGCCGCTCTTGCACTCAATATGGAAATCGAACAAGAAACAAAATTTGACCGTAAAAACTACTTCTATCCGGATAATCCGAAAGCTTATCAAATTTCACAATTTGATAAACCAATTGGTAAAAACGGCTGGATTGACATTGAAGTAGATGGCTATACAAAACGTATCGGTATTACTCGTCTGCATATGGAAGAAGATGCTGGTAAACTTTCACATGCTGGGGATCACTCTTTAGTGGACTTTAACCGTCAAGGTACACCACTTGTTGAAATCGTTTCTGAGCCAGATATTCGTACACCAAACGAAGCTTATGCTTATCTAGAAAAAATAAAATCAATTATTCAATATACAGATGTATCAGACTGTAAGATGGAAGAAGGTTCACTTCGTTGTGATGCCAACATTTCTATTCGTCCTTATGGTCAAGAAGAATTTGGTACAAAAACCGAACTTAAAAACCTGAATTCTTTCAACTATGTTCGTCGTGGTTTAGAGCATGAAGAATTACGTCAAGCAGATGTATTATTATCAGGTGGTGTTATTGAGCAAGAAACACGCCGTTTCGATGAAAAAACAGGTAAAACTATTTTAATGCGTGTTAAAGAAGGTACAGATGATTACCGTTACTTCCCAGAGCCAGACTTGGTTCGACTTTCTATTGACGATGCATGGCTAGAGCGAGTTAAATCCGAAATTCCTGAACTTCCAGATGCTCGTAAAAAACGCTATGTTGAAGAGTTAGGATTAACACCATATGATGCAGGAGTTCTTGTTATTTCTAAAGAAATTTCTGACTTCTTTGAGGCAATGATCATGAACGGTGCAGACGCGAAACTTTCTGCTAACTGGTTAATGGGTGATATTTCTGCGTACTTAAACGCGGAACAAAAAGACTTAAAAGATACTGCGTTAACACCAGTAAATCTTGCAGAAATGGTGAAATTAATTACTGACGGCACAATTTCTTCTAAAATTGGTAAAAAAGTGTTTGCTGAATTAGTTGAAAATGGCGGTTCTGCGCAGGAGATTGTGAAAGCAAAAGGTTTAGTTCAAATTTCTGATGAAGGTGCACTACTGGCAATTGTTTCAGAAGTTTTAGATAACAATGCGCAATCTATCGAAGACTTTAAAAATGGTAAGGATCGTGCTATTGGCTTCTTAGTTGGTCAAATTATGAAAGCTACTAAAGGTCAAGCGAATCCTCCAATGGTGAATAAATTATTGCAACAAGAAATTGCCAAACGATAATTACTCGTTGTAACATAATAGCCGAGAGAGCATAATCGCTTTCTCGGCTATTGTTTTTCATAAATGTAACAAATTTGCAATTTGTAACACTTTATAGTTGTTTAAAAGGAGTATTCATAGCAAAATATAAAATAGACAATCATAAGGGGGACGAACCAATGAAAACAGAACAACAATATTTTAATGAAACGATTTCGATTCAACAATATATGGAGAATATGACGACTCTTAAAGAAGAGAGTTTCCGTATTTATGACGGTTTTACAGTGCCAACAAACGACGGATTCATTGAATTATTAAAAGACAAACAGCCAAAAATTTTAACGATTACAGAAGATTGGTGCGGAGATGCTATGTTAAACAATCCAATTGTTCGCCGCGTTGCTGAAGCAGCTGGATTAGACATGCGTACAGTGTTCCGCGATGCAGATACAGATCTAATTGATCGCTATCTAACAAATGGAGGTCGTGCTATTCCTATTTACTTGTTAATAGATGGCACTGGTGAGGTTATTGCAAAATGGGGTCCACGTGCACCTGAATTACAAGAACTTGTAGTAACAAAGCGTGCAAGCTTACCAGATAAAGAAGATCCAGCATTTGAAGAAGCCCAAAAGGCTCTTTATGCGGAAATTCGTGAAGAAAATATGACGAACCAGTCGTATTGGACGTATGTCTATGAAGACTTTAAAAAGCAGGTTACAAACGTATTACAAAAATAACAAACGTAAAGCAACATTTTAGCGAGTAATTCGTTGAATGAAATAGAATCTTATGAAGCAGGAAGGTATGTTATGAAACGAGCAAGAATCATTTATAATCCTACATCTGGACGTGAAGCGTTTAAGAAACATCTACCAGAGGTGTTGGAAAAATTAGAAGTAGCAGGCTATGAAACATCCTGTCACGCAACAACCGGTGAAGGCGATGCAACACTTGCAGCAAAAGATGCAGTAGACCGTGGCTTTGATATAATCATCGCAGTTGGTGGAGATGGCACATTAAATGAAGTTGTTTCAGGTGTAAGTCCATTTGAAAACCGTCCAAAAGTTGGTCTAATTCCAATGGGCACTACAAATGATTTTGCCCGTGCCGTGCATATCCCTCGAAATATTGATGAGGCTGTAGACATTATTATTCAAGGCGACACATTACCAGTGGACGTCGGTCTATTAAATGGCGAACGTTACTTCATCAATATTGCTGCTGGCGGACGCATTACGGAGCTAACGTATGAAGTACCAAGTAAAATGAAAACAATGCTTGGCCAGTTAGCCTATTATTTAAAAGCTGTAGAGATGATTCCATCCATCAAAGCCTCCCATATGCGTATTGAATATGATGGCGAAGTGTTTGATGGCGATGCCATGATGTTCCTATGTGGTTTAACTAACTCTGTAGGAGGCTTTGAAAAGCTTGCACCCGACGCAAGTATTAACGATGGATACTTTACATTATTAGTGTTAAAAAAAGTTAGCCTACCGGAGTTTATTCAGCTGGCTGCCATGGCATTAAGAGGCGAGCATTTAAATGATGACCGTGTTATCTACAAAAAAGCGAGCGTTGTCAAAGTCACTACTGAAAACGAAGTACATCTTAACCTAGATGGCGAATATGGCGGAGATGCTCCAGCTACCTTTGAAAATTTAAAACGTCACATCGATATTTTTGTCCCTCTTGCAGATATTCGAGAAGAGGACCGTATATAATACATGAAAAGCTCATCTTCGTTTTAGCGAGGAGGAGCTTTTTTGTATAAAAGAATCTAAGAACTGTTCAGTACTCAAAGATGGGAAAACTCCACCTAAAATTTCGTATCAAACGATTAAAAAGATAATAGACTAAATCAAATAGCCCGCAGCGAAAAATTCAATATGTATCAAGACCAACTCTTAGAATTAGGGATTGTGAATGAATTAAGAAAAATGTTTGGCAAATGTGCGTATATTACTTGAACAAAATTTGAAACCTTATTAATAGGCTGAAATTTCGGTCCATTATAAAGGTTTTTTTCGTTGTAATAGTGGAAAATGGGGTATGGATAAGGGAAAGGAAGTGTTGCTTTTGTATAAGTCACAGGAGAAGAAGCTTATTTGGCTAAGCTTTGGTGTTGCAATTATTATGCTACTTTCCATTCTTGGAAGAATATTTGGAAGCTAGGGGGCAATGAGATGATAAACGAATCAGCAGTCTATTGGAGTCGTGCATTAACGGAGTTAACTTTATCGTTCCATATCATTTATGCAACGATAGGTGTCGGTGTCCCGTTAATGATCATGATTGCTCAATGGACTGGGTATAAAAAGAATGATGAGCATTATATTTTAATGGCAAGACGTTGGGCACGTGGCTTCGTCATTACGGTTGCAGTGGGTGTTGTGACTGGCACCGCAATTGGCTTACAACTATCATTATTATGGCCCAACTTTATGCAACTAGCTGGCCAAACCATTGCATTACCACTTTTTTTGGAAACGTTTGCATTTTTCTTTGAAGCTATATTTTTGGGCATTTATTTATATACTTGGGACCGCTTCGATAGTCAGAAAAAGCATATGCTATTGTTAATTCCGGTTGCAGTAGGTGCATCGATGTCGGCTGTATTTATTACAATCGTGAATGCCTTTATGAATGCCCCAAGAGGCTTCGATATTGTCGACGGGAACCTTGTTAATATTCAACCCTTCTTAGCGATGTTTAACCCTGCTATGCCGACAAAGGTGGCGCATGTACTGGTAACAGCGTATATGACATCTGCATTTGTTCTAGCAGCTATAGCAGGATACCGAATGCTTAAAGGATCGAAACATGTATACCATAAAAAATCATTATTGTTACTGATGAAAATTGGCTTAATTTTCTCCATTGCTGCAGCTGTGATTGGAGATTTCTCAGGAAAATACTTAGCGGAATATCAACCAGAAAAATTAGCCGCAGCGGAATGGCATTTTGAAACGGAAGGAAAGGCTTCTCTTGTCTTATTTGGCGTGCTAGATGGAGAAGAAGTGAAATATGCCATCAAAATTCCGTATGCTTTAAGCATACTTGCACATTTTAATCCTAATGCAGAGGTAATTGGATTAGATCAATTCGAGGAAGAGGATCTACCACCACTCTATATTCATTATCTCTTTGATATCATGGTTTCCATAGGTATGTTTATGGTGCTAGTTTCATTACTGTATGTTGTAGGAAAAGCACGGGGCTGGCAGTTTATTCATTCACGCTGGTATCGATGGATCATTGTGGCGGGTGGCCCACTTTCTATCATTGCCATTGAAGCAGGATGGTGGCTTGCAGAGGTTGGACGTCAACCATGGATTCTTTATGGTTTGATGCGAACACCCGAAGGGGCCACAACGAGTGATCATGTGGATTTAATGCTGTTGTTGTTTGCAGGTGTATATGCAGTATTAGCGGTAGGAAGTATTGTCGTCTTGGTGCGAATGTTTAAAAAGAATCCAATTGAGCGTGAGATTGAAGATCGCCACTCTGAAAAAGGCGGTGACATCCTATGACATTAGAGATTCTAGGTATTTCAGTATTGTGGATCTTCCTATTTGGCTATGTCATTGTCGCATCGATTGATTTCGGTGCTGGTTTCTTTAACGCCTATAGCCTACTGATAGGGAAGAATCATATTTTAACGAATATTATTAAACGATATTTATCACCTGTTTGGGAAGTAACCAATGTCTTTTTGGTATTCTTCTTTGTAGGAATTGTAGGATTTTTCCCGCAAACAGCTTTTTACTACGGAACAATTTTACTTGTACCTGTCAGTATTTCACTTGTACTATTGGCTATTCGTGGCTCCTACTATGCCTTTGAATCCTATGGTACGAGAGGACACATTGGTTATACGCTGACATATGGTGTAGCAGGTTTATTAATTCCTGCATCTTTGTCTGTTGTCTTTGCTATTGCTGGTGGAGGGTATGTGGATCTCGTTAATGGGCAGCCCGTATTAAACTACTGGACTTTATATACGAGTCCATTTGCTTGGAGCATTGTGGTACTGAGTATTGCCGCTGTACTTTACATTTCTGCAGTATTTTTAACTTGGTATGCACATAAAGCGAATGACAAGGAAGCTACGAAGCTAATGCGAAAATATGCACTTGTTTGGGCAGCTCCTTTGATGATCAGTGCACTAGGCATCATGTATGAGATGAAATTCATTAACCCTGAAAGTTATGGTCACATGGTGAATTTATGGTGGATGTTTGCAATATCAGCCATATTATTTGTGATTACAGTGTTCCTCATTGCAATGCGTAAAAAATATGGGCTTGCAGTTGTGCTTCTTATTGCTCAATTTGCAGTAGCATTCTTCGCTTATGGTATTGCGCAATATCCATATTTACTGTATCCATATTTAACAATTTATGATGGCTTCACAAGTACACAAATGGCAATTGCTTTAATCATTGCTTTTATTTTAGGACTGTGTCTCCTACTTCCATCACTTTATTTATTGATGAAATTATTCTTGTTCAATAAAAACTATGTGACCGGAAAAGAAGACAATCACGCATAGGAGGAAATTAGTATATGCAAAGTTTTTTAATTTTTTATGCGCCTTTTATTGTCGTCATTCTTGGAATCTTGTGTGCATTTTGGTGGGCACCAAGGGATTATCATATAACAAAAGAGCAAGGAAAGAGTCGCGAATAGCGGCTCTTTTTTCAAGTTAGTTAGAAGAACCGTATAACGGGCAAGTCTTGTTCTTTTTTCATTCGACAACACATGCTACAATAAGGAGATTGAAATGGAGGATGTACGAATGTCAGCACCCGTGAAAAAGAATGAACGACTTTCAGTTTATATAGAAGACTTAACACATGATGGCAATGGTGTCGCTAAGGTGGATGGCTATCCATTATTTATACAAGGCGCACTTCCGAACGAAACAGCCGAAATCCATGTGATGAAAACTTTAAAAAATTATGGCTTTGCAAAAGTTGTAGATATTATTAAGCCATCACCCGATCGAGTAGAAGCTCCATGTGATTACTTTAAGCAATGCGGTGGTTGTCAATTACAGCATCTATCTTATGAGGGACAGCTCAAATGGAAAGAAAATATGGTGCGCAATGTGATGCAACGCATTGGCAAAATAGATGCACCTGTTCTGCCTGTAAAAGGAATGAAAGAGCCATGGCATTATCGTAATAAAGCGCAAATTCCTTTCTCTGAAAATGAAGCAGGACAAGCTATTGCTGGTTTCTATAAAACGAAGACGCATAGCATTGTGGATATGGAGCGTTGCTTGATTCAAACAGGAGAAGCAGATGCAATTTTAGCAGGCTTGAAAAAAGAATTAGCTGCGATAGGCATGCGCCCATACAATGAACTTTCCCACGATGGAATGTTGCGCCATGTTGTCATTCGTAAAGCACGGGCAACAGGTGAAGTCATGGTTGTCCTCGTGACGAAAAAGAAAAAATTCCCACAAAAAGAGGCAGCCATTGCAGTGATTCAAAAACTTGTTCCGAACGTCACTTCGATTATGCAAAATGTTAATCATGAGAAAACTAATGTGATTTTTGGTGATGACACACTGAACCTTTGGGGCAAGGACGTCATTATTGACACAATTGGCGACGTACGCTTTGAAATTTCTGCTCGTTCCTTCTATCAAGTCAACCCAGAGCAAACAGAGGTCCTCTATAAACAAGCACTTGATTATGCAGACCTGCAGGGGGATGAAAGAGTCATTGATGCATATTGTGGAATTGGTACGATTTCTTTATTCCTTGCGCAAAAAGCAAAGGCAGTCATGGGCGTTGAAATTGTCCCACAAGCGATTGAAGATGCTAAACGTAACGCAGTACTCAATGGGATTACCAATACTTATTTTGAGGCTGGCCCAGCAGAGGAAGTTATTCCGAGATGGTATAAGGAAGGGAAGGAAGCTGACGTACTCGTCGTCGATCCACCGCGTAAAGGCTGTGATGAAGCACTTTTAACTACTATTTTAGAGCAGCGTCCAAAACGAGTAGTCTATGTCTCCTGTAACCCAGCCACACTAGCACGCGACCTTCGCATCTTAGAGGACGGAGGCTATCGAACACAAGAAATTCAACCAGTAGATATGTTCCCGCACTCCACACATTGTGAAGCGGTTGCACTGCTAGAGCTAAAATAATAATCAAAACCCTTGAAAATAACGTATTGACGGTAATTTCAAGGGTTGTTTTTATGTTGAGAATTGAAATTTAAGCGAAATTTCCAGTGAAGGATATTTTGATTTACTTAATGGTGAAAGTTGTTTCTGGTATGGCAAAGAATATCAAATTCAGCTGGAAGTGCAATATTCAATGGACAAAATTTTATAAATCACTTCTTTAATAAATAAATATAAATCCGATAATTTACTCTTGTTTATCGAATTTAATGTATACTTTAGATATCCTATAAACAAGTAGGAAAGTCTTTTTCTAGGAGATTTATGATGGGATTTGATTGTTTAATTGTTGATGATGAGATTGCTTTAGCTGAAACAACTTGTGAATATTTTAATATGTTCGAAGTTAAAACTACATTTGTGGTTAGTGCAGAGGAGTGCAAGCGTTTTTTGGAAGAGCATGAACCATTATTGATTCTTCTAGATATCAACCTCGGTAATGAATCGGGGTTCGATTTATGTAAAGAGTTGCGTAAAACAACGCAGGTTCCGATTTTATTTATAAGTGCTCGCTCTAGTGATGACGACGTTCTAATTGGGCTTAACATAGGTGGCGACGATTATATTCAAAAGCCATATACACTCAGTATTTTGCTAGCAAAAGTAAAAGCAGTACTCAAAAGATATGGTAGTGGTTCTAACAACCTGCAAGAAGTTTTAGAGTTTGGACAGATCCAAATTGATACGAAACTTCATCGTGTTGGAGTAAAAGGGGTGGATATTCAACTAAAATCGATGGAATATAAACTTCTGTATTATTTGGCAAATAATAAAAATCGTATTATTACTAAAGATGAATTGTTTCAAAATGTTTGGGGAGATTCCTTTGTCGGGGATGGGACCCTAAATGTACATATTCGACATTTACGCGAGAAAATTGAAGAGAATCCAAAAGACCCGCAATTTATAAAAACGGTATGGGGAACAGGATATGTGTTAGAGGATACCAAGCAATGAGAATAAAATTTCTAATTGTCCTGTTTTTAGTTATTTTTGTTACAGGAATTACTTTCCCAATAATTATGATTAACAATAAAAATATTTCAGAAGTGAATCTTGTAGCCATTAATGAAGTAGTTAAAACCGTCGAAAAAAATTGGGGACAAGTTAATAAAGAAACACTTAACAACACTGGTTTTAACCAACCACTTATTGTTATAGATAACTTAGAAAATGTAATTTATCAAACAACTGGTACTCAGTTTACCAACATATACGATGCCATCAAAAATAGAGATTCGATTATAGATGTGAAGCAAAACGATGAGATTGTAGGGAAAATTATTATTTATAATAACGAACAAAAAATAGTGCAAAAAATGAAAAAGGAACTGATTATATCTTTTAGTTTAATAGTTGTTCTATTATTGATTGTTAGTATTATTTATTTTTTCTATATTTATAGAACGTTATTGCACCCGTTTCAGCAGCTTCAACATTTCGCGGCGAATGTCGCTAGAGGTAATCTAGATATTCCTTTAAATATGCATAAGTACAATTACTTTGGCGCATTTACGGAAAGTTTTGATTTATTACGTGAGGAACTCTATGCTGCTCGTCAAAGAGAGTATGAATCCAACCGTAGCAAGAAAGAGCTTGTAGCCACAATAAGTCATGATATTAAGACACCTATTGCTTCGATAAAAGCGGTAAGCGAGTTAATGCTGATGCAAATAAAAGACGAAAAAATCATTAAGCACGTAAATACTATCAATTCGAAAGCAGAGCAAATTAACTTACTCGTTACGGATATGTTTCACGCTACTTTAGAAGAACTACAACAGTTAAAATTAACAGTAACTGAGGAACCTAGTGAAGTACTTATCGAAATGGTTGAAAATGTAAATTACGATCATCAAATCGTTTATGATCCAATTCCACCTTGTATAATTTCAACCGATCCCATACGAATGCAGCAGGTAATTGATAATATTATAAGTAATTCATATAAGTATGCAGGAACTAAAATCTCGATTAAGTCTCAAATTATTCAGGATTATCTTGAACTACATATTCAAGATTTTGGACCAGGAATTAGCGAAGAAGAATTGCCGCTACTTTTCAATAAATATTATCGAGGCAAAAATGTCGAGGGTAAGAATGGTTCAGGGCTTGGTCTCTATATATCAAAGTACTTTATGGAAAATATGCAAGGCCAAATTAACTGTTACAATAGAGATGATGGTTTTACTGTAGTCTTGAAAATAAAGCTCGCTTCTTAATTAAGGAATAATTAAGAATTACACAAAGATTAAATAAGAATTCTTTTTGTATGATAAGACTGTAATCTTCATTACAGTCTTTTTTGTTTGAGTGGAAAATACAAACATGAGCTTACTAAAGGGAGTGGAAAAACATGAGAAATACAATTATTAAAACGGAGAAGCTATGTAAAACCTTTTCAAACGGTGGAATTCAACAGCATGTTTTGAAAAATTTAGATATCAGTTTATTTGAAGGGGATTTTACAATCATAATGGGTAGCTCAGGATCCGGGAAATCGACTTTACTTTACGCATTGAGTGGTATGGATAAAGTAACATTAGGTGAAATTGATTTTTCTGGAAAAAGTTTATCTCAATTAAACAACGATCAACTAGCGATATTTAGAAGAAATAATTGTGGTTTTGTATTTCAACAAATATATTTACTAGACAATATGAGCGTATTCGATAATGTACTTGCAAGTGGTCTTTTAGTCAATAAGAATAAGCGTGAACTCGTACATAAAGCAAAAGAATTATTAATACAGGTAGGAATTAATGAAAATGCATGGTCTAAATTTCCGACACAACTTTCCGGGGTGAGGCGCAACGAGTTGGAATCGTTCGTGCATTGATTAACAGCCCGAGAATAATTTTTGCAGATGAACCAACCGGTGCATTAAACTCTGCATCTAGTGATAGTGTGTTAGATGTGTTAACAGATGTAAATCGAAATGGACAAAGCCTTGTCATGGTCACTCATGATATGAAAACCGCATTACGCGGAAATCGAATTTTATATTTACGAGATGGTGTTATTTGTGGTGATTTACAGTTAGGTGGATACAGTGAACAAAACAATTTCGAACGGCAGGACAAGATCCAACATTTCCTAGCAGAAATGGGGTGGTAAGTTGAAAATCATGAACCTTGCTATGGCGAATATTAGAAAAAGTAAATATGCAACGCTTTCTTTATTTATATTTATTTTAATTGCTGCACTACTTCTTAACATGGGTCTAATGGTCAATACTCATCTAAATGCATTTTTTGATCAGAAAAATGAACAATTAAAAGATCCTCATGTAACCTTTGTAATGGATGAAGGAAGTTATCATTCGACTTACAATGAATATTTGGGGAATTATTCCGGAATAAAAGAAGCTGAAACAGAAGAGATTATCGATCTACACGCTGCTAAAGTTATTTTCGGTAATGGTGAATTAACGGATAGTTTTGTTATTTTTAATGCGGATACCAAACGTACTATTGGACCGTTGAATTTAATTGAAAAGCTGACTACAACGAGTATCAATGATATTTATGTACCTTACATTTTTAAAACAAATGGGGGATATAAATTAGGTGATGACTTTACCATCACCTATCAAGATAGAGATCATAACTATCGAATTGCTGGCTTTTTAGAAACAACGATGATGGGTACAAATAACAACGGCGTTATGAAATTTATGTTAGGAGAGACCGCTTATCAATCACTAGAAGACGAACTAGGCAATCAATCAAAAGGGTTGATTATATCTGTAGTGATGGAAGACCAAAAACAATCTTCGAAGTTAATAAATGATTTTTTTCAAAATGTAAAGAAACCTCAAGTAGAGGAATCAACTTCTTACATCTGGGGTTTAGATTTTGAACTGCTTAAAAATGTTGATTCATTAACTATTAATATTATTGCTACTATATTAATAGCTTTTTCGGCAATTATTGTGATTGTCTCATTAGTTGTCATTAAGTTCCGTGTTTCAAATAATATTGAAGATGAAATGGAAAATATAGGGGTGCTGAAATCAATTGGCTATACAAGTAGGCAAATTCTTTCATCAATTATGCTTCAGTATTTCTTAATTACTGTTAGTGCTAGCTTAGTAGGAATTGCATTGTCATATGCTCTTATGCCGTTAATTGGAAGTATTATTTCAACTTTATCTGGATTAATATGGGTTAATAGCTTTGATATGATTATTAATTTGATCACTATTTTCTTTGTGACGTTATGTGTCGTAATCGTAACATTACTATCAGCCTTTCGAGTACGAAAAATTTTACCTGTTGCAGCTCTTCGTGGAGGTATTCAGACACATAGTTTTAGGAAAAATTACATTCCTTTAGAAAAAGCGAAAGGGAGTCTCCATTTTTTACTTGCTATTAAGTCAATGATGGCAAGTGTGAAACAAAATATCATGATACTTTTAATTATTATAGCGTTAACTTTTGCTACGGTCTTTTCAGTAGTACTGTATTACAACATTGCCTTAGACAAGAACGCATTTATTAACTTATTCGAATCAGAACCGTCAAATGTATATATATCAGTTAAGCCAGATGTAGACACAAGGGAACTCTTAAGTGACATTGAAGAAATGGACCATGTAAGAAAAGTAAATATATTCGACACAATTAATTTGGAAATTGATGGTGATGATGTATTTACAAATGTTACAGATCAATATAATCAGTTAGATAATAATATTGTTTATGAAGGGCGTCAGCCAAAGTATGAAAATGAAATATCCATCTCCTGGGTAGTATCTAGTCAAATCAATAAAGGAATTGGTGATACTGTTGACGTAGGATATGGGGATGAAACAAATAGTTATTTAATAACGGGTCTTAGTCAAATAATTGGTAATTATGGACGGACAGCATCATTAACAATGGAAGGCATGCAGCAATTACAACAAGATTATAAAGGTACTACACTTTATGTATATTTAGATGGAATATCGAACAATGACTTTATTAATAATATCCAAAAACAGTACGGTGATTATATAATTGAAACATTAGATATCGATAAAAAAATAGAAAGCCGAACAAGTATGTATACAGATGCAGTATTTGCTATTATGGTGATGGTCTTAACAATTACTGTTTTAGTTGTTGTAACAATCTTATATCTTGTCATTAAAACGATGATTACAAAGCGTAAGAAAGAATTTGGCGTAATGAAGGCAATAGGCTATTCAACGATTCAACTGATGCATCAAATAACAATCAGTATGCTACCTATAATCATTACAGGTGTTGGTATTGGTGGTTTGTTAGGAATTTTTTTCACTAATCCTATGTTTTCCGTATTACTTTCAAGTGCAGGTGTGAAACGTTTGGAATTTATCATTCATTTACCGATTATTGTAATGGTTTGTGTAGGAATCCTTATTTTATCTTACATTGTTTCAATGTTTGTATCTTTAAAAATTAAGAAAATATCTGCTTACGGTTTAATTACAGAATAATGGGAATCAGAAAATCATGCTTAGTTTTAGTTGGAAAATAGGACAGATTTTATTCTATTTTCTTGTACACCCACTAACATCTCGTGTGTTGCCACATACACTCACCACATGTTGAGTGCTGTGCGTGGCTTGTGAGGAAGTAGGATATTACGAACCGCATTTACTATCTTGATAAAGCACGAGCATATTCATTGCTCGTGCTTTTGTGTATTTTAGAAGTAAAACTACGAAATTACTACGAGGTTGATAATCATTATCATTTATATTACCATACAAATATGATGTGGATTGAAGGAGTGAAGGTGAATGTCGAATGATATGGATTCAACTAATAACTTTACAAAGGAAATGATCGATAAGGCTGTCCGGCTATGGACGCGTTCATCCATTTCACTAATAGATGTTCGTTACAAGTTGATTCATCCGGACAAACCAATCCAAAGTTACCGGATGCCGACTAGTATGCTGGTGTATACCTGTGGTGGAACGGCTAATGTAAAATTGGATCAAACACTATATCAATCGGAACGTTTTGGTATTTTTCATGGAGGAAAAGGAACGGAAATATCAATTCATCCTGTAAGCAGCAGTCTCGAGACTTACATGGTGCTATATAGAGCAGAAACTCCGCCATTTTACAAAAGAGAAATTCACCGCTTGTTAGAACATATTAATCCATTTATACAAACGTATGGATTCTCACCAGGGAATCCCATTTTTTTTATGGAGAAGTTTTTGAATATGAAAAACCATTGGAATCGAGAATCAGTGTTAAATCAATTTTATTCAAAGATTATACTGTATCAGATTGTCTATGAGATTTACAATGAGTTGGAAAAGGGAGATATTCTTTATTGCCAACCTGATTATGTGGTGATGGCCAAGCAATATCTGGAACAACACTACAGCGAGCCAGTTTCCATTCAACAACTTATTGAAATGTTACCCATTAGTAGGAGCCAGTTAATTAGGCTTTTTAAAAAACGCGAGCATAAAAGCCCTCAGGAGTTCTTGAATGAGCAAAGGCTGGATTCGGCTAAGTGGTATTTGCAATATACAAATGTAACTATTCAAGAAATTGCTGTTGGTTGCGGTTTTGTGGATGGATTAAATTTAATCCGAATGTTTAAAAAGTATAACCATATGACACCAAGTGAGTACCGGATAAAAATGATAACTGATAAGGACATTAATGATATTGATAATGATTATCAACCTCAATACAATGAGAGAGAACTAGATAAATTAGTCAAATCTAAGGGAAATGAGGAATTGTTGATGTTAGGGAAGACAAGAAACAAGGAAATAATTTTGGCGGCAGCCTTGAGCTTGATGCTGTTGTTATCGGCATGTACATCAAATGCGCCTGTGAATAAGGGAGCGACAGGGAGCCAGTCAGAGACGCAAACACAGACTACATCAAATGCTGAAGCTAAGGGGATGCCACAAACGAGAATTGTGAACACACTAAAAGGAGATGTGGAAGTGCCCGTTAACCCGCAGAGGGTCGTTGTCCTGTATTTAATGGGTGACCTGCTTGCTCTAGGAATAAAGCCTGTTGGTATTTCCACTCTAGTTGGGGAAGGCGATGCGGCAATCGCTAGCGAATTGGATGGTATCACCACTTTAGGAGATGGGCAACCGAGCCCAGAAGCGGTGCTTGCCCTTAATCCAGATCTTATTATTGTTACAACAGATGAAATTTACGACAACCTTCATAAAATTGCCCCTACTCTTTATATACCATATGACTTACCAGTGGAAGAACGTATGGACATTCTGGGGAAAGCATTTGGTAAAGAAGATCAAGCTAAAGAACTTTTGGACAATTTTTATAATAAGGTGGAACTAAGCAAGCAAAAGCTGCAGCAAGCTGGTATTTTGGACAAAACAGTCACAGTTATGGAAAGCAACAAAGGTTCTATGGCCGTAATGGTGGGGATGGGTTACGGACGGGGATCACAGATTATTTATCAATATTTGGGGATGAAAGCACCTGAGATCGTGCAACAAAAAATAGAAACCTCCAAGAATGATGCGACCAGCATGGATGTCTCCTACGAAGTGTTGACTCAGTATGCTGGTGACTATGTATTCCGCTCTGCCTTTGAAGGAATGGAAGATTTATCAGACAACCAGATTTGGAATAACATTCCGGCAGTGAAGGATGGCCGATTAATCGATATGAGCTTTGGCTTGTTCTTCTACAATGATATCTTCTCGCTAGATAAGCAGCTTGACTTTGTCGTGGATAGCTTGCTAAGCTCTGTGGAATCAGAGGAACTCCAATGAGTGAAATATAATGTTCGTATTCATAATCAGAAAAATTTCTGCCTACAGTTTAATCATGAATAGAATGTTTGCTAGGCTCTAACATTAACTAAGAAAAGTACTGAACTTATGCTGAGCAAAGCTTAATCTAGTGATTCGAAAATATTAAGATTGTGGGTCGCGTGGTTGGAGTTGGTATAATAGAAAAGACATTGATATGACCGGCACTGACCCCAATAGTATAGACAAATACAAAAGCATCTTCGATTGAATTCAGGTTTAGATACCTAAACTTCAATTAGGAGGTGTTTTTTCTTTGCGTACAAGAGTGAGCTATCCATATGAAAAAAAGTGAAAGACATTGAAATGCGGGTAGCGGTATACCAATGAAACAGGTTTTATATAATGGCATTGGCCACGACAAGGGGCAGTTCCAAAAATCTATATCAGCTGCTTTTTTGTATTAAAAATACCATTTTGAACTGATTTTCGTTAAAATAAATAGTGTCCATTTTCATAATAGTTTTTCACAAATGATATATGTACTGGATAATGGGTTAATAAGCATGATATAAGTGTAACATTTGACTTTATAGTTTTTGAACTGAGA
>Ga0213824_1001199_pt1 | contig 15994 bp, 11 predicted proteins | sample MC6MC0906MG_FD_179892 | JGI IMG/M metagenome (GOLD analysis project Ga0213824, IMG submission 179892) | Enriched soil aggregate microbial communities from Iowa State University, Ames, United States - MC6-MC0906-MG | ecosystem: Environmental > Terrestrial > Soil > Unclassified | place: USA: Iowa...
TTATCCAGGCTGTCAAAGAGCTGGCTGCCGAAGCTGGCAAGCCGACCTGGGACTGGAAACCTGCGGTTGCCAACACCGAGCTGTTCAACGCCATCCGCGCCGAGTTCGGCGAAGCGGTTTCGCAGGGTTACACCATCACCGTCAAGGCTGACCGCTATGCGCGCCTGGGCGAGCTGCGTGACCAGGCCATCGCCAAGTTCTCCGGTGAAGAAGGCCAGCCTTCGGCTTCCGAAGTCAAAGAAATCTTCGGCGAAATCGAATACCGCACCGTTCGCGAAAACATCGTCAACGGCAAGCCTCGTATCGACGGCCGCGACACCAAGACCGTTCGTCCGCTGAACATCGAAGTAGGTGTTCTGCCGAAGACCCACGGTTCGGCGCTGTTCACCCGTGGTGAAACCCAGGCTCTGGTCGTTGCGACCCTGGGTACTGCCCGTGACGCCCAGCTGCTGGACACCCTCGAAGGCGAGAAGAAAGACCCCTTCATGCTGCACTACAACTTCCCGCCGTTCTCGGTGGGCGAGTGTGGTCGTATGGGCGGTGCTGGCCGTCGCGAAATCGGCCACGGCCGTCTGGCCCGTCGCTCGGTCCAGGCCATGCTGCCGGCTGCTGACGTGTTCCCGTACACCATCCGCGTGGTTTCGGAAATCACCGAATCCAACGGTTCCAGCTCCATGGCTTCGGTCTGTGGCGCTTCCCTGGCCCTGATGGACGCTGGTGTGCCAATGAAGGCGCCGGTTGCCGGTATCGCCATGGGCCTGGTCAAGGAAGGCGAGAAGTTTGCCGTTCTGACCGACATCCTGGGTGACGAAGACCACCTGGGCGACATGGACTTCAAGGTAGCCGGTACCGCCAAAGGTGTTACCGCGCTGCAGATGGACATCAAGATCAACGGCATCACCGAAGAGATCATGGAAATCGCCCTGGGCCAGGCCCTGGAAGCGCGCCTGAACATCCTCGGCCAGATGAACCAGATCATTGGTCAGTCGCGTACCGAGTTGTCGGCCAACGCCCCGACCATGATCGCGATGAAGATCGACACCGACAAGATCCGTGACGTCATCGGTAAAGGCGGCGCCACCATCCGTGCCATCTGCGAAGAGACCAAGGCTTCGATCGATATCGAAGACGATGGCTCGATCAAGATCTTCGGCGAAACCAAGGAAGCGGCAGAGGCTGCCAAGCAGCGCATCCTGGGCATCACCGCCGAGGCCGAAATCGGCAAGATCTACGTCGGCAAGGTTGAGCGTATCGTCGACTTCGGCGCCTTCGTCAATATCCTGCCTGGCAAGGACGGCCTGGTGCACATCTCCATGCTGAGCGATGCTCGCGTCGAGAAAGTCACCGACATCCTGAAAGAAGGCCAGGAAGTGGAAGTGCTGGTACTGGACGTGGACAACCGCGGCCGTATCAAGCTGTCGATCAAAGATGTTGCCGCGGCCAAGGCCTCGGGCGTCTAAGCGACTGCCACGCTACACAAGAAAGGGCCCTTCGGGGCCCTTTTTTCATGGGGGTACGGGAACCTTTTGCGGACTTGCATCTTGCATGCAGGTTTACCGCGCTGATTGCAAAATGCACGACACAGCGTTTGATAGCTGTTTGCTAACTTGTTGATTTATAAGGGATCAAGCGAAGCGGGAAAGCTGGCACAGCCCATGCAACTACCTTCATACCTGCCGCCAGGACATACGGCGCAGACCTTTCGAAAAACAGGAGTGACCCACATGAAGAAGTTCGCCATTGCTGCCGCTACTGCTACCGCTCTGACCCTGACCATGGCTAACGCGGCATTCGCCCAACAGTCCACCCAGGCCCCGATGACGCTTGCGGCTGGTGAGGTGACCAAAGCCAAGGAAGCCACTTCCGATACCTGGATCACCACCAAGGTCAAATCGGACCTGCTGACCGAGAAAGGCATCCCGGGTTCCGACATCAAGGTTGAAACCAACCAAGGCGTGGTGTCGCTGTCGTCGACCACCGCTGTGACCGAATCGCAGAAAGAAACGGCGGTTGCCATCACCAAGAAAATCAAAGGCGTTAAGGCTGTTTCGGCCGATGGCCTGAAAGCCGAATAAGGATTGTCCCGTCGGCCAAACGGATTTGGCCACTTATACACAAAGCCCCGGCGTCAGCCGGGGCTTTTTCATACCTGCTAGTACACCGGGTTGCGTGCGATCACATCGCTTTCGAAGCATTGCTGCTCGGCTATCAGTGGTTCTACCAGTGGGCGGCTGTCGCGAAAGTGCGCGGTCTGGGTATGGGCTTCATAGGCGGCATCGTCGCGGTAGATTTCGTACAGGTAGATAAGCTCCGGGTCGACCCGGTCCTGGGACACATCGAACACCAGGCAGCCTGGCTCGCTGGCGACGGAAGCGGCGGCATTGACCTTGATCGCCGCCAGAAAGGCCTCTGCACAACCGGGCTTCACACGGGTCTTGATGAACAGGCTATACACAAGTCGCTCCTTTTGTTTTAAATTCAATTATGAATTGTATACAAAGATGGAGCCTCGCCAATGTCTAAATTGCCTGTCCGCCCCGGCCGCCTGAATGGCCTGCGCCATATTGCCCTGCTGGTACCCAACCTTGAGGAGTGCGAACGCTTCTACGTCGATGTGCTGGGCATGGAAGTGCTGAACCGTGCCAACGAAGACCTGGTGTACCTCACCTGCGGCAACGACAACCTTTCGCTGGGGCGTGGGGCGGGGGCGGCCAACGGGCTGCAGACACTGGACCACTATGGGTTCATTGTGGACAGCGTGGAGGAGCTGGAGGCCTGGTACCAATACTTCAAGGCCCATGGCGTGACTTTGCTCGACCGGCCGTTCAACCATGGTGACGGGGCGCGCAGCTTCCACTTGCTGGACCCGGCGGGGAACAAGGTGCAGCCGCTGTATCACCCGGCGGTGTCGGGGCAGCGGTTGGTCCAGTAGGCAACCACATCCCCTTGTAGGAGCAGCCTTGTGCTGCGAAGAAGCCGGAACAGGCAGATACAAATGCTTTGCCAGCGCTGGCCTCTTCGCAGCACAAGGCTGCTCCTACAAGGGTAAGTGTCAGTCTGAACGACTATTCGGCATCCAGGTGCATCGGCGTCACCACCCGGCCATCGCTCTCAGGCTGGCCCAGGCTGGTATCGATGAAATACACCCGGTCATCTTCCAGCTTGCCCTTGTCCACCAGGTAATCCTTGATACTGCTGGCCCGCTCCTGGCCCAGTGTACGCAGCAGGGCGGTGCTTTCGGCCCACGACTTGATCACTGCCTCGCGTAGCTTGGTGGTGCGTTCGTCGCGGCCCAGTTGCTCCCATTCGGCAGGCGGCTGCTGTTTCAGGCGCGTGCGGTAGATGCCCTCCAGCATCGCCGGCTTGTCGCTGTCGTCGACTACCAGCATCGAGGCATTGGCCGGCACCTTGTCACCGCGGCGCTGCAGGATCTTGTACCAGGTGGACTGGTACTCACGCTCCAGGCGTTGCTGGGCGATCAGTGGGCCGTCGCTGGCCTGGGCGCTGGTGCCTTCGATCTCCAGGCGCAGTTCGGGGCGCTCTTTCAGCGCCGCCGCCAGCTTGTCCAGTGACGACTGGGCATCGCCAGTGAGTTCGCTGGAGCCTGGGGCAAATGCCACGTTACCCAAGTCTTGCGAGCCACCGCCAGTAATCAGCCCGCCAATGAACTTGAACGGCGCCTGCGCCGCGCGCAGCACCAGGTTGCGCAGGGTTTGCCACACAATCGGCATCACGCTGAACTGTGGGTTGTTGAGGTCGCCCGTCACTGGCAGCTCGATCGAGATCTTGCCCTCGGTATCCTTCAGCAGTGCCACCGCCAGGCGGATCGGCAGGTCGACGGCGTCCGGGCTGTCGACTTTTTCGCCCAGCTGCAGCTGCTCCACCACCACCTTGTTCTCGGCCTTGAGCTGGCCATTGGTAATCAGGTAGTGCAGGTCGAGGTTGAGCCGGCCCTTGCGGATGCGGAAGCCGGCAAACTTGCCGGAATAGGGCGTCAACGTGGTCAGCTCGACGCGCTTGAAGCTGGTGGCGATGTCCAGGCTGGCCAATGGGTTGAACGGGTTGAGTGCGCCCTTGATGGTGACCGGTGCGTAACGGTCGACCTTGCCCTTGACGTCGACCTTGGCCGGCAGCGGCTTGCGGTTGTCGATGGTGCCGATCTGGCCATTGAGCTGCTGGACGGCGGTGGCGAAGTTGGGGGTAAGCGACAGGTCGGCAAAGTTGGCCGAGCCGTCATTGATGTCGATCTGGCCGATGTGGATGCCTAGTGGTTTGTCGCTGCTGGCCGAGGCGGGCTTGGCCTGGCTGCTCGCCGGAGCGCCGGCCGGTTGTGGGATCAGCAGGTCATTGACGTTGGTGGTGCGGTCTTCGTTGATGATGAAACGCGCATAGGGTTGCAGCAGGGTCACCTTGTCGATCGACAGGGCGTCGCCGTGCACGTAGGACAAGCCGTCGACATTCACCTGCTGCCATTTGACGAAGTCGCGGCTCTTGATGGTGTCGAGGGTATGCAACTGGTTGACTTGCGCCTTGCCGGTTACGGTGAAGGCCAATGGCGCGGTGTTCTTCAGGTCGACCTTGAGGTCGCTGGCGAGCATGCCGCTGCGCAGCTCCAGCAGGATGAACGGGTTGATGTAGGCCTGGGCCACACGCAGGTCAATGTCGCGGGTGCTCACATCCAGCTTGGCCCATATTGGCGCCAGGTTAACCTGGCCGGACGCCTGCAGCTTGCCTTGCCTGCCTACGCCGGTATCGAGCTTGAGCGTGAAGGGCGTCTGGTTGAGGCTGTCGAAACCTTGCAGGTCGGCGTTGAGGGGACCAATGTCCAAGGCTACCGGATCTTTCTGACTGCGATCTGCCAGGTGCACCAGGTAGTTACGCAGTTGCACATCTTTAAGCAGCACTTGCCAAGGTTTGCCTGGTTCGTTGGCGGCTTTCTCTTCAGGTGTAGGCTCGGCGGCGGCAGGCTCGGCTTTTTCCTTCGGTGTGGCCTTGGCCGGTTGGCTGGCGAACAGCTTCTGCCAGTCGAGCTGGCCGTCTTTTTCCAGCGCCGCCCAGGTTTCCAGTTTTTCGCTGCGGATCTTGCCCACGCTGACCCGTTGCTTGACCAGGTCGACGGAGGTTTCGCTCACGTCCAGGCTGGCCAGGCGGGCCAACGGGCGACCATCCGGTGCCTTGATGGCGAACGGCGCAATGCGTACGGACACGTTATCCAGCAGCAGTTCGGTCTGTTTGGCGAGGTTGAGCTTGTAATGCGTATCGAGGCTGACCACGCCGTCTTCAAGCACCAGTGGCACGGCATCGCGCACGTAGGGCCAGAACAGCTTCATCTTGGCGTCGGTGACTTTCAGGGTGCCTTCGGAGGCAATCGGCGACAGGCTCAAGGTGCCTTTCCAGTCGACACGGCCACCGTTGGGGCCGTTGGCCACCAGCGTCATGTCGGCATTGTCGTTGGGCAGGGTGCTGAGGTTTTTCAGCTCCAGGTTCATGTTGTCGTAGAGGAACTCGATCGGCTCGCTGGGGCGCAGGTCCTCGAAGTGCAGGTAGCCATCGACTAACTTGATGCTGCCAATGCGCAGTGGGAACGGGTCACTGGGCGGCTCGTCGGGTTTGGCCTCACTGGCGGGCAGCTTGAACAACCGGGTCAGGTTGAGGGTACCGTCCTTGGCGAACAGTACCTCGTTGCGTGGCTTGTCGAGTTCCACCGCTTCCACATGCAGGGCTTTGGTCCACAGGCTGTCGAGCGAGAGGTTGGCGTACAACCGCTCGAAACCGACTTGCTCCTTGCCCGGCTCGCCAAGCTGCAGACCCCACAGCGTCAGCTCGAGGCTGAAGGGGTTGAGTTCGATCCGCTCGAGGTGGGCCGGCACGGTCGCATACTGGGCCAACTGCTGGTTGGCGATGCGCAGTGCGACACCGGGAAGAATGAGAAAGCCAAGCAGGCTATAGAGGGCTACCAGGGCCACGATTGCGCCGGCGGCGCGGGTCAGTCCTTTGTACATGTGTCGCTTCGTCTGTCTAAGCAGGAGTGCTTGGAGTATGGCACGTTAAATCAGTTCCGCAGGGGCGACCATTTGGCCTCATTCGATGCCCATGCGCCGTTTGGCCCGATGCGCCGAGCCGTCACGCATGGCCCAGCGCAGCACAGGTGCGGTGCGCTGCAAGCCCAGGCGGATCAGGCGCTGTTGCAAGGGCCCGTGCTGCAGGCCGAGCATGGCCTGGGCCCAGCCGGGCAGCAGGTCGATGCCGGCGTGCAGCATCAGCTTGCCTACTGGCTGTGCCAGGCGGCTGGGGGCAGGGGCGTCGAGCAGGATCTGCATCACTTCATGGCTGCGCGTGTCGCAGTGCAGCTGCGGGCGCATGCGTTGCAGGTAGTCTTCGACCTGCTGACACGTACGTGGCACGTCGCGGGCGCCAAGGCGTTCGGCGATCAGGGCGATTTCGTTGTAGTAAGCATCCTGTTCGGCGCGCGGCAGCTGCGGGTTGCGATAACGCAGGTGGGCGGCGAGGAAACTGCTGACCTCCGCCACATGCACCCAGGTCAGCAGGTCGGGGTCGCTGGCTGCATAGGGGCGGCCGTCCGGGGCGGTGCCGGTGACCTGAAGGTGAATGGTGCGGACCTTGTCGATCAGCCACTCGGCATCGCCGGTGGCGCCGAAGGTGGTACCGGAAATGAACTGGCTGGTGCGGCGCAGGCGGCCGAGCAGGTCTTCACGGAAATTGGAGTGGTCCCACACGCCGGCCAGGGCCAGCGGGTGCAACAGCTGCAGCATCAGCGCACTGATGCCGCCGACCAGCATGCTCGGGAAGTCGCCATGTACCCGCCAGCTGATGCTGTGCGGGCCGAACAGGCCGGGGTCGCCCTTGGGCGATTCCAGGTCGAGCTGGCCGAGGGCCAGCCCGGTGAGGCTCATGACCTGGGTTTCGATGCGGCGGCGAAGGGCTTCCATGGCGACCTGTGGTTCAGGGCGGCCATGGACAGTGGCCGCCGGTTACTGGTTGAGGCGTTTATCAATCAGGCCCTGTACCACGCTGGGGTCGGCCAGGGTCGAGGTATCGCCCAGGTTCTCCAGCTCGTTGCAGGCGATTTTGCGCAGTATACGCCGCATGATCTTGCCTGAGCGGGTCTTGGGCAATGCCGGCGCCCACTGAATCAGCTCGGGCTTGGCGAAACTGCCGATTTCCTTGCTGACCAGGGCCAGCAGTTCGGCCTTGAGCGCATCGTCCGGGGCCACGCCATTCATGGGCGTGACGAAGGCGTACACGCCCTGGCCCTTCAGGTCGTGCGGGTAGCCGACCACCGCTGCTTCGGCGACGCTGTCATGCAACACCAGCGCGCTTTCCACTTCGGCGGTGCCGATTCGGTGCCCTGACACGTTGATCACATCGTCGATACGCCCGGTGATCCAGTAGTCGCCATCGGCATCACGGCGGGCACCGTCGCCGGTGAAGTAATAGCCGGGCATGGGCTTGAAGTAAGTGTCGACCATGCGCTGGTGGTCGCCATAGACGCTGCGGATCTGGCCGGGCCAGCTGGCCTTGATCGCCAGCAGGCCGGCGCCGGGGCCTTCGATCAGCTTGCCCTTCTCATCCAGCAGCACCGGCTGCACGCCGAACATCGGTTGGGTGGCGCAGCCGGGCTTGAGCGTCTGCGTACCGGGCAGCGGGGTGAGCATAATGCCGCCGGTTTCGGTCTGCCACCAAGTATCGACGATGGGGCAGCGTTTTTGCCCGACTTCCTCGAAGTACCATTCCCAGGCTTCGGGGTTGATCGGCTCGCCGACGCTGCCCAGCAGGCGCAGGCTTTTGCGCGAACTGCCTTGCAACGGTGCGGAACCCTCGCGCATCAGGGCACGCAGGGCGGTTGGGGCGGTGTAGAAGATGTTCACCTGATGCTTGTCCACCACTTGCCAGAAGCGCGAGGTGTCCGGGTAGTTGGGCACGCCTTCGAACATCAGCGAAATAGCGCCATTGGCCAGCGGGCCATAGACGATGTAGCTGTGGCCGGTGACCCAGCCGACGTCGGCGGTGCACCAGAACACCTCGCCCTCGCGGTAATCGAACACCACCTTGAAGGTCATCGTCGCTTGCAGCAGGTAGCCGCCGGTGGTGTGCAGCACGCCTTTGGGTTTGCCGGTGCTGCCGGAGGTGTAGAGGATGAACAGTGGGTCTTCGGCCTCCATCGGTTCGGGAGGGCAGTCGTCGCCGGCCTTGGCCGTCACCTCGTGGTACCAGAGGTCGCGGCCTTCGGCCCAGGCCACATCGCCACCGGTGCGGCGCACCACGAACACGCTGCTGACCGCAGGGCAACTGGCCAGGGCCTTGTCGACGTTCTGCTTCAGCGGGATGCGCTTGCCACCCCGCACGCCTTCATCGGCGGTGATCACGGTGCGGCAGTCGGCGTCGAGGATGCGGTCGCGCAAGGCGTCGGGGGAGAACCCGCCGAACACCACAGAGTGGATGGCGCCAATACGGGTGCAGGCGAGCATGGCGAAGGCGGCTTCGGGAATCATTGGCATGTAGATGCATACCCGGTCGCCTTTTTTCACGCCGCGCGCCTTCATCGCGTTGGCCAGGCGGCAGACCTGGCGGTGCAGTTCGCGGTAGCTGATGGCCTTGGCGTCGTTGGGGTCGTCGCCTTCCCACAGCAGGGCGGTCTGCTCGCCGCGCTGGGCCAGGTGACGGTCGATGCAGTTGTAGCTGACGTTGAGTTGCGCACCGTCGAACCAGCGAGCCTTGCCGGTGTTCAGGTCGCATTGCTGAACGCTTGACCAGGGCTTGACCCAGTCAAGGCGTTTGGCCTGTTCGGCCCAGAAGGTGTCAGGGTCGTCGACCGACTGGCGGTAGAGGCGGCGGTAGTCGTCGGGGGTGAGGGTGGCGGACTGGCTCACGGCCAGGGCCTGGGGGTAATTGCGGATATCGAACATGGCGGGTGGTCCTGCTCTTGTAAGGGGCGATGGACTGCAACGGCTATTCGATAGGACAGTGTAGCTGGGAGCGGTGTTCAACCTGTGCTGGCCTCTTCGCGGGTGAACCCGCTCCCACAGGGACCGCACAATGCTTGAGACTTGTGCAATACCTGTGGGAGCGGGTTTACCCGCGAAGACGCCCGTACAGGCGTTGGTTCACCCGCGGTGACGGCCGCGGAAGTAGTTGATCAGGCCTTGAGTAGAGCCGTCTTCGGCGCTGTCTTCCAGGGTGCCGACCAGGCGTTGGTAAACCCCCTTGCCCAGCTCTTTGCCCAGTTCCACACCCCATTGGTCAAAGGCGTTGATACCCCAGATCACGCTCTGCACGAACACTTTGTGCTCGTACATCGCCACCAGTGCGCCCAGACGACGTGGGCTGATGCGCTCCACGACCAGGGTGTTGCTCGGGCGGTTGCCCGGGATCACCTTGTGCGGGGCCAGCTTCTCGATGTCCGCTTCGTTCAGGCCTTTGCCGCGCAGTTCGGCCTCGGCTTCTTCACGTGTCTTGCCCTGCATCAGCGCCTGGCTCTGCGACAGGCAGTTGGCGTACAGCCACTGGTGATGGTCGGCCACCGGGTTGAAGCTCACCACCGGCACGATGAAGTCAGCCGGAATCAGCTGGGTGCCCTGGTGCAACAACTGGTGGTAGGCATGCTGGCCGTTACAGCCAACCCCGCCCCAGATCACCGGGCCGGTATCGGTCTTCACCGGGGTGCCGTCCTGCAGCACGCTCTTGCCGTTGGACTCCATGTCCAGCTGCTGCAGGTGCTTGGTGATGTTGCGCAGGTAGTGGTCGTACGGCAGGATCGCGTGGCTGTTCGCGCCCCAGAAGTTGCCATACCACACACCCAGCAGGGCCAGCAGCACCGGCATGTTCTTGTCGAACGGCGCGGTCTGGAAGTGCTGGTCCATGGTGTAGGCACCTGACAGCAGCTCCTTGAAGTTGGCTGTGCCGATGGCGAGGGCGATGGGCAGGCCGATGGCCGACCACAGCGAATAGCGCCCGCCCACCCAGTCCCACATGGGGAAGATGTTTTCTTCGCGAATGCCGAAGGCCACGGCGGCGGCCTTGTTGCTGGAAACCGCGATGAAATGGCGGTACAGCTCGGCTTCCGAGCCGCCCTGGGCCAGGTACCAGGTGCGCGCGGCCATGGCGTTTTTCAGGGTCTCGAGGGTGTTGAACGACTTCGACGAGACGATGAACAGGGTGGTTTCGGCGCGCAGGTTGGCCGACAGCTCGTGGAACTCGCTGCCGTCGATGTTGGCCAGGTAATGGCAGCGTACGCCACGCTGGGCGTAGGGCAGCAGCGCCTCGGAAACCAGCTCAGGGCCAAGGAACGAGCCACCGATGCCGATGTTGACCACGTCGGTGATGGGCTTTTCGCTGTAGCCGCGCCACAGGCCGTCGTGGATGCGCCCGACCAGTTCGGTGATCTGGTTGAGTACCTTGTGTACTTCCGGCATGACGTTCACGCCGTTGACGCTGAGCTTGTCGCCCACGGGCCGGCGCAGGGCAGTGTGCAGCACCGGGCGGCCTTCAGAGGCGTTGATGATTTCGCCGCTGAACATCGACTTGATGGCGTCCTGCAGGCCCACTTCGTTGGCCAGGTTCACCAGCAGGTCGCGGCTTTGTTCGGTGATCAGGTTTTTCGAGTAGTCGAGGAACAGGCCGCAGCAGCTCAGGGAGAACTGGTCGAAGCGTTGGGCATCGGCGGCGAAGGCTTCGCGCATGCTGAAGCCTTGCATGGCGTCGCGGTGTTGCTGAAGCGCCTGCCAGGCGGGCAGGGCCGTCACATCGTGGGGAGTACGGTAATACGCCATTGCGCGGGGTTCCCTTGGTGCGTGGTGATGCCTTGGACACGGCAGTCATTGCCGGGTTCAGGCTGGCATCATTATAGGCAAAGGCCACGCACTGGGAATGGGTATGGCAGGGTGATTTTTGGGGCGCCTGTGGGAGCGGGCTTGCCCGCGAATGGGCTGCAAAGCAGCCCCAGGCCGTTACGCGGTCTTCTCTTCCACATGCAGGTAAAGGTTGTCGATCAACCTGGTGTTACCCAGGTACGCCGCCGCAATCACCACCAGGTCCCGGTCATCGATCACGGCCGGGCGCAGGCTCACGGCATGGCGCACTTCCAGGTAATCCGGGCGCAACCCCGCAGCACTCAGCTTGGCCTGGCCGTCGGCGACCAGCGCGGCAAAGTCGCGCTGGCCATGGCCAATTGCAGCCGCAATGTGCTGCAACGTGCGGTACACCACCGGCGCGGTCGCACGCTGCTCCGGTGTGAGGTAGCCATTGCGCGACGACAGCGCCAGGCCATCTTCGGCACGCACTGTGGGCTCGCCAATGATCTGCACCGGCATGTTCAGGTCGCGCACCATGGCGCGGATCACCGCCAGTTGCTGGAAGTCCTTTTCACCGAACACCGCAAGGTCAGGCTGGACCATGTTGAACAGCTTGCTGACCACGGTGGCTACACCTTCGAAATGCCCCGGCCGGCTGGCGCCGCACAGGCCTTCGGAAAGGTGGGGCACGCTGACGCGGGTTTGCACGCTCATGCCGTCGGGGTACATCTCTTCCACGGTGGGCGCGAACAGCAGGTTGCAGCCCGCCTGCAGCAGGCGCTCCTGGTCTGCGGCCAGGGTGCGCGGGTACTTGTCGAGGTCTTCGTTGGCGCCGAACTGCAGCGGGTTGACGAAAATGCTGGCCACCACGAAATCGGCGCGCTGCGCAGCTTTGGTTACCAGGGCCGCGTGGCCGCTGTGCAGGTTGCCCATGGTCGGCACGAAGCCGATGCGCTTGCCTTCACCGCGTGCGCGGGCGACGGCGGCGCGCAACTCGCGGACGGTCTTGACTGTATTCATGCACTGAACCCGTGTTCGCTACCTGGGAAGCTGACTTGCTTGACCGCGTCGACGTAAGCGACGAGGGCGCTGTGGATATCCGGCTGGCCTTGCATGAAGTTCTTCACGAACTTCGGCACCCGGCCGCTCAGCGACAGGCCGAGCATGTCGTGCAGTACCAGCACCTGGCCATCGGTGGCGCTGCCGGCGCCTATGCCGATCACCGGAATGCCCACGGCATTGGTGATTTCTGCCGCCAGTTCGCTGGGCACGCATTCGAGCAGCAGCATGGCCGCGCCGGCCTGTTCCAGGGCGATGGCGTCGGCGCGCATCTGCCGGGCCTGGGCTTCCTGGCGGCCTTGCACCTTGTAGCCGCCCAGCACGTTGACGGTCTGCGGGGTCAGGCCCATGTGCGCACACACCGGCACGCCGCGCTCGGCCAGCAGGCGGATGGTGTCGGCCAGCCACGCGGCGCCTTCGATCTTGACCATGTGGGCGCCGGCCTGCATCAGCGTGGCGCTGTTGGCAAAGGCTTGCTCCGGGGTGGCGTGTGCCATGAACGGCAGGTCGGCGAGGATCAGCGCGCCGTCATTGCCGCGTTTGACACTGGCGGTGTGGTAGGCCATGTCCGCCGTGGTCACCGGCAGGGTGCTGTCGTGGCCCTGCAGGACCATCCCCAGCGAGTCGCCCACCAGCAACACTTCAATGCCGGCCTGGCTGGCGGCCCTGGCGAAGGTCGCGTCGTAGCAGGTCAGCATGGTGATTTTTTCACCCTTGGCCTTGAGGCCATTGAGGGTGGTAAGGGTTACTTCAGGCATGTCGGAAAATCCTCGTTCAGGCGCTGTAAAAAACGACTGCATTCAACGCGTGTAGTCATCTTCCGGAGCGGCACATCATCGCGCGTGATGTTCGGGCACAGGTCCGTCCGGGCCTAAATACGGGTATGCGGCACTTTGGTGCCACACGGGACGCCTATAGTCGTGAGCGAGGTGTGGGAAGTCAATCACCCTGTTACCGCATTGTTACGATCAGGGTGTTACTGGCGTTACCGCGCCAGTGGGCAAGGCTGGAGCGCCCGGTTTACAGGCGCTCAAGGCCGACGAACGGGCAGTCGTCGAGCAATTGCGCAAGGGCGCGGCCATCTGCCAGGTGGAAATCGTCCGGCACCAGTTCGGCCAGTGGGTACAGCACGAAAGGCCGGGCGTGCATGTGGTAATGCGGGACTTTCAGGCGTGGCTCGTCGAGCACCTGGTCACCGAACAGCAGGATGTCCAGGTCCAGCGTGCGCGGGCCCCAGCGCTCCTTGCGCACGCGGCCCTGGCCGTTCTCGATGGCTTGCAGCGCATCGAGCAGCGCCAGTGGCGGCAGTGCGGTGTCCAGGGCGGCGACAGCGTTGGTGTAACGCGGTTGGCCGGGCAGCAGCGAATCGCTGGTGTACAGGGCCGAAGCCGCCACCAGGCGCGTGCCCTCGACCTGGTCAAGCGCCTGCAAGGCACTGCGCAGTTGTTCGGCAGGTGCGTCCAGGTTGCTGCCCAGGCCGACGTAGGCGCGCGTTTTCACTCGGCCGCCTCGTCACCACCGCGCTTGCGTTTGCTGGCGCTGCGTTTGCGTTTGCGCGGGCCGGCACCGGTGCCTTCGTCACGGCTGCCCAGCTCGCGAATCATCTCGCGGCGCTCGCTGTCGTTGGCATCCTGGTAGTCGGTCCACCATTGGCCAAGATCGTCGGTATCTTCCCCGGCGCTTTCACGCAGCAGCAGGAAGTCGTAACCGGCGCGGAAGCGTGGGTTGTCCAGCAGCAGGTCGGCGCGTTTGCCGCTGCGCCGTGGCAGGCGCTCCTGCATGTCCCAGATCTCGCGGATCGGCAGGGTGAAGCGCTTGGGAATGGCGATGCGCGCGCATTGCTCGGCGATCAGGTCGTGGGCCGCGCCGTTCATGGCCGGGATCGGCGGCACGCCCTGGTTTTGCAGGTACAGCACGCGGGCCGGCAGGGCTGGCCACAGCAGCGCGGCGAACAGGAACGCCGGGGTTACCGGTTTGCCCTGTTTCACGCGCAGGTCGGTGTTTTGCAACGCCTGGCTGATCAGTGTGTGGGCGTAGGTCGGGCGCTCGTCCAGGGCATGGGCACTGGCCGGGAACAACGGCTCGAACAGCTGCAGGTCGACCAGCATCTCGAAGGCGATTGCGCCTTGGCCGGAGAGGAACAGCTTGAGGCTTTCCTCGAACAGGCGTGCCGGCGGAATCTCGCGCAGCAGCGGGGCCAGTTCGCGGATCGGCTGGACCGTGTGCTTTTCGATACCGAAGTCCAGCTTGGCGGCGAAACGCACCGCGCGCAGCATGCGCACAGGGTCTTCCTGGTAGCGGTGGGTCGGGTCGCCGATCAGCCGCAGCAGGCGGTTGCGCACATCGTGCACACCGTTGGCGTAATCGAGAACACGCTCGCTGACCGGGTCGTAGTACAGGGCATTGATGGTGAAGTCGCGACGTTGCGCGTCTTCTTCCAAGGTGCCGTACACGTTGTCACGCAGGATGCGGCCACTGGAATTGTGCGACGAACGGTGGCTGTCGCCCTGGTCGTCTTCCGAGTGGGGGGCGCGGAAGGTGGCAACTTCGATGATCTCACGGCCGAAATGCACGTGGACCAGCTTGAAGCGGCGACCAATGATGCGCGCGTTACGGAATTCGGCACGGACCTGTTCGGGGGTGGCGCTGGTGGCGACGTCGAAATCTTTCGGCGTGATGCCCAGCATCAGGTCGCGGACACAGCCACCGACCAGGTAAGCCTGGTAGCCGGCGCTTTGCAGGCGCTCCACGATGTTCACCGCGTGACGGCTGAACTGGTGGCGCTGCAGCGAGTGCTGGCTCTTGTTGATCACCTCAGGCGTGGTGCGCCTGTGGTGCGGGCCCGGTACGGGCGGGCGGAAAGACTGGAACAGCTTCTTCAGCATGGGATGCACTGTGTGAAGGAATGTTCGGCCAAGAATAGGAGAATGGCCGCATGATGGGCGGGGATTCTAGCATTTACTCGGGGAATGGTGTAGGCGGTAGCAGGGTGGTCTGCCAGAAGGGAGAAACGACAAGGGGAGCCTAAGCTCCCCAAGAAGTCGTTGCGTGCTCTTATTGTTTTTTTGCCGGGCTTCTTGTTTTTGTTGAGTGCCCTGCCCACAAATCTCAAAGCTTGTGGACGACCCCCAATCCAGGGGTTAAGAGCAAACGGATTGCTTTGGCCGCTGATGTCACGTTGACCTTTCGATCCAACCAGTTCAGGCGCTGCTTTTTAGTGCAGTTTTTGTTGTTCTCTGCCTGGTCGTGGGGCAAGCCCCAAACACGCATCCTCTCCAAAAGAATCAGTTAGCTGCGCCTCCGCCGTCTTGTTTTTATTGTGCGTGAGCCGTTTCGTCTTGTTCTTATTTTAGGTTGCAGTGCTTGTTATTGTTTTTGTACTAAGCATATAGCAGGTGCCGTGCCAACTTTTGCAAATCCAGTAAAATCAAGGGGTTGAGGGGTTTTGGCCAAATTCTGCGGGCTGAAATCGGGGCGATTTCGTTACCGTACACCTCGGGAACTGTTACGACGGAAAGGTTGGGTAACAGATTTTTGTGGGAACTGATGTGTTACCTAGGGTGTTTCCGGGCCAGATGTGTTCGCCACACCCCGTTCAGCGCCTGTGAGATCGAGCGCCGCCCGCGCGGCGCATCGCGAGCGAAGCTCGCTCCTACGTTTGTTTCAGGCCAGTTATGCCTGTGCCATTGGCGCGCGTCCCCCTCGGTGCCCGACACGATATTGATGGGGACACACAGGGGCCGCGCGCCAATGGCTCAGGATTGATTGGCCCGAAACAGATGTAGGAGCGAGCTTCGCTCGCGATGCGCCGCGCGGGCGGCGCTCGATCTCCCAGGCGCCGCACTTGCTGCGGCGAACACTGGGGCAGGTTGAATTACTCGCTGGTAGCGCATCGCGAGCGAAGCTCGCTCCTACGTTTGTTTCAGGCCAGTTATGCCTGTGCCATTGGCGCGCGTCCCCCTCGGTGCCCGACACGATATTGATGGGGACACACAGGGGCCGCGCGCCAATGGCTCAGGATTGATTGGCCCGAAACAGATGTAGGAGCGAGCTTCGCTCGCGATGCGCCGCGCGGGCGGCGCTCGATCTCCCAGGCGCCGCACTTGCTGCGGCGAACACTGGGG
>Ga0213824_1001201_pt1 | contig 15944 bp, 14 predicted proteins | sample MC6MC0906MG_FD_179892 | JGI IMG/M metagenome (GOLD analysis project Ga0213824, IMG submission 179892) | Enriched soil aggregate microbial communities from Iowa State University, Ames, United States - MC6-MC0906-MG | ecosystem: Environmental > Terrestrial > Soil > Unclassified | place: USA: Iowa...
TTTGTCGCATTACCTGTTATTCCTGCCTTAAAGCTAACAGATACAGGGTTATTTGATGTCACAACATTCCAACATATTCCGGTAGAAGCAGAAGTGTAACCATTAAAAAAACGACCTAAAAGCATCCCGGCTTTCAGGTCGTTTTCTCATATTGTATTAAAACGAGCTTTTAATTGCTTATTTAATATGGCTGCCTGTGCTAGTGCCTGTTCATCATGACGAATCTCACCAGGTGTGTTTGCTTCTCCAATAATATACGAGGAAAACTGCATCTTTAAGAAATCAAAGATATATTGGAATTGTTGAATCATTGGTAGACCCTTTATATATGGGACATCACCTCCGACAGCAAGAACGATGGCCTCAGTATTCTGTAGTTTTTCTTTTAGTTGTGGAAAGCGCTCATCACGAATAGCATGACTCAGTCGATCCACCATGTTTTTCATAATTCCTGACATGCTGTACCAATAAATCGGTGTTGCAAAAATAACGAGATCACTTGTTAAAAATGCATGAATAATTTGATCATAATCATCCTCTACAAACTGAAAGCCATTTTCATCATGGCGCAAATCGTGAATAGGCTCAATCGTTAAATTTTTAAGGTCTATTTTTTCATGTCTAATGCCCTCTAATACATAGTCAGCTAGTTGCTCACTATTACTATCGGCTCTAGAGCTTCCAATGAAAGCGGTAATGTTCATTTGAATCCTCCTCTGTTTTTCAGGTTATAACTAGTGTAAACTGATGTTTATTATCGATAAAGCTGAATGTTTCGATGGAATGTATCGGAAAAGGCGATTAAGAGGTGAAAGAGATGGATATTAAACAGCTACAAACGTTTTTAACAGCATCAGACACGTTAAGCTTTACGCAAACAGCACAGCTACTGGATTATGCACAGTCGACTATTACCGCACAAATTAAATCACTTGAAGAGGAGCTAGGAGTTGTTCTTTTTGAGAGGCTAGGAAAGCGCATTACTCTGACGGAAGAGGGCAAGCGATTACAACAGTATGCCCAAAAAATGCTCGACTTAGATATGGAAATGAAAAAAGCAATGTTAAACGAGCATGAACAAGCGGTGTTAAAAATAGGTGCACAGGAAAGTCAGTGTGTATATCGTCTTCCAAGTATTTTACAACAATTTCAAAAATCTCATCCCCAAGTAAAAATTATTTTTAAGCCCGTACACACAACCGAAATTGCCAAAGATTTATTACAGTCAGGCCATCTCGATGTAGCGTTTATTACAGATATTTATAGAGAGACGCCTATGTTACATAGGGAACGACTTTTACAAGAGCAATTAGTATTTGTCACAGCACCTACCGACGATAACTTTGGAAAAGTTGTATTTTCTTCACAACAATTAATAAATGAAACGCTGCTATTGACCGAAAGTGGTTGTTCCTACCGTAATCAATTGGAAATACAGTTACAGCAGGAAGGTGCACTTCCATACCAAATGATTGAATTTGCTAGTATTGAAGCCATTAAGCAATGTGTGATGGCTGGCTTAGGTATCTCATTCTTACCGAAAATGGTGGTGGAGAAGGAGTTAGAAAACCATCGTTTAAAAGAATTGACGACAACCATGAATTTAGCAGAAATTTTTACGGATATTGCTTGGCATAAAAATAAACACATATCTCCGTATCTCGCGGATTTTATTGAGATTGCCATGAAGAGTTATAAGAAGTTTTAAGAGCACCCAACTGACGACTGACTAGCAAAAAGGTGGTGGCTATTGAATCGGCAACACCGTAAAAGTCGATTTAACATAAGGGTCATACTGTTTATAAAAGAGAAACCACATTTCACTGAATTAATTATCGCCACAGGCTACAGTCAATTAAAATGGGAAGATATTAGCAAAATAGCAACAAAAAAATCCTTTTATCGCTCAATAATAAGCCTGTTTTTATAAAGATTGTATCAGTGATAAAAGTGCTAGTTGGGTAATTAAAAAAGTGCGAATGAATTCTATAATTCATTTCGCACTTTTTAGTTCATCGGTACAATTGTGACTTATAAAAGTACCTCAATGGTGTAGTAATTCAACATTGTGATGTTCATTATAAGTTTAGAGATTACGAGTCGGACACATAACCTATTGTTTTTTCAAAGTCCCAGAAAAATTGGTTCCTTCATCATGCTCTGTACGACAATCAACCTCGGTAATTTTTAGTGCATTTTGAAGGCGCTCAAATTCTAGTACACAGCGATTGCCGTTTGAAGCGTTGTTCATCACGGCCTTCGTACTGGAAGTAATTGTTGCAGTCCCATCAATACTACCGGCAGCTGTTCCATCATTGGCAGTAATGAAAATGTTGAAATTTTTATTTGTTGCGTTGGAAATGATGGCGTCACGGCGATTAAAATCAGTCGCACCGTTGCCCCATTTATAGTAATACGAATAGGTACCTTCCCAAGCACTTTTTGATGGTGTTGTGAGCTGCATTGTTTTATCTAGCTGATTTTGGCCATTTTTTGCTCGTGTATTTAAAGAAGCATTGCTAGCATTTTCATGAATGGCTTGCGCGTCCTCTGAAATTTCATAAAAATTTCTTTCATCCATACGATGGAGCATTGTAACGACTTGAGCACGTGTCATATTGTTTGTAACGCCGAAAAACTTCTGCAAATTACGATTTTCATACTGAGGATTTTGACCAGTAGAAATGTAGTAGTCGAGTAAAAATTGAATCGATTGATCTAATCCACTTTTGCCATTCGTTAAATGTGATATTGCCTGTGCCACAACACCACGCTTTACAGTAGCTGCTCGAATATAGTTATCAAAATATCCATTTAATGGCACACCATAGCTTGCAAGACGATTGTAATATTCATCAGACCAGTTTGCAGCAGGGGTCTGTTTTTTTAATTCATCATACGGCGATTCAAGCTCATAAAAATTGGCAAGTAGTTTCGCAAATTGTTGCTCTGTAATTGTTGCATTAGGTTTAAATGTACCATCTGCATAGCCGTTAACGATTTCATATTCCTCGGCCCACATAATGGCTTCATACGCATAGTGATCTTCTGGTACATCTTTAAAGCCAGCAGCTTGTACTGTGTAACCACTTGCCACAACAAGTATAGAAAGCATTAAAGCGCATACTAATTTTTTCATTAGTCTCAGTCATCCTTTCTAGCTAGGTATGTTAATAGTTTGCAGTATATGGATAAAAACTGCAAATTTTTCTAGTGAAGGACGAGGGAGGAAACGATTGAAGGAGATGATTCTTTTAAGAAAGCAGGAAAATTGAAAATCTGTATTTTTAGCTTTGTCAAAAGTAAATTGATATTTTTCGGAAGTGCTGAAAAATCCTAACCATTTATTATTTAAGTGCATGTTTGGATGCCCGTTGAAAAAAGATTATACTGGTATTCATCTCAACAATTATAGAGGGGGAATCTTCTACTGCATGAAGATAGAAAAATTTAATAGATTATTGTTGACGTTTTAATTGATAATGGTTATCATTTTCATATAAAGATTATTTCCTCATTTACAAAACAGTGTAGAGAGGATGAACTTTAGCTACTTTTCTCCAGAAGTTTGCTAGTTCATGATTACGCTCCTAAAACCCCCCTTATTTTTTGGGAACGTGAAAATCTCAGACGATTCATTCTAAGATAGGATGGAGTCGTCTTTTTTTATGTTTCTGGAGCAATTAAAAAACACCCCATAGAACCGACTGTTATGAAGAAGTAGATGATTAAACAGCACATATCGATAGCAAAATGCCAAGCATTAAACTACTAAACGAAATAGATTGTGATTAATGTATTTGTATCAGGAGAATACCAACTAATATGACGCATGAAATATGAGGAGAAATTTGGCGTACTGTTCCATAGACAAGCCAGCCTGGTGCAAATGCTGCTGCAGGTGCATAGAATAGACAAATCGAACAAAGCCCAAAGTAGCAATGCTATAGACTGTGCTTTCATTTTCCTAGATAGGTGTGAAAAGCCTAATCGATAAAACACGATGATTAATTGTAGAAGGAGTTAGTGAAGTGGAACTGTTATAAAAATAGAAAAATCCATGAGGGTTTGACACAAGCTATTCATTTTAGTGCCGTGTTTTATGGTGATGAATCGAGTAATTAAAAAGAGTATATTGATGCAAATAATTGAGTAAACACCAGTATTTTTTTACGAAAAATGTTGGTGTTTTTTGTGCTAGGCGAAAGTAATAAGAAAAAAATTTTTAAAAGAAAATTTCATAAAATGGTTGAATTTTTTTCACATTAAGCATATATCTTTCCTAAAGGAAACAAAATATCGTCCGAGAAAGAAGAGTGAGTGAATGAAAGAGTTAGATGATGTGAAGCTAACAATTCTTCCGTTAAGTATTTTGATAATTCTTACACTTTTGTGGAAACTAACAGAGTCTGTTGGAGCGGGAATGATGGTTATTGTTTTCTGGATAAGCTGGCGCCAGCTTATAAAGAAATTATTATAAATTAAGGGGGATAGAAGGACATTGCTTTCGATTACAATGCCAAAGGCTGTATGGATGTTACTCCTTGTCCTGATAATTAATATTACGTTCTTGCTATTATACTTTAAAGAAATCAAGTTAACGACCTTTGACCCAGTCTATGCGGCCTCCATTGGCATTCCAGTTGTTTTTCTATATGATGGTTTTATGACAACAATTTCCTTTACTACCGTGATATTATTTAGCGAAGCTTGGGGATACGTCCATTGCAGGGATGATGGCAAAAACTGTGGGAGTATTTTTCGTCGTTACATTAGTAAGTCAAAAAATCTTCGAGTACCTTAGAAAATCGCTCGTTCGTAAATTAGAAGTTCTATTATGTGAAAGCATCGTTTGATCATGTATTCAAACGATGCTTTTTTGTCATTTTATTATGTCTATTTCAAACTTTTGCATGATACTTATTTTCTGTAAAAACAGTATACTTTTGAAAGTAAATGGAAAAGGGGAAACAACTTGATTGTCAGATGCTTTATAAAAATGGTGGATGAGCAAGAATTAGTAACAAAATACATATGCATGTAAGTAGAAAATATCTTCTGGAAACACAAATATTACAAAGGATGTAATTTTTGAGGATCATCACCGAAAGTTGTGGATGGCATTTGTTAAGACGTATGTTTTGTATATAAGTTGATCTTCGTTCCGACTGGGCGCACAGTCGGAACGGAAATCAACCACACGTTATGGTGGTGAGCCAGATTTATATGTACGAATATTTGTAATTTTGTTACTATTGATGTAATTAATTGAAAGTGAATCAACAAGGAGATGCAGCATGTGGCATAATCGGAATGTATGGATAATTTTATTAGGTGAATTTGTCGTAGGTCTTGGCTTGTGGGCTGGGATTATAGGGAATCTAGCTTTTATGCAAGAGTTCGTTCCCTCTGACTTTCACAAATCATTAATTATTGCTTGCGGTATACTAGCAGGTTTAGTTGTAGGTCCGTTGGCAGGTCGTATTATTGACCAGTCGAAGAAAAAAACAGTGGTGCAGCAGGCAAGTATAGGACGAATTATAAGTGTGTTATTTATGTTTATGGCACTTTATACAAATTCGGTTATTTGGATGATTCTTTTTTTAATAACATTGCAAATAGCAGCTGCCTTTTATATGCCGGCGCTACAATCTATCATTCCAATGATTGTCAAGGATAAGGATTTAATTACTTTAAATGCTTGGCAAATGAATGCTCGAACGATATCTAGAATTATTGGAACTGCTGCGGCAGGATTTATGTTAAGTTTCTTTGAGCTTAAATGGTTGTATATCATTTCATTAATCGTCTATATGATGATGTTTGTTATTACGAGCTTCCTACAATTAGAGGAAACGTCTAATGAGTCGAAAACAAATAAGGAAAAGGGTAGTTTTAAAGAGGTATTACCAATGGTCAAGGAGCACCCTATTGTATTGATGACACTTGTTCTAATGTTAATTCCAACATTATTTTTAGGGTCTTTTAATTTAGTTATTATGAAAATTTCTGAAATCCATCAGTCAACGACGATATCAGGATTATTGTATACGGTTGAAGGTATCGGTTTTATGCTAGGTGCAGCAAGTTTAAAATTGATTACTGAACGGGTGAAAATAGGAACACTGCTCTTTTCATTAGCATTCATCATTGGTTCGATGGAGCTAATGCTACTATTATCGGATATTCAATTCTTTGCGCTCATGACATTTGGCATTTTTGGTTTTTCCGTAGGCTGTTTTTTCCCAACGACCATGGTGATTTTTCAAAAGCAAGTACCAAAAGATTTTCACGGACGATTTTTCTCATTTCGCAATATGATCGACTCCGTCATCTTTCAAGTCGTTTTATTGTCGACAGGCATGATGTTAGATTTAATTGGTCTAAGTGGTATGGGGCTAGTTTTCGGCGTCATTAGTTTAAGTTTAACAATATCTTTTTTACTATATTCAAAGAAAAAGAATGTTGTCATGCATGCGCATTTAGTGAGTAAAAATTAATATTTCTCTATTAGGAACTGTCAATTTTTTTAGTGCTTTTGACAGTTCTTTTTTATTTTCATTATATTGGAAGAGGTAGGTATTCAGCTATCGGGCACCTTATTTGAATGAAGAGAACAATCTTTTTGAATCGGGTCAATTAATGGAATATGGCTTATTGAGTTAACTTGGCTTTGGTTTTATTTTAGAGAAATTGGACAAACTGAAATGTATTCATCAAAGTAATGATGTATACTTAATTTATGTAAAAACTTGCTTTAAATTATTAATTATTTTATTGGAGGAAATATGAAACTTGGTGCATTCTCTGTAAGTTTAAGTGTAAAAGACATTCACAAATCAAAAACATTTTACGAAAATCTTGGATTTCAAGTATTCGGGGGGGATATTACTCAAAATTGGCTCATTATGAAGAATGAAAGCTGTATAATTGGTCTATTCCAAGGAATGTTCGAAAAGAATATTCTAACTTTTAATCCAGGATGGAATGAAAATGCCGAAAATCTAAATTCGTTTACAGACATTCGAGACATTCAGAAAGATCTTAAAGCAAAAGGAATTAAAATATTATCGGAAGCAGATGAAACAAGCGAAGGCCCTGCAAGTCTTACAATTGAAGATCCTGATGGTAATCCTATTCTTTTAGATCAACACAGATGAGAACAAAATAATATTTCTTGAATGATTAAAGAATCTAATCAAAATAAAGTGTACCCTTTGCAAAGGTCATTTTAAAAAGCTCTAGGCAACTTGAAGAAGATGATGTCTGCATTGTGCAGTTGTCATCTTTTTTTAAGTTCCACTACCTCGATCATGATTGTAATAGGTCATAAAACTTTTGATTTCTTCTCTAGTGTCTCACATGATTTTAAAACCCCCATTCCACCTGCTGTAAGTATATATTGTAAAAAAAATCCTATAAAAAAGTTCGTTTTTATTAATAGATTAACATAATAGAGAAATATTTCTAATTCGAGGCCGTTTTTTTCTAAAAAATGTACCAAAACTCTTTTCATCTATTACATAAAGCATATATAATACTTATGTTTTTTCGATAATGGGGAAATATTAAAACATGGGAGAAATCACTTTTGAAAATACATTGGGGTAAAGGAGCATTTACATCATGAAAGAAGAAAAAAGTGCAGTAAAATGGGTTCCTTTCTTAATTACCCTTGCTGTTGGTGTGGCTATCTGGTTTTGTCCAGCACCTTCAGGAGTAGAGGAAAAGGCATGGCATCTATTTGCTATTTTTGTTGCGACAATTATAGGATTTATTACTAAACCTTTGCCAATGGGAGCTGTATCCATTATTGCTATGGCTGTGATTGCCATAACAAATACATTAACCATTGAAGAGACATTAAGCGGTTTTGGCAATTCAACAATTTGGCTAATTGTCATTGCCTTCTTTATTTCACGTGGATTTATTAAAACGGGATTAGGAGAACGCATTGCCTATCTATTTGTTCGCCTTTTTGGGAAAAAAACCTTGAGTTTGTCTTACTCATTACTAGCGAGTGATTTAATATTAGCGCCAGCTATTCCTAGTAATACAGCTCGTGCTGGTGGTGTTATATTTCCGATCATCCAATCTTTATCTCATACCTTCGGATCTAAACCAGAAGACGGGACAGAGCGTAAGATGGGGGCCTTTCTTTTGACGGTAGGCTTTCAAGGGAATTTAATAACATCTGCTATGTTTATGACAGCCATGGCAGCGAATCCTTTAATTGTAAAGCTGGCAAGTGATACAGCTGGAGTAACGATTACTTGGTTTGGCTGGGCGGTGGCTATGATTGTCCCTGGGCTAACAGCTTTAATCGTTGTTCCTTATATTATTTATAAAATCTATCCGCCTGAAATCAAGCAGACACCAGAAGCAGCAGCTATCGCTAAAAAGAAACTGGATGAATTTGGTCCACTAAAAAGTTCTGAAAAGCGAATGATTGTAGTATTTATTGTTGTGTTATCGTTATGGATTGGCGGAGACTCTTTAGGAATTAGTGCCACTACATCAGCTCTAATCGGTCTCTCCTTGCTTTTATTGTTAAATGTATTAACATGGGCAGATATTAAAAAGGAAGAAGGGGCATGGGATACGCTTGTCTGGTTTGCAACATTATTTATGATGGCATCTTTTATGAACAAACTAGGACTAATTCCATGGTTTAGTAATGAAGTTGGTGGACTTGTATCTGGGTATAGTTGGGTATGGGCTGTTGTAATATTAGCATTAGTGTATTTCTACTCCCATTATTTCTTTGCGAGTTCCACTGCTCATATTAGTGCGATGTATGCAGCCTTTTTATCTGTTATGTTGCAAGCAGGGGCACCAGCTATGCTAGCAGCTATATTATTAGCAGCATTTAGTAATTTATTTGGCGCCACAACCCATTATGGTTCTGGTCCAGCACCGGTCTTTTTTGGTGCAGGTTATATTGAACAGAAAAAGTGGTGGACAGTTGGATTTGTCGTTTCCGTAGTTACCATTCTGATCTTTACTTTAGTCGGAGGATTCTGGTGGAAGCTTCTAGGTTATTGGTAATATAATTAGCTTCTGTATCCGGATAGAATTAAGTTTCTATCCGGATATTTTTATTGTTAAAGGTGTGAATAACTAAGGGCTAGTTGTCGCCTGGGCCAAAGCGCTACATCCCTGAGCCTATTGTATTGACAATAGTAAAATTTAGAAGTATTATTCAACTATTCAATAAATTAATTGAATAGTTTAAAGGTGGTTATCTGTATTGAATGAACGAAATTTAAAGGATTTGTTATATCAAGAGTTCGCAAGGATTGGAAAAAGTTTATCAAGTCCTAAACGATTGGAAATTCTTGATATATTATCACAAGGTCCAAAGTCTGTAGATGCTTTAGCCAAAAGTACGGATATGTCAGTTGCCAATGTGTCTCAACATTTAAAAACACTTTTTAATTCGAGATTGGTTAAATTTAAGAAGGAAGGAAATTTTGTCATTTATGAACTAGCAGATGAAGTTATTTCTGATTTTTTAATTACATTGCATGCTTTATCAGAAAAGCAGCTTATCCAAGTTCAACAAATTAAAGAAGAATTCTTAAATGCTCAACTTGGCTTAGAAGGAATAACACTTTCAGAGCTTATTCCTCGTATGGAAAAAGGTGAGGTTTTACTATTGGATGTAAGACCGAAAGAAGAATTTGAGGAGGCGCATATTCCAGGTGCTATTTCGATTCCTATTGAAGAATTGGAGGATACACTTTCGTCTTTACCAGTAAATTGTGATGTTGTTGCTTATTGCAGAGGACCTTATTGTTTAATGTCAGCAGAAGCGGTGAAGATTCTAAAATCAAAAGGAATTAACGCATTTCGTATGGAACAGGGCGTTAAAGAATGGCTACAATTCGTGAAATAATTAAATTAGAGCGGAGGACTAAGAATGAAACTAGGAATTATTTTGGAGACAAAAGAACCGGAGAAAGCGTGGAATGCATTTAGGTTTGCGAACGCTGCATTGATGAAAGAACATGAAGTTAAGCTATTTTTAATGGGTGAAGCTGTAGAATGTGAAAACATTGAACATCCGAGTTTTAATGTAAAAGATCAAATGAATAGATTTGAAGAATTAGAGGGTGAACTTTTAGCTTGTGGAACATGTTTAAAATCGAGGTTACTTGATAAAACAACCACTTGTCCAATTTCTACAATGGATGACTGTGTTAAAGTTGTTGAATGGGCTGACAAAATGATTACGTTTTAATCATTGTGAAAAGAGGAAAGAAGGTGTTGAAAGATGCTTGGAAAAGCACAAGAAACCATGGACACATATATTGATTCACCTGAGAAGCTAAAGAGTTTATATAAGCGAGTGCTAATCGTTGTTAGTCTCTCACAAGTTTTTGGCGGGGCAGGGCTTGCAGCAGGTATTACGGTTGGTGCTCTTTTAGCTCAACAAATGCTTGGAACGGATGCCTATGCAGGTGTGCCATCAGCTTTATTTACTTTAGGGTCAGCAGGAGCAGCTTTTATCGTAGGAAAACTTTCTCAACGGTATGGACGTCGTATAGGGTTATCGACAGGTTTTATTGTAGGGGGACTGGGGGCAATTGGTGTTGTAATTGCTGCCATGATGAATAGTGTCATTTTATTATTTGCTTCTCTACTAATCTATGGTGCAGGGACTGCGACAAATTTACAAGCTCGCTATGCAGGGACAGATTTAGCAAATAGTAAACAACGAGCAACTGCTATCAGTACGACAATGGTTATGACAACCTTTGGGGCTGTGGCAGGTCCAAATTTAGTAGAAATAATGGGCAAATTTGCTGTTTCTATTGGTGTGCCGTCTCTTGCAGGTCCATTTATTTTATCAGCAACAGCATTTATTTTAGCAGGTCTTGTCCTTTTTATTATGTTACGACCTGATCCATTAGAGATTGCAAAAAGGATAGAAGCACATAAACAAGTAAATAAGACGGAATCCTTGAATAAAGCAAACAATAAAAGAGGTCTAACAGTTGGCGCAACGGTTATGGTACTTACTCAGATTGTAATGGTTGCTATAATGACGATGACACCAGTACATATGAAACATCATGGTCATGGTTTATCGGAAGTAGGGATTGTTATAGGATTTCATGTAGGTGCCATGTATCTTCCCTCGCTTGTAACAGGTATTCTTGTTGATAAAGTCGGACGAACAGCCATGAGTATTGCTTCAGGAGTAACTTTGTTATTTGCTGGTTTATTAGCGGCATTCGCACCGAGCGATTCTATGGTTCTATTAATAGTTGCTCTTTCTTTACTTGGATTAGGTTGGAACTTTGGCTTAATAAGTGGTACCGCACAAATAGTAGATTCGACAGAGCCTTCTACACGAGCAAAAACACAAGGGAAAATTGATGTTTTAGTTGCACTAGCAGGAGCTTCTGGTGGTGTTCTCTCTGGTATGGTAGTGGCTAATGCAAGTTACGCGATACTATCTTTAGCTGGAGGTCTTTTATCCTTATTACTTATTCCTGTTGTCATTTGGTCTAGAAAAGCTTGAGATTCCTCTAAACCATAATGAGAAAAGAGATGTTGTAGATGTTTTTAATACTCAAAAGTTTAAGTGTTCAAAACTAATAAAATATAAAAGGGAAGCTTCTTTCGTTTAGCTTACAAGATGGAGATGTAATCTTCTATCATGGCGATTAAAGCAGTAATAATAATTTTGAACCACGTATAACGCATTGAGTTTAACCACTTTGCGGCTTGAACTGTAGTATTGAAAAAAAGATTGATACTCGTAAAAAAAGTTCGTTACTTGAAAAAAAAGATTATTACCGCAGTAGCTTTGTAAGAAAGATGGATTAAAATCATTTCTCCTCTATAGATTTATTAGAGGAGAGATTTTTTTTATGAATATCTATGTTAATGTTACTTTAAAGTGTAGTTTTGATGAGCTAAAAATGAGATATTGAATATTAAAAAAGAACTTCAATAAAAGGACTAATTGTTCTTATTACCCTTAAACAATTCACTAACAGTGGCTTTACTTTTCAACGGGAGTAATGCCTTTTTCTTCTTCAAGTAACGAAGCAGGTTAGTTGAACAAGCAGAAATTGATTTTTGGATAATTTACTTAAAATTGGAACCTCTTTTAGTTTCAAACGTATTAAAGTAAACGAACAGGGCTTATTGAACCAAAAGGGGCAGGATTATATTGAAAAAAAACAGTCATTCATCGGTTATTTTGGTAGTTCTGATTAATCTTATTTTCGTTTGTATAGCTCAAGGCTTCTATACTTTGATGTTATTAGAGATAAAGGACGTGACCATTTCTCTTCTTTTCTTTTTACCTTTAATTATTGTTTCCGTTAATTTAATTCTTTGGTTAAGTAAATTTAGAATCAAATTCTCTTGGCATTTGATTTCGGCATATATAGGTTACTTTTGTTCCGTTTTTGTCTTCTACTTTATTCATTATATTAACATAGACAAATCATCTTATGATGATTTCCCTCCTGGTGAAGCATATTGGGATTTATTTTTGTATGTATGCATTAATACAGCTTTACAGTTGACAATTTTGTTTTCCCTGACTGTTGTTATATTTTTACTATACAAAGGATCCTCTTATGTGATTAATGGAAAATATGGTGATACAAAAAAACAATAGTCGATTAAATAAGTGACTTTAAATCAACATCCTACTAGAAAGTTGTTTAGTGAGGAACATTATTCAATGCGTTGAATGAAACTGCGATCTTCAAGAATGTTGTCTGAACCTCTTCTTCCGAATAGCCTGGATTTCAATGGTTTTGTCGGCGGGTTTCCCAACTAACCTATTAATTGAACGAACGGGTGCTTTACATGAAGAACATTGGGTTGCATATGCAACTCTTTTTTTCTTTATTGAACTAAACCAGCTAATAGTTTGTCAATAATTTTCTGTTAAAAGTTTTTTAGGCACGTGCTATACTAAAAAGTGCATGACAAATAACCTTCCTAAAATTTGTTTTTGGAAGGTTTTGTTTGATTTAGTTGTACTTACTTATCCAGCTAAATCTTGGTACTTAGTTCTGTTTTTTAATAAGGCAAAAATCCAATGTAATAGTTTATTAACACAAGCTATTATCGCTACTTTAAAAGGTTTTCCTTCTTCACGTTTTTTATCATAAAATTCACGTAATCTCTTGTTTCGTGGAATGATTTTATCGTCTGTTTTAGTTTTCCTGCAATCTCATATTCCGCAACGAACAGCCATGTATAAGGCATGACGAAGTCTACTTGAACCTCGTTTTGTAATTCGATTCTTGGTCGCTGAAAACTTACCTGATTCAAAAACACTTGGGTCAACTCCAGCGAAAGCCACAAGCTTTTTAGGGTTGTTAAATCGATCTATTTCACCAATCTCAGAAATAACCGTTGCAGCGATTTTTTCACCGATACCTGGGATAGATTTGATAATACTATATTCTTCAATTTCTTTAGCGAGGGCGTCTATTTCTGACTCTAACTTTGATAGATGCTCTTTGTATTGAAGAAGGATCTTTATATACATATCTAGACTTAAAATATGACTCTGGTAAACTGTTTTTTCAAATGGATTACGAGTTGCAGCGGCTTTAAGCTGTATAGCTTTTTCGTTTGCCCAATTAATGGATCTACTCTTACATAGTTCATAAATTTTGTCTGTAATGGATTCCTCACTTGCTTTCAAAATATCTTCTGAAGAAGGGAACTTTGAAAGAGTTAATAGTGAAACCTTAGAATATAAGTCTCCGAAAACCCCTGTATATTCAGGAAATACCTGTTCAAGGACTGCCTGAAATTGCAACTTAGTTTGAATCATTACGCCAGTTATATTTTCATGTTGTCTAGTAAGATTACGAAGGTTTAATAACTGCACACCACGCTTTTTATAAGGCTCTAATTCCTCTTTATAGAACAATTCACAAAGAAGATAGGCATCAATGGCATCCGTTTTTACTTTTCTCAAACTCGAACCTCTTGCCTTATATGAAATTAACGGATTAATGATAATCAATAAATATCCTCTTTCTTCTAAATAATGTATGACAGGAGCACCATAATGTCCTGTAGCTTCTAAAATGATTGTAGGCTTCATACCAGCCTCGTTTTTTACCTCCTCTAAAAATATAACAAGGTCATTTAGACCCTCTAAAGTATGCGTTATCTTAAAACTTTTACGATATGGATTGCCTTTATCTAAAAATGCTTGAACCTGGCTTTCTCCTTTTGAAATATCCAGACCAACGACTGGATTCATTATTAATCTCCTCCTAGAATCATAGTTTGCCAGTTACCCCTAATCCTCCATGCAGTGTCATAGCTTCGCTTGTTATACGGGATCTAAGCCCCAACCAGCCTCAATCATGTTTCTACAAGTAGGGGGCGAACGGTTTAGTTGACGGGGTCAAGCCCCACGAGCAGTTACGTTCTACCCTGGCTACTGCTATAATAAAACCATATAAAAAATGGTCAACCAGAAATATCTGGCTGACCTTATAATACGAACGAAGCAGTTTAGTTGAAGATAAAATGTTATGATATGGATATTTTGGAAGGGGAATTTGATAAAGGGAGGTGTATTTGTGTGTTTTCATTTATTATTATAGCTTACTGTATATTTGCGGCAATTAATCTTATACACAAAAATAGAGAATCAATAAGACAATTAACGGCTAAACAATTAATTCTCGCTTCTTTTTCCTATCTTTTCACGGTGTTATTGGGGGTTATTTGTATTTATTATGGAGGTAATTGGATTGCTGGACAATTTTCAAGTCGTTTTCTGCAATCAGTTGTTTTCATTTTGATAATCATCATCACAATATCTTTATGTCGATGGCCATTAAGAAAAATATTAAATAGAGTTACATTAGGTTCCTTGAAGAACAAAAATATGTAGAAGAAATATGAATGAAGGCTGTGATATTATGTTTAAGCAAAGCATCAGATTTCCCTTAATATATTTTGTGGTATTAACCGTTTGGAAATTCATTGCCAATAAAGAGATTAATTGGACAGATAACATAATGACCTGTTTTATAATGTTTTTGTTTATTTTGTTATATAAATGGGCGGAAATTCCATATAAGTGGAATAAGGACAAACAATGAGTAAATATAAATAATAATTTCCTATTCAACTCCCATGAAAGAACTTAATCATCTTTCATTTTCTGTGATGTAGCGCTGGTTTTTGCGCTACATGGATGGCTAACGGGGGCGTTAATTAAAGATCATTGAGTTCATAGTGGACGATGTCGTTCTTTTTTTGTTTCTTGCACTTATAAAATTGATAGAGTATTTTTTTACTATAAAAAGGTTCATCACCATAACGTGTGGTTGATTACCGTTCCGACTGGTGGGGGCGTCCGATGAGCCGCTTTTGTTGTTGCTGTCGTTGCACTTTCGCACAGATAAAACATTGTTGCTGACGCTTCGCTTTCGCACAGACAAAAACCAGTTGCTGCCGCTACGTTAGCACTACGCTTTCGCACAGAAAACATCCGCTTGTAGGGGCTGTGAATCAAATCTTTTTCCCTATGAGAATCGCCGTTGTCGTTGTAGATTCAGCAGATGGGATGGAAGAATGGGAAAGAATAATTTTTAGCGACAAAGAGCATCGGAGAAACGACAAAGATTACCTGATATATGATAGCGTTTTTTGGAATAAAGAGATTACTAATCACGCTAATAATGAAAGTGACATATTACTAAGGATAAAAGATGAAAATGGTAATGTAATAGTAGATGAATTGTTGGTATCACCTGGAACAAGTGTACAATTGGATAACTTAGAAAATAATGAAAAATATTACTTTGAAATTAAAACTACACAAGGAAGATTCCATATTACTGCCACATGAGAAATAAAGAGGCCTAGATAATTATCGAGTTTTCTGTTTTATGTAGCTGTTAATACAAAAAGACAGATTTGGTTAATACCGG